>SCPN01000433.1_pt1:92500-154010 | contig 154010 bp, 160 predicted proteins | sample 6106831 | NCBI WGS metagenome assembly SCPN01 (sample SAMN10720447, study PRJNA508395) | human gut metagenome | isolation source: Participant 1, 0 month | reverse complement strand
TCCTTTTCGGTATCGTTGAATAGTTGCACTCATTATATCTATCCCTATATATTGTGGTATGCAAAAGATTATAACACATTATATATGATAAATCTTTGGTAAAAGCAAACAAAAATCAATATCTGTGATATGTAGATAACAACAATACAACATATTGTGTCAGTTGCTAATATACGAATTAAAGAAAAAAGAAAAAGACTGCGTAAGCAGTCTTTTTTGTTTATGGAATTACAGTTCCATCGGGGAATTGAAAACAGATCTTTGCTTCTGCGCCGATGGCTTCTCCGATAGCAGTCCATTCTTCTGGTGAAAGTTTTCCGGTGGAAAGGCGCTTGCTCAACAGTTGTGGTGACCAGTCTAATCGACGAGCTAATTCGGCATTGGATAGATCGCAGTATGCGAGCGCCTGCTTTACGATTTGTTTTGTTGTCATAATATTACCCCCTTGCAATGAAGTATAAACCAAAAAGTATAAAATGTCAATATTTTAGTTTATAAATATCAACTAAAGGGTTGACAATATAAACCGAATGGTTTATAATATACTTGTAAGGCAAGGAGAGTAAAACCTCTGATCTGAAAGGAAGTGAGGTAGCATGGAGGAAATGACCTGTAAGGAAATCGCCAGACTGATCGAATGGCTGAAATCCAAGGGGCATACGCCCGACGAAATCATTGCTTGCATTGAGCATATCAGCAAGTAATGAAAATGGCTTGCGGTAACGCCGACCAAAGCCACACCGCAAGCCAAAAATCAAAAGGCCAGCCGGAAGCCTTACTCCGGCTGTACCTTGATTATAACCCGAGTAAGGCACTAAAATCAAGGGAGGAAGTCTGAAAATGAACCATAAGTATGAGCAGCGCACAATCTGTCCGAATGGCGAGATCAGAACTCGGACGATTGATGCAAACGAACTTGTCGATCTGCTGTTGCAGATGCACTTTTTGAAGCAGAGCGGCGAACAGCTTATGCTGGAAAGCAATGCGAACGATGAAAACGGCTGGGCGTGGAACCAGATCAAGGTAACTCGCGGTAAAACGGTTTCATATTTCACTCGTATCGGCTAAAAGATAGTACTGTGCGAAAACGTTATCATATCGGAGTGCGACTGCTCTCAGTGCCCGACGCGCGAGCTATGCGAGGCTCTATGCGCTTATGATAACCGCTAAGCAACATCCGTTTTGGCGCAATTTCTCTTGACAACACGCCAAAATGGCGTTATAGAAGAGATACAGAACACCAACCAACAGCATAGAATCAAGGAGGAAAACCATGAAAATCATCAGTAATGAAACCGGCGAAACCATTGCCAACATCCTTACCAACCACAGCATGACCCTCGACGAAGCCCTCGACCTCGTAGGTGCAGAGCCCCTCGAAGCCGAAAACTCGTGTGACCCGGATTACATCCTTAACGGCGTTGAACTCTGGTACGACGATCTCGACCTCGTACCGGATAATTACGGCGAGGAAAGCGAGGACGAGTGAACGGTCCTGCCCAGCCCGGCAAAAGCTCCCGCAGTGATAGTTGGGACATCACCGGGCAACGCCACGGCAGTCTGACCGCGATCCGTCCCACAGACAAAAGGCATTTACAAAGCGCCACCTGTGGGACTGATGCAAGACAGATCGGGTATATCAGAGGGAGCCGCCGCTCCCTCTGATATAAACAGAAGCTACAAGGAGGATAGCAATCATGAAACTTCAGTTTTTCTCTTTAACCCCGTCAGTGCCCGGTGTGAATATGCTGCGGCTGAAAGACGGTGTATACAGCCGCGTTCCGCTGTTGCCGGGTGCGCCTGTTGAGGTACGCCGCAAGGTGCTTTGCGAAGATGCAGGAGCACCGGTTTCGCAAGTGTGGGCACGAGCGCTGGATAAGGAATTGTATCCGATGCTGATTACCAGTCATCACATCGGCGTACTGGAATTTGCGATCCCGGCTGATGCTGATTATTACACCGAAGCCGAAGTACAGGCCATCGACACGCAGCGCGTACAGCGTGCATAAAGAAAGAGGAAAATCATATGTTGACTGAGCAAAACACTCCATTGCCGCTGGTGCGGCAATGGAGCAACCTTATTCCGCATTGCTGCGAGGATTTAGACGAGCTGGCCGATAAAACCCGTGCAACGCAGCCCTCTAATATGGCTGCGGATGCGGAACTGTATGCAGCTATGAGCATTGTACAGGCACACGCTGTAAATGGTGCTCTGCCCGTGGAGATCTCGCACGCATCGTTCGAGCTTTTCTGCTGTGCGCTTTGGCGGCGCAACAAGGTCGTGTACACCTTTGATGATACGCTGGCCGCAGAGCTTGTACAGCAGGCCGACGAGTGGGACGATAGTGATAATCTGCCGATCGAGGTACTGCTGCATCCGCCGTACCGCTGTGCTTTTATCTCCTGTTCCGGCGTTATTGACCCGGAGATTATCGGTTTCTTCCCGTTTATCGTGCGAGATATGGATAAAGGAACACCTGTCTTTTACGTTTGTGTGGTGTACAAAACTTTCAGTACCTTGACTATGCCGCTATATCTTAATGGCCTGACGGTTGGCGATTGCATCAATGCAACGACCAAAGCGGCAAACCGAGCAAAACATCCGGACGGCTATGAGGTAAATTTAGACCGCACCACTATTTTGCGATACCTGAATTTGTACTTATATATCTGCGCCGCTAATGCGGATATAGCATCGACACCGGCGCAGACATACCGCCCACGTTCGGCTGCCGCACCGATCCGCGACAGGTTCCGCGAGGTGCAGTCATATGATACCGGTCTGGCAATCGGCTCGGCCTTGCGCCGAGCGCAGGCCGAGGAGAAAAACACCAAAGCACAGCAGCGCGGCACTGCTCGTCGGCGCAGCGGCCACATTCGCACGCACACTCGTCGCGGACACTGGCACCACTTTTGGACTGGCAGTAAGTCCAAGCCGGAAAGCCGCAAAGTCGTTCTGCGCTGGCTGCATCCGATGCTGGTCGGTCGCAGCGATGAACCGGACACAACCACGGTTCACCCAGTCCAATAATCAACTTTACGATTTTCTCGAAAACGGCTCTAAGTGGTCAAAAAAGTTCAAAATCAATTTTTCAAAGGTCGAAGCAATTCGACCTTTTTTCTATGCTCTCAAGTCGAATTTTATCGTACACCGTGTTTAGCAAGTTTGAAATTTTGTAAACAAATTGTGAACAATCATCGAAAAAGTGTTACAACCCCCCCCCCCTCTATATGAGTATAGTAGAGGCTTTTATTTTAAGGTGCTATTTCCGATAACCGAAATTCATAACTTTTTTGCACTTTTACAAAATCCTCTGCTGTACCTTGATAATCGAACAGCATGGGTGCGCTCCTGTGAAGCAAGCGCCGGAAGTTGAAATCCGTTAGGATAAAGGGAAGATAACAGCGAGCGTCAGCGGCTTAATACTGACGCATGAGAAAACAAAGAAAGGAGGGATTGTATATGGCAAGTACCAATGAACAGATCAAACGCATAGAAACTGATATTTTGAAAGTGCAGACCAAAATCAAAGCGTATCAGGAGAAGCTCTCGCAGCTTACCGAGAAGCGCAAACAGTTGCAGGAACGCGCACTGCTCGAAAAGATCAGTGAGATTGCACCAACCTATGACGATGCGCAGACGCTGCTTGACCTGTTAGCAGCAGAGCGCCCGTCAGCAGCTACTAAGGACGGAGGAAATGCGCATGACAACGAACGCGAACCGCCGCGTGACTGACGAGCAGATCGAACGCGCACGCAGCATTGACCTTGTGCAGTTCTTGCAGCAGTATGAGCCGCCCGGAGAGCTGAAACGCATTGGTCAGTCATGGACACTGAAATCTCATGACAGTATGCGTATCTCAGCAGATGGTCGATGGAACTGGTTCTCACAGAACAAGGGCGGCGGCGATGCAATCGGCTTTTCTTCAAGCCGTTCATGGCATGAGTTTTCAGGATGCAGTACGCACACTGGCCGGCGAAGATTTTAAGACGATCCCCGCCACGCAGGCAGAGCACAAAGCAAAGCCGCCTGAGCGCACAGCATTCGCCCTGCCGCCAAAGAATAACGGTAACCGTCGCGTGTTTGCATACCTGCATCGGTCGCGCGGTATTGCGGCAGAGATCATCAATCACTGTATGAAGAATGATCTGCTGTATGAGGACGCGCAGCATCACAATGCTGTGTTCGTTGGCAAGGACGAAAACGGCACTGCGAGGTACGCTTTTCTGCGTGGGACGCTCACCGACTCGCACTTCCGCCAGGAAGCAACCGGCAGTGACAAAAGCTACGGATTTTTTCTGCGCGGCAGCGGAAAAACCTTGTTCGTTTGCGAAGCTGCGATTGATGCGCTTTCCATCGCAACACTGCGGAAGTTTGGAGGTCTGGATTGGAAGAAAGATAACTATCTTGCACTCGGCGGCGTGACGGCATCGGAGCGTAAGCTGCCGGTTGCGCTGGAACGAACGCTTAACAATTTTTCTTTTAAGCGGGTCGTTCTTTGTTTCGATAACGACGCAGCCGGACAGACCGCAGCGCGCAGAATTTTCACGATGCTGCGTCAGCAGTTCCCGGAAAATATTGAAGTGCGAACCTGTGTTCCCGAAGTGAAAGATTTTAACGATCAGCTTTGTGTTAAACTGCAAAACGGGAAAAATTCGCCCTCGCGCGGGACGCGCGAGAGCACTTTATCGCGCTAAAGGTTAGAGTTCCCGCAAGCATAGGGTTTGGGGTACCCAAAACCCGGTTAAGGGATACCTAATACCCCCAAGCGACCATAGAACAAGGAATTGTAAAAAATGAGAAAGCGAGTACACCAAATAAAGTTCCGTTTGGACGATGATGAACTTATGTTGCTCCGGCGTAAATTGCGTGAAAGTAATTTGTCGATGGCTGAGTATTTTCGCAGATTACTGGTATATGGCGAAATCAAAATCTATCCAAATGCGTTTGTTGCAGACTTGCAAAAACAGGTCAAAGGCGTTGGTCGTAATGTTAATCAGATTACGCGCCTTGCGCACATTTCCGGCAAGGTATCGCTCGAAACTTTGCGTCAGATTTCCGAAGCGCAGGAGAAGATCGAGCAGCAGCTTGAGAGGTTGAACTAATGGCGGTTTTGCAAATTCATGTTATCCGAGAGCAGCTGCGGCATCGTATTGATTATGTAATGAACCCGGAGAAAAAACAGCGTGTAAAGGTTTTCACAGTTTTTTCGGAATTAAGGATACGCTTACCTCCGGTTTCACTTGCGCGTGCGATGAAGCCTATCAGCAGATGATGGAAACCAAGCAGCACGAAAAGAAAACGGATAAAGTCCTCGGATACCATTATATTCAGTCGTTCAAGCCGGGTGAAGTCACGCCGGAGGAAGCACACCAAGTTGGGTGCGAATTTATCGAGCGATGCTTCGCAGAAGATTTTGAAGTTGTGATAGGCACTCACACAGATCATGCGCATATACACAACCACATAATCCTCAATTCATCAGTCGTTCGTGGACGGTCACAAGTTCCAATCCACACCGGCAAGTTTCTACAAGCTGCGCGCTATTTCAGACGAGATTTGCCGAGCGCATCACCTGTCGGTTATCGACGAACCCAAGACCCGCAAGGCCAAGCACTATGCGGAATGGAAAGCCGAACAGGAGTACCGCCCAACAATCCGAAATGAGATCCGGCGTGATATTGATGTCGTACTGAAGCAGTCACATTCGCTCAATAATTTTTGGGAACTGCTTAGGCTGCGCGGCTACGAAATCAAGTTCAATGAAAAGCGCAAGTACGCTGCCATTCGCCCGCCAAACGGTAAGCGTTTTATTCGCATGAAATCGCTTGGTGAGGAATACACACCGCGCGAACTTGTGAAGCGGCTGGAAGCCGCCGACAAAAGCGAAGTTGCGGCAAACCGGAGAGCCTTTCAGCAAATCTATCAGCAGAGAAAACACCGAAAGAAATATTACGCGCTGCCATGGACAATCATTCCACATCGGCGGCTTACGCTGCGCGGCATTCGTGCCTTGTACTGGCGCTATGTTTATATGCTTAGTAAGGTGCGCGCGCGCAAAGCACCGCGCGCAGTCCGCGGCGTAATGCTCGATGAGTTAAAGAAACTGGAGCGATATTCGCAGCAGTATTATTTCTTGCGTGATAATCGACTGAACACGGAAGCAGATGTGAACCTGTACGAAGAAGCGCTATCGAATGAAATTTATGTTTTGACAGACAGGAGAAAACATCTGTATGCAGAATGTCGAAAGCCGGATGCTGATAAGCAGACGCTCAAAGCGCAGACCAAAGGATTGACCGAAGAACTGCGTGTGCTGCGAAGAAAGAAGCAGCGTACCTGTAAGGCGGTTTTAGAAAACGCGCCCGCCATGGAGGAACGGCTGGAAACAGCAAACACTGAGTGGCAGCGTATTGAAAGAAATGAAGATGAACATAGTAAGGAAGTGAAACCAAATGTCGGTAGAAGCAGAAGCGGCGGAACGAGTGCTGCGCATGGAGATCATGCTGACCGAATCCGCAGTCAAACTCGCGGCAACCGGAGCAGTAAACCTCGCAATGCTGCTGATCGCGGCTGTGAGAAATGAAGTCCACATGGGTGGAAGAACCAATGTGGCAAAAATGCTGGAGCAAGGCAAACAGATCACAGCATTTCCTATTAACACAGACAGTTTGACGAAGTTTGCCGAACTGGCAAAGAAGCACAAATTAGCCTGCGGCTATATCCCTGACCCGCAGAACCCAGCGACTACAAATGTTGTCATCAAGACCGAAGATGCAGAGCTTGCAAATAAGATTCGCAAGGACGCAGGTATCGAGAATTTTGCCGGGTATCGACGAAAAAAAACAGAACGCCGGTCCGTTCGCCAGCGTGTCGCAGAAATCCGAAAATACAATGGCGCGCGAACTGGCATCAACAATGACTACGGCGATGACGAAGAACAGTCCGACGATCAATCCTATGCAAACTATGAATAATGGTATCACGCAGGATCAGGCAAATATGATGCTGACGCAGCTTACCGCTCTGAGAGGTGTGCTGGCAAACGGCGGCAATGTTCATGAGTGCCAGGCAGCACTTATTGCGGTCACAGATGAATTGAAGCATTTGCTGACGCCGCCAGAACAGACACAGGAAGCGGACAAAGCGGAGCAGTCCAAGTCGGAGGATAGATCCGAGGAAAGAAAGACTGCGGCCCCGAAGCCGAGCGGCAAAGGAAAGGTATCTATCCGGCAGCGCGTTGCGGATATTAAAGCGCGTGCCACACATACGCCGCAGCACACCAAGGACAAGCGAGTACCAGCCGAAACATTCCATCAACGATCTGACAAAATAAAGAGGGTGAGAAAGTGAAGGTCAAAAATTTTGCGCGACCGCCACCTGCTGGCAGCGGCGTGCGCAATGCAGGCCGGAGCGCTGGTGGCAGAAGCACCGGCAGCGACCGGAACTGCAACCCAGAGCACCGTAGGCGCGGCGGTTACATCAGCTACTCAGACAGCCAGCACCGATGCGGCCACCGGTGAGCTGCTGCCCAGCGATGTGCAGACAAGCTCGGACGGCTTGCAGCTGAAGAAGATCTACGATGTGGGCAAAACCACCTCGCCGGATAAAATCCCGCAAGCGGATTTTGAGCGCGGCGGCTTCAAGTACACCTTTGAGGATCTTCTGAAAATCGAACTGCCGGAGATGGATCGCAAGGTTCATTCAGAAACGGTGACGGTCAGCTCCAGCAGCAATAACACCAATGATGTGCTGTCGCTGCTGCCGAAAAGCAAATCCGTCAGCACAACAGACGGTTATACCGGCACAGCATATCTCGATATTTCCAGTATATCTCCACTAAGGTTGCAGGTACGGAGAGCGTATCAAACGATTTGAGCGCTACTCGTGAATACCCCGGCATGACCGAAATGGATATGGAGAGCATCCCAAAGAGCATTACGGAAAACGGACATACCCTGCGCTTTGCCGATGTGGAGTGGAAAGAAGCAAACGACGAAGCGGATAACTTCGGAACAGTTCAGACCACTTACACCGCTGTTGTAAGCTATACCGGTACCGCGACCTCCAGCCGCACGACCGGCTATACAGTTACAGCTACCTATGCCGGTGAGGTATCTCGCCGGAACAACGAAGGTGTGCGCTACATTGCGGTTTACAACGGCACACCGATTGAAGAAATTCCGGCAATCCCGGAGGAAGAACAGGGACACGAGGAAGATCCGCCGGACTTAACCGGTCTGATCGACCCGGGAGCAGCAGGACAACCAGAACGATGAACGCAAAGCGCCGTTGCTCAGTTGGGTGCTGTGTGCCATCTTTGGTATCTTGATGCTCCTGTTTGCGTTCCGGCCCCCGATGTGCCGCCGCATGATGCGGCAGATGCAGATGGGCGCGCAGGCTGTCCGCGAGAAAAATCAACAATGAAACGGAGAGGATAAAAAGTGAAAGACAAGCAGAGGAAGAAAAGGAGCGTGAGCGCCAGCAGATTTTCGGACCGCTTGAAAAAGTCAAAGCCGCAATCCGAAACCGCCGGAAACGCAAGGGCGGCAAGCACAGTATCCCCGCACTCGCAGCTCCCGCAGAAGAAAAACAGTACGGCAACAGCGATGAAATCGCTGCTGAAAGCGCCGATGCAGTGGACGAAACCGAGGATTACGCCGGTCTGGAAGATGTGGAGCCGGAGTTCTCTCAGCAGGACGCTCCTGTCCAGCGCGATGGCGCTGACGATGATGGCGAGTACCCCGGCATTCGCCTCTAACCTGACCTACAATTTTTCGGGTGCATCGGCAGGAAACTTCGGTAAATCTACCTCAGTAGACCCGGTAACGACGATTGGTGCGGATAGTGTCAACCGCGATATTTCCAAGAACAGCGCATTTATCCCGCCGGAATTCGGCTCGCCGCAGGCGGATATTCTCGGCACAGGTGAGCTGCTTACGCCGGATATTTCGGGCGTTGAGCCGATGTTCCCGCACTCCACGCAGGCGAATTTCGGTCAGACTGTCACCTCGAATGGTGCAATGTCGGGCGGCGGCGAGATCATCATGCCGCCGGATGCGGAGAATACGACCGTATCCAGCGCGCCGATCTATGAGATCAGCACCGGTACGGGAGCTGTATCGGAAACCGACTCTCTCGGCGGCTATACAGGCGGCGGCGCAGATGCAGCCTACGGCTCCGGTTATACTTCTACCTCCGGTATGAAGTATTCGGACGGCAGTATCGGAAAGCTGTCTATTCCGTCCATCGGTGTAAACAAAAAGGTATACGACGGCGAAACCATTGCCAATATGCGGCTCGGTGCGGCACACTTTGAGGGTACAAGCGGCTGGGACGGCAATGTCGCAATGTGCGGTCACAATCGTGGCAGCTACGGCTACTTCGGCAAAATCCACACGCTGAAAAATGGTGATACAATCTCCTATACTACCGTTTTCGGCACGCGCACCTACAAGGTATACAGCGTTCGTAAGATTGCCAAGACCGATACAAGCGTACTTGACCCGTCCGATGCGAACATCATCACACTGATTACCTGCGTGCGTGATGTGCCCAGCCAGCGCTGGTGCGTACAGGCGATGGCGGTGTAATGCGCGATGAAAAAGTATGCAGCGATTGTTCAGTCAGATGATCCGCTGAACAAGGACATGATAAGGCAATTCAGCAGTGATAGAGGGTCGGCAGAGAATCGTATGATCTGTCAGCTCAGGAGCCTTGCACACTCAAAAGATGAGTATGCCGCATGGTGCGGACTGAATTTCGTGCGGGAGTATCTCTGCGTGGTACCGGTGACACATGATCTTTCTTATGAAGAATTGGAGAGCCGAAATGATTACCTGCGGTTCGTATTGAACTTTCTTCGGGCGCTGGATATGAACTCCTGCTGCGATGCTTGCAACGAGCTGGCAGATTTGATACACTCAGGCTGTACCCGATATGCCGGTATGCGAAATGTTGCAGTGCATTTCCTCGCGGCGTACACAGCAAACAGAAAGCCGCCGGCAGTAAACAACAGCTAAGGAGTTCAGAACATGGGATTTCACATATTCAGCAAGGGCAATTTACTTGCCAAACCTCAGTGTACAGATTATTCATTCCGAGAGTGCCTGCTATATGATGCAGAAACGAGGAATGAATGTCGAGATAGTCTAATGCGAGAAGCATATGCCGCCGCTATGAGCACTGCACGCTGGGCATGGCCTGATGATAAGAAAGATGGCACGCATATCTATGATATGCTCATGCAGGCTGTACGGATTGACCTGTTTGGTTCCAGCCTGACCCGGCTGATGTGCACTGCGAAAGATGAAATCTCCAATGTTCAATTCGCTCTGCCGGATTTCCCATTTCCGAAAGGATACAAGCCAACTAAGATTGTGGATATGCCTTTTGGCGATAACGCTGTAATCAGTACGCCATATGCCAGGACCAAGTGGAATGCTGCCCTAAGAAATCTATGCCAAAGCGATTTCGACCAGCAGCATAATATGCTGCACCACTATTCCGGTAATTACTATCCAGATTTGAAGCTCATCGTGATTGAAAACGGCAGACACCATGCTGCCGCAGTAGCCTTAAAGCAACAAGGTTCAGCAGAGGTTAATGTATGGGACTTATCCCTATGTTATCCATATCTGTATACAGACGGCGCATATTGGCAAAACAGCTCGCCCGGTGCAGAGCGTAAGCGATACCAAGAGCGCAGGGTGTCCGATGTCAGGCTGGCAATCCTTTATGGCATGGCGCAGTACCGGTGGCAGATGGAGCGTTCCGATTAACAAAGTAACCTCGGCAGCGAGAAAGTCCGTTTTATGGTACACACTCTGTGCTACCATAAAAACATGAAAAACCTCGTCAATAATGCTTGACAAATAATGGAAATTATGATATGATATACTTGAAGAAATAGAGCATATCGCAAAACAAAGGAGGCGGCTTATATGAGGTATGTACGATGGAGAGCACCGGAGGTTGAAGCAGTAGATACTATAATGCTCGGTGGATTTGGACTTCTGCTCCTGATCCCGCAGTTGATCCTGCTGCTCATCAAAACACGCTTTATCATTCCAATGGCGTATGCGGCAATCGTAGTGTTTCGATTCCCTGAGTGGAGCGAAGCGCACAAAACGCTGGCTGACACGATCTTTTTCATTCTGGTTGGACTGGTGATAGTGTCGTGGATTGTAACGCTGGTTCGCACTATCAAGCGCCGCCTTGACAACCGATAACCATTAAAGAGGAGGTTCTGACCATGACCAAGAGGATTTTCGTAACTGCTATTGCTGCGGCGGTAATCGCGGCATCGCTGCCGACCGCAGGTGCAACAAACGCATTAACCGCTGTGCCGACCCGCACCAAGGGACAGGCCGTTTATGTTGGCTCGACCCGCGTGTATCCCACTGGCTATAACATCAACGACAACAACTATTTCAAGCTGCGCGATGTTGGCAAGCTGGCAGGCTTTGGCGTAGACTGGAACGAGGATACGCGCACCGTCGAGATCAGCACTACGCGCACTGCACCGGAGCTGACTGGAATTACAGATACCGCCGTAACTGGCGCGACCGCCAAGCCGACCGACCAGCGTATCACTGTGGACGGCAAGGAAGTCAGCATGACAGCCTACAAGATCAAGGGCAACAACTATGTCAAGCTGCGCGACATTGGCAAGACCATCAATTTCGGTGTTTCCTTTAACATGGCTACCAAGGCGGTCAGCATCGACCCGAACGGTTTGCGTTGCCATTACCAAGTGGAACAGCACCATGGACGAGTTTAACGAGGAAATGATCCAGAACCACAGCGACAAGGACAAGCTGCTTGCTATCGCTGCCAAGTATGGCACGACCATTACCGGCAAGGCTAACGCCACCACCGCTGATGTGATCTCCGCGCTGGAGAGCATGACCGGCGCGCCGGTTGATGCGATCTCGTTCGACGATAAGCCGGTAAGCCTGTATTGGGCAAAGCAGCTCCGCAAGGCGAATGGCGAAAACATTGTTGAGGTTGACCCGAACTTTGTACCGGTAACAGATGCCATGCTTCGCCAGTGGGAAAACGAAATGATTGATAGCATCAATGCTGAACGAGCCAAAGCAGGATTGTCTGCATTAGCTAAAGATGATAATGTGATGAAACGCGCTCAAGCGTGGGCACAGCATCTTACCATTGAGTTTAGACACTCTACATGGTCGGAGGTTGAAGAATTTGCTAACAGCATTGGCGTAGATGCAAACAGTATTTCGGGCGGTGAAAACATCGTTGGCGGATGTTTTGTTGAGGATGATCCAGTAAAAACCGATATGGAGAAGTTTATGGCTTCCGCTGGTCACCGAGCCACTATTCTTGACAAGGACTTTACAAAAGTCGGTGTAGGATTTGCTGTGGCAGCTGATGGACGTAATATTTTCTGTACACAAAACTTCGCGTAACATAATTTAATATGTGCTTTAGAGCGATTAGGTTTAATTCCCCTAATCGCTTTTTTATTTGCAAAAGGAGATGAAAAAATGAGAAAAAACTTCTTTAAGCGCACATTAGCAGGCGTTTTGTCTGCTGTGACGCTTTTCAGCAGCATGGCGGTCAGTGTACCTACCGCATTCGCTGCGGAAGAAGATAACAAAGCATCGGCTATCGAGATCAAAGTAGGCGAAAACTACAATGTAGCCGACAAGGGCGTGAGCAAAGCGTGGTTTCAGCAGAATGGCGCACCGCGTAATGTCTGGCCTATGTTCACCAAAGCGTCGGACGGTACGGAAATCCGCGCATACTGCGCAGATCACGCCAAGGGCAATCCCGGTACAGGCGGCAAGCCGTACACCGTAACCGGGCAGGTCAAGGATATGCGTGTACGGCGTTGTTGTCAAGTCGGACAGCCGTAACACTCTGAACACCTTTATCAGCGGTTCCAAGGTGCTTAACGCCGGTAACTTTACCGCAGATATGTATTTTTCTGCTTCGCAGGCTGCTATCTGTGCATTGGGTGATGCACAGATCGCGGCTAACAGCAAGTTCGGTATCACCTATCCCAGTTCTACCTCGCTCGGCTATCGCTCATCGGGCAAGACGCTGAGTGCGTCCACTGCTCGGAAGCGCGTACACTGTATGCTGCTATTGAAATGTTGAAATACGGCAATGAGTTTGACGGCGTTTGGGGCAGCAGCGGCAAGGGTCATGCTCCATGGGTCGGCAACACGATCAATTATACACCGGGCAGCGCAACCTACAATGCCGCCAATGCAAAGACCGGCTCGGTCGATCTGCCGAACGGTATTGGAAGTCCGGTGTATTTGCCGAAAAGTCGATTGATGGTACAGATTATCTCGTGCTGCCGATGGCTGCGGCATCTGCAACTTCGTTCGCAGCAATCGTATCTTTGTGCGCATCCAATCTTCCGTCCGGCGCGTTCATCATGGACGAGGACGGCAACAAGAACGGCAGCGATGGCCTGCTGACACTGAGCAAGGTTCACAGCGACAAGACCTTGTATAAGAACGGCAATGATATGGCTTTCGGTCAGGTGTTTTACTTCTGTATCCCCAAATCTACTGCCGAACAGATGGACACAGCAGGCACTAAGCTGTCTACTTCTTTCTTAACCAGCATGAATGTTGACCGCTACAATGTCTATGTCGCATCGACGAACAGCTCCGGTATTCAGCCTGTCATTTTGGTTGAACCGGCTGTTAAGCTGTCCAGTAATAAGTTGTCATTCAGTTCGACCACTGTCCCAAAAGATAAAGTAAAGCTGAAAGTCATGAAAACTGATAAGGACGGCGCTCCGTTGGATGGCTGTACTTTTCAGATTACCTATACTGATGCAGGTAAAGCACAGAATAAGACGGCAACAACAGATAGTAACGGTGAAGCAATCTTTACAGAATTACCAACTAACACAACCGTAACTGTCAAGGAAACCGCAGCACCGGAGGGTTACACCCTGCTCCCGTCCAAGACGGTCAATACCGGCACCAAGGGCGGTCAGACGGTCGAGCTGAAGCTCGCTAACTCGGACGATCACACCTTTAAGGTTCACAAGATTTCGTCCGCAGACGGTCGCAACCTGATGGGCGCTACCTTTGAGGTGCGCGGCATCGACAACAACTTCAAGCACACCTACACCACCGATGCGCTGGGCGAGTTTGAAATTCAAGGCCGCGACCTGCCGACCGGCTCTTTTGAGGTATACGAGATCGCCGCGCCGGAGGGTTACGCTACCGATGGTTCGGATATTCAGACCTTTGCATGGGATAACTCCAAGGACATCGAGCTGTCCTTTAAGGACGCTCCGCGACCGGGCATCAAGATTTACAAGTTCGACAAGGAAACCAAGATGCCGCTGGAGGGCGCAACCTTTGAAATCCGCCGCGACGGTCAGGTACTTGCAACCGTAAAGACCGATGTAAACGGCAATGCCGGTCTGTACGATCTGCCCAAGGGATTTTATCAGGTAGTCGAAACCGAACCGCCGCAGGGTTATCTCCGCGACGAGCAGGTACACGAGGTCTACATTGACCCGACCGCAGACCCGACGCAGCTCATCCGCGAAGTCGATGTTGCAAATACAAAAAAATTATCCATCCGCATTGTGAAAATCGACAAGGAAACCAAGGTTCCGCTGTCCGGCTGGAAGTTTGATGTTTATTACAATGATGCGCATCTGACTACGGTAACGACCAACCAGAACGGCGAAGCGATGGTTGAAAATCTCCAGCCGGGTACTTACCGCGTTAAGGAAACCGGCGGCGATACCGAGCATTACAACATGGATGCACCGGATCAGACGGTCGAGCTGGTTAAAGGATCAGGCTGAAATTCCCGACCCTTACCTTTGCCAATACCATCAAGAAGCATTTCGGTATTCTGAAAATCGACAGTGAAACCCACAAGCCGATTGAGGGCGTAACCTTTGCCATCTACAAGGACGGCAAGCTGCTCGGCAACTACACCACCGGCGCAGATGGTCGTATCTGGCTTCCGTATGCAGAGCCGGGCACTTATCAGGCGCAGGAGGTCATCACCGACCCGAAGTATGTGCTGAATGAAAAGGTATTCACCATCGAAAACAATTCCGAGTACCCGACTTTCTTCACTATTCCCAATGTGATGAAGAAGGACATTACCGTCACCAAGATTGACAAGGATACCGGTAAACCGTTGCAGGGTGTTGTTTTCCAAGGCTTCAAGGACGGTATGAGCATTGGCTACTTTACCACCGGCGCGGACGGCAAGTTTACGATTTCCTACGCAGACAGCGGCACTTACACCTTCAAGGAGTATCATACACGTTGGCGGGTTATGTGCTGAATAAGGAACCGATCACCATCGAGCATACGACGGACGGCAATGTTGATCTCGTAGTGGACAATACCGTACAGAAGAAGTTCGAGGTCATCAAGGTGGACAGCCAGACCAAGCAGCCGCTGGCGGGTGTACAGTTTAAGATTTGGCGTGATGCAACTCTGCTCGGTGACTACACCACCGACGAAAACGGCAAGATCACCATCGAAAAGGCTCCGGCAGGCACCTACAAGGTGCAGGAAGTTGCGACGCTGAAAGAATATATCCTCAACGACAAACCGCTGGAGATCGAACACACGACCGATAAGGATACTTCGATTACGGTTGAGAACACCAAGAAGCCGGGACTGTCTATCACCAAGATCGACGCCGAAACCAAGAAGCCGTTGTCCGGTGCAGTCTTTAAGCTGACACGCGCGAACGGTGATGTGATCCGCGAGGACATTACAACCGGCGAGGACGGTACCGCATTCGTTGAGGGCCTTGACGCGGCGGATTACATCGTAACCGAGATTACCGCTCCGGGCGGCTATATTCTGGATAAGAATCCGCGCACAATTTCGCTGGAACAGGGCAAAACCTACACGCTTACCATCGAGAACACCAAGAAACCTGGCCTGCTCATCAAAAAGGTTGATGCACAGACCAGCAAGCCGCTGGCAGGCGCGTCCTTTAAGGTAACGCGCGGCGATGGCAGCGTTGTCCGTGAGAATGTTGTAAGCGATGTGGACGGTGTTGTTCATATCCCCGAACTGGATACTGGCGTATATATCATCACCGAAGTTAAGGCCCCGTCCGGTTATGTGATCGACGAAACGCCGAAAACCGTACAGCTCCGCAAGGGTCAGACCTATGAAGTCACCTTTAAGGATACCAAGCAGTCGCAGCTTGTTATCAAAAAGGTGGACGAAGATACCCGTCAGCCGCTGAAAAACGCGAAATTCAAAATCACGAAGTCGAACGGCGAACTCGTCAAGGAAACCGAAACGGACGAAAACGGCACGATTACGCTTACCGGCCTGCCGGATTGTTCGCTGATTATCACCGAGATCAAGGCGCCGACCGGCTATATCTTGCAGGACACCCCCAAGACCATTGAGGTCAAGGCCGGTCAGTCCTATGAGCTGACCTTTACCAACAAAAAAGCGTATGGCTTGCAGATTCGCAAGGTGGTTAAGGGTACTGGCGAAGCACTCGCAGGCGCGAAATTCAAGGTTGAGAAGGTGTCCGGCGAGCGCATCGGTGAGTATACCTCCAATTCTGCCGGTCTGGTCAACATTTCCGGTCTGGAGGACGGCATCTATGTCGTAACCGAGATCAAGGCGCCCGATGGCTACCGTATCGACACAAATCCGAAGAATGTTATTGTAAAGGCTGGTGAACTGGCCACAGTGGAATTTGAAAATGCCAAGATGTCCAGCGTCCGCATCAAGAAGATTGACAGCGTGACGAAAGACCCTATTCCGGGTGTGCGTTTCCTGATCAAAGACAAGAATAAGAACATTGTTGGCGAGTATACCACCGACAGCGATGGTTATATCGAGCTGGAAAACGATCTGGAAGAGGGCAAATATTACGCAGAAGAAATTCAGGCCGCACCGGGATATATCCGCGACACACAGGAGCGCACCTTCCGCGTAAAGCGTGGCGAAACCACTGAGATTGTATGGGAAAATACAGCGCAGTATGGTCAGATCCAAATCATCAAAAAGTCCAAGGACTACAACAGTATCAATGGTCTGCCCGCAGGTACGCTCCTGCAGGGCGCAACCTTTGAGATCTACGACAAGGCACAGAATGTTGTAGACACGGTAGTTTCCAACGAGCGCGGCCTTGCAATCTCCAAGCTGCTGCCGCTGGGTCGTTACACTATCAAGGAAACCAAAGCACCGAAGTATTACGGTGTATCCGGTGAAACTTTTGAAGCGGAAATCGAGTTTGCAAGCCAGATCGTCCGTCTGGAGGTTCTGGACGAGAGCGTTTACACCAATGTTGTAATCGGCAAGTCCGGTCCGAAGCAGGTAACGCCGGGTATGCAGATGAAGTGGACGATCAGCCGCGTGGCCAATAATTCCTCCATTCGTCTGACGAGCTTCTACTGGCGCGACAATCTGCCGTATCAGGCGGTACAGCTGGATAAGATCGTAACCGGCACTTATAACACCCGTATCCCCTATAAGGTGGTTTATAAGACCAACTTCAATCAGACACCGCGCACGCTGGCAGATAATCTCGACCCGTCTGTCAACCGCGTCCTGCAAGCAACGCCGACCGCACTCGGCCTGAAATCCGGTGAAGCGGTAACGCAGATTATGTTTATTTTCGATACGGTGCCGTCCGGCTTCCGTATGGTGGATAACGCCTATATTTACGGTACGGTTCGCAAGTCGGCTTCCGGCAGTTCGTTTGTTAATAAGGCAGATGTTGGCGGTCTGAATGACAGCCAGCAGTGGATCATGTCGAATGACGCATGGACTACCACCATCTACCGCGCACCGACTTATAAAAAGCCGACCCTGCCGACTACCGGCTGGTAAGGAAAAGAGAGGAGAAAGTTTATGAAAATCAGACGATTGATCTGTGCGGCGCTTGCCGCATCGCTCGCCCTGTGTCCTGCCGCTTTTGCGGCGGACACCGCCCCGAAAAACCGATCGTATCGTCACCACGCAGAACGGCACCGGTTACTCGGTGTCTTCTGTGGGGCGGCATATCATTCCGGTGTCGGACAGCAGCCAGAGCTTTCGATTTCTTCGCCGCTGGACGGCTACGATCTGTCTACGCTTATCATCTCGGACGGCAAGTATACCGACCGCGCCAATGTCGTACATCTTGACGGCGATCTGAAGCTCAATGGCATTACTTATCCTGTCCATTATCAGTCCAAGACGGACGCAGGCGGCGAAAGCGTGATCCGCGCGACCGTCGATATTCCGGCAGCATCGGACGATGTTACGCTGTCTGCCGAAGCGGTAAGCACCGCATTTGCAGTTACAGCTACCTCGCAGACCGGCGCGACCGTATCCGCTGCCACGACTACGCTCAATAAGGGCGATGCATACAGCATGACGGCAACGCCTGACCGTCTGTATGCCATCACGAGCGCCGACTTGACGATTGGAGGCAGCAAGTTCACTGTCCAGCTCTCCAAAGGCTGCGATGTGACCTCTAACGGTTTCCGTTTTCGTGTGGATGCAGCCGGTGTGCTGACAGTTTACTCCGGCGGTGTTACCTCTGCGACCACGATTGAACTGAAAACCGCAGAACGTCAGCCGGACAGCGACGAGGTGCTTGTCACTGTTCGCACCGGACGCGGCATCAGCAGCGAAATTTCGCGCGATATTGTCAAGAAAGGCAGCAATTATACCGTTTCTTTCTCGGCAAAGCGCGGCTATACGATTGACGCGCTGACGCTCGAAGCAGACGGCAAGACAGCGTACAGCACGCCGAACACCAATACGGTATTTGTAGGGTCTAACGCTTATCGCGTGTCCGGTAACAGCGACGGCTGCACTGTTTATCTGACCGACCTTCAGAGCAATATCACCGTCAGCGCCGAGAGCAGCTACGACACTGACCACCTCACCGTTGACACTTCGGCAGGTTCCGGCGTTCGTATCCGCAAGGACTGCGGCAGCACGGTAGACAACGGCACAGACATTGAGTTCGAAATCTATGTCACCGATGATGACCGCTATGCGCTGGACGAGGTAACGCTCCGGCTGGACGATAGCAGCCGTACCGTGGATGCGGACGCGACTTCCATCCGTGTCGCTGGCACTACTTATAAGATGGAGACCGACAGCGACGGCGTGCTGCACCTGTATGTCAACGATGTAGACAAGCCGGTTTATGTGTCGGCTACGGCAAAGCGCATCGACACCAGCCACAGCATTACCATCAAGTCGGCGTCGCACCTCACGATTAGCAAGGATATTTCCGGCTCGTCGGTGCGCGACGGCAAGGATGTTGCTTTTACGGTTAAGCCGTCCTCCGGCTACGCAGTCGATGATATTACACTCAAGGTCGGCACAAAGTCCAACACCGTATCGGCAGGCGCGTCTTATATCCGCGTAAACGGCGTTGATTACGACATGACGCGCAATTCCAACGGCAATGTGACAGTTTATGTGGACAACATCAAGAACAATGTCACGATTTCCGCGACCGCTGTGAAATCGAGTTCTGCGGTCAAGCCGACCACCGGTAATGGTGCAAACGGCAAGATTTACATTGACCGTTCGGTTAAAACGCCGTTCTTTGTTGGTTATAACTCGCAGTTCCATCCGAAGCAGAACCTCACGCGCGCCGAAGCGGTACAGCTTCTTGCACGCATGACCAACGCAAGCGGCAGCAAGTATACCAACAGCAGCGGCTTCTCTGATGTGCAGGTAAACAGCTACTACTCTAATGCACTGTCTGCGTTCGTATACGGCGGCATTGTAGACAGCAGCACTTATTTTAATCCCAATGCGGCGATCACGCGCGCGGATTTCGTTGAAATGATCTACCGTCTGGATACCACTTCGGACTATAACGGCTCCAATCGCTTTACCGATGTGTATTCCACCGCGCCGAACGCAGCTGCGATTGCGTACTGCTCGGATCGCGGCTGGGTCAAGGGTGATCCGGGCGGCACATTCCGTCCGTATGACTACATTACCCGCGCAGAGGCGGCGGCAGTAGTCAACCGCACGATGGGACGCACGCTCTCGTCCACCGATGTAAGCGGTATCCGATACACCGATGTTCCGATGAACTTCTGGGCGTATAACGATATTCTGATTGCATCCGGTAACCAGAGGTAACGCCTATGAAACGACCAGACAAGAGAGGCTTGGCAGCGAACACCACTACTTTAGTGGTGTTCGCGTTGCCGGTGATCTGGCTTGGATTGATCGGCGGCAGTTGTGCTGCACCGGGTCGAAAGCTGTTTGATTGGATAAATGCTTTCAGTATAGCGATAGAAACACCATGGCGTTTATCCTTTAATCAGTACAGCATCAAGGCAGCGCTGATCGCACTTGCTGCATATGTCCTGTTCATCGTACTCTATCAGGATAGTCAGCGCAAGCGCCGACCCGGAGAAGAATACGGCACAGCTGAATGGGGTACTGCGGAGCAGATTGACAGTAAGTATCGGTATCACGATACTCTTGTGGATAGGCTCAAGGATATGTTTCGCAGAATCAAGAGTTTCTACGTTTTATGTGCGGAATTTTTCACCGGAAAGCTGACCAAAGAGGAACGCCAGCGCCGAAAAGAACAAGAGGAACTTGCGGTTCACATAGACCAGAATATCCCGCTGACTATGCACACACGCATTGGTCTTGATGTATTTCGACATCAGCGCAATCTCAACATGATGGTCATTGGCGGTTCCGGTACAGGTAAGAGCCGTTCGGTTTCCAAGCCTGAGATCGCACAGGCTAATTGCTCTTACATTATCTGTGACCCGAAAGGTGAACTCCTGCGTGACTGTGCAGAGTTCTTATTACACGAGGGTTATGATATTAAGGTCTTTAACTTGAAAGAGGGCCACCGACGGTGCGGTAATATGTATAATCCATTTCACTACTTGCGCTCTGAAGCGGACTGCGTGCAGCTTGTTACACTTCTTTTCCGTGCGACTACGCCGAAAGGTACGCACAGCAGCGATCCGTTCTGGGAGCGTGCAGAGGAAACCCTGATAACAGCGTTGGTGCTGTACCTTTACCTTGAGGGCGAACCAGAGGATAAGAATTTTGCAACGATCATGTTCCTGCTTCGTAATGCTCAGGCCAGTGAGGAGGACGAAAGCGCCCGCAATCCGGTAGATGAGTTGTTTATGGAGGTGGAAGCGGAAAAAGGTGCGGGACATATCGCTGTACAGTATTGGCAGGCGTACAAGCTGGCAGCCGGTGTTGTATGCTCTAAAAGACTTCTTAATCAAGCGGTTGGGAAGTCTCTTAGAACACACAACCTAAAACCGAAGAAAGGAGCGCAAGTTATGAGAAAAAACGAGAAAATCACAGCTCTGTACGAACGACTGAGCCGTGATGACTTTGGCAAAGATGATGACCAACAGCGTGAGAGCAACTCCATATCCAATCAAAAGAGCAATGTTGGAGGAGTTCGCCGCACGGCAGGGCTTTACAAACATTGTCCATTTCACGGACGATGGCATTAGTGGTACTTGCTTTGACCGTCCCGGATTTTTGGCAATGATGAAAGAAGTGGAAGCCGGGAATGTGGAGTACCTGTGTATCAAGGACATGAGCCGCATGGGTCGTGACTATCTGAAAGTCGGTCAGATTATGGAAATCCTGCGTCAGCGTGGCGTTCGCCTTATCGCCATCAATGACGGCGTGGACAGTGCCAGAGGGGACGATGATTTTACCCCTTTCCGCAACATTATGAACGAGTATTACGCCAGAGACACCAGCCGAAAAATCCGTTCCACGTTCCAGTCCAAAGGCAAGTCCGGCAAGCACCTCACAGGCACGGTCATTTACGGCTATCTTTGGAACGAAGCCAGAGACCAATGGTTGGTTGACCCCGAAGCCGCCGAGGTGGTCAAGCGCATCTTTGCCATGACGATTGACGGCTACGGTCCGTATCAGATCGCCAGCAAGCTGAAAGAAGAAAAAATCCTCATTCCGTCCGCTTACCTTGCCCAGCACGGCGAGGGCGTGAACAAAAACAAGACTTTCAAAGATGTGTACGGCTGGGGTTCTTCCACCATCTGCAACATTCTTGAAAAGCGTGAATATCTGGGACACACCATTAACTTTAAGACCCGAAAGCACTTCAAGGACAAGAAAAGCCATTATGTCCCAGAGGACGAATGGACGATTTTCGAGAATACCCATGAGCCTATCATTGACCAGCAGACCTTTGACCTTGTGCAGAAAATCCGAGGGAATGTCAGACGCTACCCGGACGGCTGGGGCGAAGCAGCTCCCCTCACGGGCTTGCTCTATTGCGCCGATTGCGGCGGCAAGATGTATGTCCACCGCACCAACAATAGCAAGCGTATCTTCTCAATATACCTGTTCCCAATACAGCAAAGTCCCAGTTGGAAAGTTCTGCACGACACAGCACCGTATCAATGAAGATGTGATACTGTCCCTTGTTTCAGAAATGCTCAAAGCCATTGCAGAATATGCCAAGCATGACCGAGCTGAGTTTGTCCGTGTGGTGCAGGAAGCGCAGTCCAGCCAGCAGACGGCAGAGGTCAAGGAAGCAGCGGACACGCCTTGCCACAGCAAAGCAGAGAGTTTCCGAGCTGGAAGTCCTGCTCTGCAAAATCTACGAGGACAACATCTTAGGCAAGCTGTCCGACAGCAGATACGCCACTCTGGACGCTCAATACGAAAAGGAACAGTCCGAGCTTAACGCCGAAATCTCTGCTCTGGAAAAGGCAGTCAAGAGCTATGAGAAGCACGAAAAGGACGCTGACCGTTTTATCGCTCTGATTGACAAATACGAGAACTTCGACAAGCTGACCATTGCCATGCTCAATGAGTTTATCGAGAAAATCCTTGTGCATGAGCGTGACCGCAAAGGCAGTATACAGACCACACAGGAGGTCGAGATTTACTTCAATTTTGTCGGGCGTTTCGTTCCCCCGGCGTTTGGTGAAGTGGAGCTGACCCCGGAGGAATTAGAGGAAATCCGCAAGCGTGAGGAACGCAAGGACAGGCTTCATCAGAACTACTTGAAGCGGAAAGCCAGCGGAGCACAGAAGCGATACGAGGACAAAATCAAGGCGAAAAAAGGCAGAAATCGAAGCCAAGAAAGCCGCCATTCGTGCAGAGGACATTGCAAAGGAAGTGTTCGTCCCCGGTCAGCAGTTTACCGCAGAAAGAGAGCCGATGAAAGGAGTACAAACAGCATGAATATCACTTACACACAGAACGGTGATTATCTTATCCCGAACATCATTATCCGCAAGACCAAGCCCCTCGGACACTACGGCAGACTCCGCAAGGCGTATCTGAAAATGCACCGTCCGATACTGTTCAATGAGCTGGTGCTATCCGATAGGCTCTTTGAGCATTGCGCCGAGATTGACGAAGCGGCACAAAACCGAATGGAGCTGATTGTGCCGCAACTGGCAAAGCAGTACGGCGTGACCGAAGGGCTGAAAGCCGAAAATCAGATGGAGTGGGTGCGGCAGATGAACGCTTGCAAGGCACAGGCAGAGGAAGTCGTGAAAGCGGAATTGATTTATGATTGAGCGAGAAAGTCCGGGCAGAAAACTGTTCGGACTTTTCTCATATAGTCCAAAGTTGCGGTTGAATTGTTCATAGACTTTATGATATGATTTGAATACGAAAATTGAGCAACAAATCAAAATTTGAAAGGGGACTGACAGATGAAAAAAGTGATTGCTGCAATGGCTGCAATGTTTATTGCTGTGGTGCTATTAGGCGGGCTATGGGGAATCTTACTCAAACCAATCATGGGCGGTGGTGGTACAGACCTCAGTTTTATTTACCCTATCTATATCGGGTTAATCCTTTTGGCAGGGCTGATTGTTGGTGCTGCGGTAGTGCTTTACGAGGAAATCAAAAAGCTTCATGAAGAAATAAAAAATATCAGTGAAAAAACAACAGAGGAAAAGCAAGAATAACTTACCAATTCCTGTTTACTGAACCAATAAAATCCCTTTAGGAACTAAAGGGCGCACTTCTATACTCTCTGTCGAGAGTAGTGCGTCCTGCGGAGCTTCATTCCCGGTCAGCAGAAGAAAACTGCCCGACCGAGAATGTTTCGTCACTTCGTTCCGTCAAGGTGGCTACACCCCCTTGCGCCGCTAATGCGGCTATCCCCTGTGGACTTGCCGTCCGCAAACAGCATAAAATGCTGTTCGCCGCCAGCAAGTTTGGAAAAATAAATACCGAAAATCAGACCGTTGACTGGTCGCACTATGCGAAAAGTTGACGGTCTTTTTTTATCCCCAAAATCAAAAAAGGAGGTCAATCACAATGACAAAACCAAAAGCTCGAAGGAACGAGCCGAGACACAGCTTGCACAGGAACAGCACAAGCTGGAGCGTCTGGAGAACAGGAAGAAGTATCTGGAGAAAGGCGAACGCACCAAGCGCAACCGCCCTGGCGGCACGATTGAGAGCCTTGCCCCGGAGGTCAAAGATCTCACACGCACCGAAATGACAGAGCTGATGGAACACATCTTTTCCCTGTCCGAAGTCCAGCGAGCCGTCCGTCACATGGCGATTACTCATATCAGGCAAGCAAACAAAGAAAAGGAGTTGAAAGCCAATGGCACTATTTCATCTGAGTGTCACGCAGACTAAACGAAGCGCAGGACAGTCCGCTATCGCTTCTGCTGCCTACCGTTCCGGCGAAAAGCTGTATAGCGAGTATTACGGTGAATACAGCGACTACACCCGCAAAGGGCGGCGTGATCTGCTCCGAAATTCTCTTGCCGCCCCATGCGCCGCCAGAATACGCAGACCGCCAGACCCTATGGAACGCCGTAGAGAAAAGCCGAGCGTGGCAAGAACGCCCAGCTTGCATACAGCTTTGACATTGCCTTGCAGAATGAATTTTCCCTTGAGGAAAACATCGCTCTTGCAAGGCAATTTTTGTTGGAGAACTTTGTGAGCCGTGGCATGGTGGTTGACTTCGCCGTACACCAGCCCGACCGTGGAGGACGGCGGCATACCAAACCCGCACTTCCATGTGCTTTGCCCCATCCGTCCCATCGAGCAGAACGGCAAATGGGGACTAAAGCAACGCCGGGTGTACGAGCTGGACGAGGACGGCAACCGTATTCGAGACGCAAACGGTAAGTATGTGTTCAATGCCGTTCCCACTACCGACTGGGGTAGTCCCGAAACGCTGGAACATTGGCGTGAAGCATGGGCGGAGCTATGCAATGCCAAGTTTGCGGAAAAAGGTATTGATATTCGTATCGACCACCGGAGCTATGAGCGTCAGGGCGTGGAGCTTCTTCCCACTATCCACGAGGGCGCAACCGTCCGGGCAATGGAGAAGAAAGGCATACGCACCGAGAAAGGCGAGTTCAACCGCTGGATCAAAGCCACCAATGCCGTTATCCGGGACATCAAGAAGAAAATCACTTCCTTTGGATTGGATTGCCGAAGCAAAAGCAGAGCTTGCCAAGCCACAGGCACCCGACCTTGTTTCGCTGCTGAACGCCTATTACACCCAGCGCAGAGCCGGGGCTTATTCGCAGAAAGGCAAGGTCAGCAACCTAAAAGGAGATGAACGAGACTTTCAATTATCTCCGGGCAAACGGCATTTACTCCCTTGAAGATTTGGAAAGCCGTGTCAGCGAACACAGTGCTGCCACAGAGATTGAAGAAAACGCTGGGCGAACAGACCGCCCGAATGAAAGCGATTAAGCAGCTCTATGACAGCTCTGCTGTTTTCCAAAGCTTGAAGCCTGTCTATGACGGCTTGCAGAAAATCAAGTTTGAGAAGCCCAGAGCCAAGTACAAGGCAGAGCATGAAGCGGAACTGAAACAGTTCTACGCCGCCAGACGAAAGCTGACCGGGGAGTTCCCGGACGGCAAGGTGGATATGAAAAAGCTGACCGAAGAGTATGACGAGCTGGAACAGGCGCACAACACCACCTATGGCGAGTTTAAGACCGTCAGAGACGATTTACACCGCCTTTGGAAGGTCAAGTCATGCGTAGATACTGCCGCCCGATTTAACGAGCGTACAGAGGAACAAAAGCTCCAAAATCGACCCAAAACACGACAGAAAAAGGAGGAACTATCCCGATGAATTACACCCAAGCACAGATTGACCGGGCAAACGCCGTCAGTCTGGAAGATTTTCTCCGCACACAGGGAGAGACGCTTATCAAAAGCGGACGGGAATACCGCTGGAAAGAACATGACAGCCTGACCGTCCGGGGAAACAAATGGTTTCGCCACAGCCAGAGCAAGGGCGGCTATCCCATTGATTTTGTCATGGAGTTTTACGGCAAGTCCTTTCCCGAAGCCGTCCAAATGCTGACAGGCGAAAGCGGCGAGGGACAGACCGAAGCCACCACAGCACCGCCCACAGCGTTCCACTTGCCCTTGCACAACCGAACAGCCGACAGAGCAATTCAATATCTTTGCGAAAGCCGAGGTCTCAACCCGAAACTGGTTGAGGCTTTTCTTCTTTCCGGGGATATTTACGAGGACGCAAAGCGGCACAATGTTGTGTTTGTCGGCAGAGACAGAAGCGGCACACCGAGATACGCCCATGTGCGAGGAACGGCAGACACATTCAGACAGGATATTATCGGGTCTGACAAGTCCTATCCGTTCCGCTATGAGGGCAACAGCAACCAGCTTTTTGTCTTTGAAGCGCCAATTGACCTGTTATCATTCATCTGCCTTTATCCGCAGGACTGGCAGACAAGGAGCTACCTTGCCCTGGGCGGCGTTTCGGGCAAAGCCCTTGAGCGTTTCCTTTCTGAACGACAGGACACCAAGAAAGTGTTCCTATGCCTTGACAGCGACACCGCAGGAAGCGAAGCCTGTACCCGACTGGCACAGTCCATTCCCGGCGAGATCGCCGTCATTCGCCTTGTCCCGGCAAGGAAAGACTGGAACGATGTTCTCCGTCAGCAAGGGGACATTCCCAGCCGCAAATTCATAGCCGAGACAATCACGCTGCGAGAGCTGCCCACCGCCCAGCCTGTTCCCATGCTCCGCATGGCAGATGTGGAGCTGACGAGCGTGGATTGGCTATGGTTTCCGTATATCCCCTTTGGAAAGCTGACGATTATACAGGGCAACCCCGGCGAGGGCAAGACCTACTTTGCCATGCGTCTTGCGGCGGCTTGCACCAACCGAAAGCCTTTACCCGGTATGGAGACCCTTGAGCCTTTCAACATCATCTACCAGACCGCAGAGGACGGTCTGGGCGATACCGTCAAGCCCCGGCTGATGGAAGCAGACGCAGACCTTGAAAAAGTGCTTGTCATTGACGATAGAGACACACCACTGACCCTTGCCGATAAACGCATAGCAAGGGCAATCCGGGAAAACAACGCAAGGCTGGTTATCATTGACCCGGTACAGGCGTTTCTGGGCGCAGATGTGGACATGAACCGGGCAAACGAGGTGCGCCCGATATTCCGCAGTCTGGGAGACATTGCACAGGCTACCGGGTGCGCTATCGTGCTGATCGGACACCTCAACAAAGCCGCAGGAACGCAAAGCACCTACCGGGGATTAGGGTCTATCGACATTACGGCGGCAGTCCGCAGTCTGCTCTTTATCGGCAAGCTGAAGGACAGCCCCACAACAAGGGTACTTATCCATGAGAAAAGCTCCCTTGCGCCGCCCGGACAGTCCCTTGCCTTTTCTCTGGGAGACGAGAAAGGCTTTGAGTGGATAGGGGCTTATGACATTACCGCTGACGAGCTTCTTGCCGGGGCAGACAACACCAAGACCGAAAGCAAGACCGCACAGGCGCAAATGCTCATTCTGGAACTGCTTGCAGACGGAAAGCGTATGCCAAGCGCAGAGCTGGAAAAGACGGTCAATGAGCGTGGGATTTCCTCACGCACCATGAGAACGGCAAAGAGCCGTATCGGGGACAGACTTGTGACCGAGAAAGACGGCACAGCATGGGTCTGCTATCTCCGAAACTGACAACAGGAACACGGCAAGCGTGGCAAAGACGGCAAGGTTTTTATAGATACCTTAATGTTGCCGCCTTGCCTTGTTCCCTCATACCGACACCGCCCGATGATGAACCGTCACCGGACATTTTTCATTTACAGGAGGATTTTGAATGAACAATACCGCAACCAACACCGCCACTTGCCCGACTGTCAGAAAGCAGATCGGCAAGACCACCTATATCGTCCGTGTCCATTTCAGCCAGACCGCAAAAGAGACAATGGAGGACAAAATCAAGCGTCTGCTCCGTGAGGAAGTCCGCAAAATGTGACTTCTTTTTGAATTTGATGAAAAAGTCCTTGACTTTTCGTCTCTGGAAAAACAGCCAAATCCATACTTATTATGGCAAGCTCACGGCTGAAGCATTTCATGTTGAGCGAAATCGCAGACATGACGATGGAGGATGAAATGGATCTGGCTTCGTTGGGAGAAAGAAAACGTGCCATTTTCATTTGTACACCGGTGAATGATACCAGTTTTAATTATCTCGTTTCTATGATGTATATGCAGGCTTTTCAGCAGCTTTATGACCGCGCAGAGCAAAAATACGGCGGCAGACTGCCGCATCATGTGCGGTTCATTATGGACGAGTTCTATAACACACCGCCCCCGGACCGCTTTGACAATGTATTGTCCACTTGCCGCTCCTACAATCTGTCCTGTGCAGTTATCCTGCAGGACATCGGACAGATCAAAACTATGTTTGAAAAAGAGTGGGAATCGCTGATAGCACAGTGCGATCAGTTCCTCTACCTCGGCGGCAATGATACCGCAACATATAAATATGTATCTGAGCGTTTGGGCAAAGAAACGATTTTTTCCAAAACAACCTCACTGAGCAGAGGCACACATGGCTCGTCCAGTCAAAACGATCAAAAAGTTGGTACAGATCTGATGACACCAGATGCCATAGGCAAAATGGAAAATCAGTATTCGATTTTGTTCATGCGCGGCGAACGACCAGTGTTCGATGAGAAATATGTGCTGCAAAAGCACCCGAATGTACAATGGCTTGCCGGTGACGGTAAGGCAAAAGCGTATTCACCACCGGAACATATTCCGTTCCACAAATATCATGTTGAGATTCCCGCCGATGAAATCGACGAGAAATACAAGCCAGAGGAAATCGGAGGTGTTCTCTTTGAATACTTCGTTATTCCTCCACAATCCCCCCAAAAAGGAGAATAAATTATGAAAACAAGTTTACTCAGAAAGCTGCTGCACTGCTGTGCAGCAAAAAGCACTCAATCGCGCCCGCACTGCGCACCGACTGCTGTCCATGACGGCAATCATCGCCTGCCTTGCTGTTGTACCGGCATTTGCAGATAATGAAGCGCTGAATGCGGTAAACAAGCTCAGTGACACGATCTTTGCACTGATTAAGGCTGTTGGTCTGATCTGCGCGGGTTGGGGGTGCTTCAGCTCGGTATGTCGGTGCAGTCGCACGATGCTTCGCAGCGCACGCAGGGCGTTCTCTGTATTCTCGGTGGTCTGCTGATTTACTTTGTAAAGGCAATCCTGACCAGCATTGGTGCAGCCTGATCCACGAAGGAGTTGATTTCCTATGTGGGTAGTAGATATTATTGAAAACTGTATCACCTTATGGAACTCCACACTGTCCTCTATTTGGAGTATGCTCACGCAGTCCCCGGAAACCTTTCACAACGGCGCGGTCTGGAATGCAATTACCAAAATCTTTACCGCATTACAGGGAGCAGGCTACGGCCTGCTCGTCCTGTTTTTTGCCATGAGTTTCTTTAAGCATACGGTTTCGTTTCGTGAATTTCGCCACCCGGAGCAGATCATTGGTTATCTGATTCGTTTTGTCGCTGCGAAGGTGCTGATTTCACAGGGCATGGAAGTGATAAAACTGATATTTAAGATCAGCGGCAGCTTTATCGGAGATATTGCAGCGCAGATGGGCGGTCTGACAGAGATTGCTGCCACTTTGCCGGAAAATATACGAAACGCGATAGAAGATTCGTCGAATTGTCCCACAGATATTCATTTATCTGGTGTCGCTGATTTTGTCAGCAGTCGTTATTGTGCTGTCTATCAGTCTGCTGATGACGGTTTACGGACGCTTTTCCGTATTTATATGTATGTTGCGCTGGCACCGCTGCCCATGTCCACTTTTGCAGGTGAACTTACCAGCCGACATGGCCGGACTTATATGCAAGGCTTAATCGGCGCGTGCATGGAAGCAATCGTAATCGTTATTGCCTGCATCATATTTAATGCCTTTACATCGGTGGATGGTTCAGATTTCCAATCAATTTTGGTGACAGCGGCGTTGGACTGGTGCTGACTTATATGCTCAAGGTTATTATTCAGATGGTAATTCTGGGCAGTATGGTCAAGGCAGCAGATAAAACCGTTAAAGAAATGTTTGCGCTGTAACAAGGAGTATGGAGCGTTATGGAGTCAAATGTAAATCGAGAGATACGCAATTATCACGAGGGCGTAGTCATGGGTCTGAGCGTGCGGCAGACGGTTTGCGGTCTGCTTGCCGCAGGTCTGGCCGCAGCCGCGAACTTCGGCTTACAGCCGTTTCTTGGAACAGAACTTGCGAGTGTTGTATGTATTCTGGCGGCGGCAATTCCGGCAGCAATCGGCTTTGTGTCCTTTCATGGTCTGCCCTTTGAAAATTCGCTCTTTCATGGCTGCGCACGATGTTTATGCACAACGGCTGGTATGTATACCGTTCTGCTAACTTCTATGCACAGTTTACGCCGGAAGAGCAATCTAAAAGGCAGGAGCCGCAAGAAAACAAAACAGAAAATCAGTGAACACAGTAGCGAGGTAGAACAGAATGAGCAAAACCAAACCGATTAAAGAGAAAAAGAAAAGCAGGAGAAAACCACAAAGCCGGTACGCCTGCCGCGCAGCGTGCAGCAGCTTATCCCTGTTAAGCGCGTATTTCCGGATTCAATCTGGCAGGTCGGAAACAACGAGTTCAGTCAGACATGGTCGTTTTCCGATATTAACTATGCCGTAGCCAGTCTGGACGATCAGCGCACCATTCTGGACAGCTGGGGGCGTGTGCTGAACGGTCTTGCGGCAGACAGCCGCATGAAAGTCACTCTGGTAAACAGTATATTCGACAAGGAAGCCAACGCAGGAACGCTGTTCCTGCGCAAGCAGCATGACGGTATGGACAAATACCGCGCAGAACTGAATCAGGTGATTATGTCCAAGGCGCAGGGCAGTAACGGCATCGTTCAGCAGAAATTTATGACCCTCACTGCCAAGCGTAAGAATATTACCGATGCCCGGCAGTTTTCGGTCGTGCCGGAAAAGCCTGAGCATCGGTATGCAGCGTCTTGCGTCCTCTATTCGTTTGCAGGACAACAACAGTCGTTTCCGTATTCTGCACGACTTTTTTCCGCCCAGATCACCGCATGACAAAGGCAGATCTGGACGAAATGATTGCGCGCGGGCAGAATATTGCTGATGTTTTCTGTCCTCTGGCACTGCGTTATCATAAAGATTATATCCAGACAGATCAGGGCTTTATGCGCGTGCTTTTCGTCGAAGAGTTCGCATCGCGCCTGTCCGATGAGCTGATCCACGACCTCATGGGACTGCCGCGCCAGATGATGCTGTCTATGGACATCGAGCCGATAAACACGCAGGAAGCACACAAGCTGCTCAACGGTCTTGCGCTGCGCGTCGAATCCGACATTGGCCGCTGGCAGCAGCGACAGAACAAAAACAATAATTTCTCGGCGGAAATCCCGTATGAGTTCCAGCAGATGCGCAAGGTTGTTGCTGACTACATGGACGATATTACCGAGCATGACCAGCGTTTAATGCTGACCACCATCACCATCGTTCACTCCGCAAAAACGCTGGAGCAGCTTAACGCCGATACAGAGAGCTTGCAGGAAATTGCAAGCGGTTTCGGCTGCAATCTCACGAAATTGTCCTACCAGCAGGACATTGGTCTGGATACCGTTCTCCCGTATGGACTGCGCAGTGTGCAGCAGCAGCGCACGCTCATTACGGACAATGTTTCTATCCTCACGCCGTTTTCTGCACAGGAAATCCAGCAGATGGGTGGCATCTGCTATGGCAATAACGCCGTTTCGGGCAACCTCATTGTTGCCAACCGCGCGAATCTGCTGAACGGTAACTGTATCCGGCTGGGCGTATCCGGTGCAGGCAAGTCTTTCTCTGTTAAGCAGGAAATTGCTTATGTGCTGCTGTCCACGCACGATGATGTGCTCGTGCTCGACCCGGAGGGAGAGTTTACGCCGATGGTCGGCGCGTTCGGCGGCAGTATGATCGACATTTCCGGTTCGTCTGCGGTACGCATCAACGCGCTGGACATGGAGAAAGGCTATGCTGATGACGGTAAAGACCCTCTGCCGGACAAGTCCGAGTTCGTCCTGTCGCTGTTTGAGCAGATCATGCAGGACGATCTCAAAGCGCAGCATCGTTCCATCATTGACCGCTGCGTACAGGCTGTTTACCGTCCGTATATCGCCAGCGGTTACAAGGGCAATGCACCGACACTGACCGACTTGCAGGCTGAGATCAAGAAACAGCCGGAGCCGGAAGCGCAGGAGCTTGCGCTGGCAGCGGAGCTGTTTATCTCCGGTTCGCTGTCCATCTTCGCACAGAAAACCAATGTAGACCAGAATAACCGTCTGACCTCTTACAATATTCTCGACCTCGGTGAGCAGCTTCTCCCGATGGGTATGCTCGTTATTCTGGAGAGCATTTACAACCGCGTGATCCAAAACTGGCGTTCTGGCAGACGCACATGGGTCTTTGTGGACGAGTTCTCTATCTTCTTCCGGTATCCGTTTGCAACGAATTTCTTCCTCAGAATGTGGAAGCAGGTTCGTAAGCGCGCCGGTTATATGACCGGCATTACGCAAAATGTCGGTGAGATGCTGACGAGCAAGGACGCCTGCTGGATGCTGGCAAACTCCGAGTTTCTTATTATGCTTTCGCAGTCTGCATCTGACCGCGCGGCACTGGCAGAGCTGCTGAACATTTCGGACACACAGCTTTCCTATGTCGAAAACGCCGACCCCGGCTGCGGCCTGATGAAGTTCGGCGGCGCGTTTATCCCGTTTGTGAACAGCTTCCCGGAAGATACGGAATTGTACAAGCTCATGACCACAAAACCGGCAGACCGGGAGCAGGTAAAGCCAAATGGTGTATAAATACAAGGACAAAAGTGATGCTGCAAAGGTACATTCTGCGCCCGCGCCCGGGCGCAGGGTATCTTACAGCCGCACTGACAACAAGACCTATCGCAATACGGGAGGAGCAAGCACTCGTGCGGGCGCGGAGCTGCGTGCTAAGCAGACTTTCGGAGTACCGGGTACAGACGGTGCCGAAAAGAAAAAGTCCCGCAAGAAGCGTGTAATCAAGCGATTTGCGATTGCAACAGCCGTCCGCACGATAAACGATAAGAAAGCCGCACAGCACAGTGCGGAGGTAGAGGCAACTGAACAGATTCAGCGGCGTATGCACGATGCAGCCTATGTCGGAGTAGAACTTGCCGCAAAGCCGGTACGCAAGGCCGCACGCTCATTATACCGGAGCGCGGACAGCGTGCTGAAAAGATTATCGTGCGCGCAAGTCCGTCGTTCGTACCGCACAGCGGTATCGCAGTGCAGACGGCAAAGCGCGTATACGACTTACCTACAAGTCCACACGCGAAAATAAGAATATCCGCCGCGTTAAGGTAAAGCAGTATCAGAAATACCGTATCCGCACAGCGCATGGTGCCACTACGCCGCGCGGTGCAGTACGCGAACAGTTTATGCGCCGTCAGCGCACGACCGCTGCTGTGCGAGCCAAAGCCGCAGCAAAGAAAAAAGCAGCGGTACAGGTCAAGCAGCGGCAGAGTGCGCAGTACCGCACGCCGCAGAGTACGGCATCTAAGGTGTACAGTTCAGCGCGGAATAAAGCAGGAAGCAGCGTATACGGCCCGTCCCATTCTGCACAGACAAAGATACGCACTGTACAGCAGCGTAAAGCCGCTGCCACCGCTTATAATGCGCGGGTGCGGAAAGCTGCTGCGGAGCGCAGCGAAAAGAGTATGCGCTACCGCATCAAGGCGCGCAAAGCTGGTGTGAAGAAAATGAAACGTCAGCAGGCTGCGAAACTCGCCGGAAAGACCTTGCCGACTAATGCAAACGGTATAGTGAAAAAAGGATTTTCGGCAGCAATGAAGTCCGCTTTTCAGTTTACTGTGCGGTTTGCGAAATCTAAAGCGCTGATTCCGATTCTCGCAGGTGTGCTGGTTATGTGCATGATCGCGGCTCCGGCTGCGATGGTCGCATCGGTGCTTGGCCTTTTCTTTGCCGACGCGCAGGCGGCAGAAAACGACAAGCTCTCGACCGTCCAGACGGCCTATGTCAATGCGCAGTTTGCATGGAGCGAAGAAGTGCTGTCCGGCGAAAGTTACGATCAGGTTGTCTATGAGGGTAACTATGCCAACGATGTTGAAGTGTTAGCTGTGTTTGCAGTTAAAACAACCGAAAAAGACGGCCTTGATGTAATCGAAATCGACGATAAGAAAAAAGCGATTCTGGCGCAGGTATACAAAGATATGAACCCCTATACCAAGTGGATTACGGTCGTGAATAAAACCCGTATCCTTCATGTGCAGATCAATGCACTGACTGCTGACCAGGCTGCGGACAAGTACGATTTACGAAAATGCAGCGCACAACGCTGAAGGAGCTGCTGGATAAGTACCGCAACGATCTGCAAGGACTGCTGAATTCGATATTCGGTTCGGCTGCGGCAAACCTATCCCCGGAAGTTCTCGCCTTGCAGGCACTTGTAGAGAAATACGCCAAGCAGTACGGTATCTCCGGATCATGTGGGCACACTGCTGGCGATTATTCAAGTCGAGAGCGGCGGCGTGTTGGCTGATGTTATGCAGTCCTCGGAGAGTGCCGGACTGCCGCCCGGTGCAATCAAGGACAAAGAAGCATCTATCAATCAGGGCTGCAAATACTATGCCGAACTGGTTAAAAGAGCAAAGCAGCTCGGTGTAGACGGTGACAGCATTGTACAGGCGTACAACTACGGCGGCGGTTTCCTTGACTATGTAGCGAAAAACGGTAAGAAATACTCCTTTGAGCTGGCGGAGAGCTTTGCAAAGCAGCACTCCGGCGGTGTGCGTGTTACCTACAAAAACGCTATTTCTACTGCGAAAAATGGCGGCTGGCGGTACAATTACGGCAATATGTTCTATGTTATGCTGGTTCAGCAGTATACCGGCGGCGCAGCTTACGGCAGTGAAACCTTCCAGAAGCTCATGACCGAAGCAAAGAAATACATCGGTATGCCTTATGTGTTCGGCGGCTCTACTCCGCAGACCTCGTTCGACTGCTCCGGCTTTATCTGCTGGGTCTACACGCAGTCCGGCGTATGCAATCTCCCGCGAATGACAGCGTATGGTATCTACTTGCGCTGCACACCAATCTCGGCCTCGCAGGCACAGCCGGGTGATCTGGTATTCTTTGCGAACACCTACGAATTGCCCCGAACCGATCTCGCACATCGGTATCTATGTAGGCAACGGTAAAATGTTGCATTGCGGAAATCCAATCGGTTACGCAGACCTGTCCAATTCGTACTGGAAATCACATATGTATGGGTTTGCGCGCCCTAAATAAGCAACAGGAGGTATCTATGAACTGGAAAGAAAAACTGCGTAAAGAGGCTGAACAGCTCCATAAAGAGAACGAATTTTACTCGTTCTCTGCTACGCAGATACAGCAGGATAAGGAATACTTCGGACGATTTGGTGGTCAGGAGCTGGCCACCAAACATCAAGAAACATACAAGAGATATAAGCATTTAAAATGGAATTTGTTGGGGTATCTTTGCCTTTTTATCGTCGGGGGTATACTGACCGATATTATCATTGAGGATGCTTATTCGCCTTATCCCGTTTTTGTTGCGGAAAGTTTTTGGGAAATCATTCAGATGTGGGTACTGAACATCGTGACTATCTGCGAATTTATTTTCGGTGCAATCTTAACTATTGTGCAGGTATCGCGCATTCGTTTCTTCCGCAGACGGCTGCGCGTGATGGAGGAACTTATGAAGTCCAATGAGTGTGCAGGAGGTAAAACATCATGAATTTGACTCAACTTTTAGCTGTTGCCGGTGTCAGCATCGGCACAGCGGCAATCACTTCGCTGATTTTGCAAAAACTCAGTGAGAACAACATTTGGTGTCATATGGATACGCGGCTGACAAATGTTCAACGCGATGTGCTGAAAAACGAACTTATTGTTGACCACTTAAAGGAAGAAGTGGCAGAACACATCATGGATAATAGCCGTGATTGTGAGGAAATTATAGAGGTACTCGCGGATTGTGACTCCAAGATTGACCGTTTGCGTAACAATTTGGATAAATTGAGCGTTGCGAAAATTGAATAAAGGAATATTTCGTAGGCAATCAAGCAAATTATCATAAATGCAAAAAGGAAGCAGCACCGAATTAGGTGCCGCTTCCTTTTTTGTATTTACGCCCAATTAGGGTGTTTTTTGAGAGAAATTTGACGATGAAATGAGAATATATCGCTGGGTGCTTATAGCCGTACTGGTGGAGTAGCGTGTGCTGTGCTATGTTCCTGCGGGGTTTGGTATGCAGCTTTTTCGCGCAAAATAAAAGAAGCTGAGGTTAGTCCTCAGCTTCTTCGGGGCTATTGGTGATATATGCTTATTAAACAAGGATTTCCGCCGATAACTTAGAAACCACTTGCAAATTCATCAATCCAGAACTGACTGCCGACTTTTCTCACATAGATTAAGCAGCTGGTAGAGGTTTGATTAGGGTCATATACCGAATTAGCGGTAGGTTTCATTGTGAAAGAACATTCAAAAACGAGTTTGTTTGCTCTTGCGGAGTAATCACCATTATAGGTACAGGATTTCAGTTTTGCTTCCTTCATACCAAATACACCGTAGCTGAAATCAAGACTTGCAGCATCACCGGCGCACAGCGTATTCATCTTTTGGTACTGCTGATCACCGAACAGCGTAAAGAACTCGCTGATCACATTTTTAGCAGCTGTAACATCGCTGTCGGAAAAAACAGAATCATTGATGAGAACAGAACTGGTGCTGCCCTGCCATGTAACCGTTTTGCCCAGCCATTCGCTGACGGCGCGTATCGGCACATACGTCGTACCCTGATAGATCAACGGTTCTACTGTTTTACCGTTTACATCGGTAGCAACTTGTTTCTGGCCATTCAGATAAATGGTAATGCCGCCGTAGGTTGCAGTGATTTTGCGGCCATTGACTGCAAAAGCAATCGTACCCAGCAGCATGCAGCAAATCAGACCGATGATCGGGATGCGGAAACGCTTGTTTTTCATGTGCAATACCTCCTTAAATGATTATCGTTGTTACAACAGATATGTATTAGTAGTTCTTGATTACATAGAAGCTGTAATTACCGTTCAAATCGGTCGAGGAGAATGCAGCGTCTTTACGATCGGTGGTGTGAGCGGTGTACGCGATTTTAGCACCATCATTGATCGTTACCAGTACAGCATGGCCTGCTCCACTCGAAGTATAGGCAAAGCTGCCAGCCGTAGCATTGGTGTAGCTGGTTTTTGTTGCATAACCCTTGTTTACCATATACGAGGGTACTGCGGATGCACGAATCCACGAAACAGAATCGGCTTTCCAAGTTGCATCGGTGGGAATACCACCAGCATGGATACACTGAGAAACGAAATTAGCGCAGTCACCGCCGTTGCCCTTATAGCTGGTATATGCCGGATTGTAAGACGACCAATACTTGTATGCGTAGTCGCGGGCGGCAATGCGGTTATAGCTGTTGTAGTTATTGATCTTGGTTGCAACCCAAGTGGGGGAAACCATCATGCTCTGAACAGCAGCCTGTGCATCTTCTGCACCATTGCGATAAATTTCGTCATACGACCGCAGTTCGTACTCGTTGATATTGACATCGTTGTCGAACTCGTCAAGGCCGGTCAGTGTAATGCTGTCCGGCTCGGCAACAGGTGCAGAAACCTTGATGTGATAGGTGAAATCGCTGGTTTCGCCAATGTATTCGTCGAACATCTCAACAGTTGCGTCCATCGACTGAACAAATGTGTCAACAACATTCTGCTGGGCCTCCGTCAAGGCAGTATCCTGATTTAAGCCGAAAGTGGATTTTGCTAATTCCGCCTTATCGGCTGCGGCCATTGTGGAATACGAAGAAGCACCGAGTTCATCCAGATAGCCAGCGATGTACGGCATTTCTTCAACGCTCTGTGCTTTAAGGCGTTCGCTGACAGTGACCGTGGTTTTGTACTGAACCGAGCCGTCGGACTGGGTTACTTCACCGTCATCGAAGCGGAAGCCAACGAGCGAGTAAAGGTCTTTATCGCTCTCACGGAAAAACTGTTCAATCGCGTTTTGTGCGGTTGCCTTCAACTGATTGACCGTCGTATTACTGATAACGTTCGGTGCCAGCGTAGCAGTACCGGTGTCTACGGGGGTATTCGCTGCACCTGCGCTCATCATCAGAGCAGATGCGGCCATGCAGCTTGCAAGCGTTACACTCATCATTTTCTTAAACTTATTCATGTTATACCTCCTACATTAAATTTTACGCTCTATCATTGTTGCGGAGTGGTTACAGCAATCTTGAATCTCTATTGTTGTGAGATTCAAAGGCGAGTAGCTTGTTTTAATCTGCGAAAATAGATATACATATCTGTCCGCACAAGTCCGATACACAGCTTGTGCAATAAGATGTGCAGGCTGTGGGTTTTGCAGATTTGTTGTAGCCCATCGGAATCACCTCTGCGACTGGTAAATTGTTAGTTTCTTAATGCTGCTTACTATGCTGATACAACTACATATTGTAAGTTGTGCTATCCAGCGTAAAAGAAGCGTTCGTGGTGTCGGTAACCAATTTGTCGCAAGTGCAATGATTAAGACACCGTAATCTGGAATCTTACATTTGCACTCTTTACATAATTGTTGCTAAAGAAGAAACGGTACTTATGGGTCGGAGCAACTGTAAACGATTTAGAAGCACCGCCTACATTTAATCTCACCCAATCGCTGATGTGACCTTCGGTAACATCGTAAACAGATACATTGACAGTTGCAATACCCGAAGTCGTATCTGTTGCCTGTACAGTAATCTGGCCCGATTCATCACCCTTAAAAGTTAACGCATCCACATTGGGGATGTCGAACGTACTCGCACTGCCATTGTTTTTCGGGATACCATACAGCCAGCCCGAAAAATAAGTCCGTGTGCTGGCCTGAGTAGCAATGTTCGTATTGTTCTGCGGGTAGAAGTGATAATCCTTATCAGAAACGCACATAGAAGTGTCGATCTTAGACCAATCCACGCCATGGCGGTCAATCATACCGCCCGGCTTGCCCCAATCAGCGTTGAGAACAATATTCGGATTGTCCTGCTGTACAGGAGTGTTCACTGCGCCTGCGCTCATCATCAGAGCGGACGCGGCCATGCAGCCTGCAAGCGTTACGCTCATCATTTTCTTAAACTTGTTCATGTTAACCTCCATATTCGAGTTTTACTCTCTGCGGTTGTTGTAAAGTGGTTTTGACAATCGCTGTTTCCTTTTATTGTGAGATTTATAGAAAAGCAGGTTGTATTGATTTGCAAAATCAGATATACTATATCTGTCCACATAAGTCCGATACACCGCTAACGCGGTGAGGTGTGCAGCCTTTCGGTTTTATGTGGATTTTTAATAGACCATTGGAATCATCTCCTGTTCCTGTCGGACTGTTTGAAGCCCTTTACTATATACAACACATGAGAAACGCGTTTTGTAACAAGAAACCTGCAAAAAATATTTTTTCTTTTTTCTGAAAATTTCTGTTACAAACCAGCCTGTTCATGTGTTGTATATAATAGGGGTATTATTTACCTTACATAAAGAGAGCCTTAACAGCCAAAACACATAGCCCAAGGGGGATTGAGGTTGACCGGGAATCAAATTGAATTTTTCGATGATATATATCGGAAATACTATAAAATGATGTATGATGTGGCTTTGCGGATTGTGAAAAATCCAGAGATTGCCGAGGATGTTGTTGCAGATACCTTTTTAGTGCTGATAACAAAAATCAATGCCGTAATAGAGCACGAGCAGCCTGTAAAATGGTTGTTTCGTGTTCTGAAAAACAATGCGCTGAATGAACGCCGCGCCCAGTGCAGCCATTCAGCGGTTCCATTAGATGAGCACTTAGCTGTTGCAGCGGCGGACAATTTAATACCGTTCAGCGGTTACCTGCCGAACGGCTTGTCTGAGATAGAGCAAAAGATATTAACGCTCCGTCTATCAGAGGATCTTGAGTACATCGAAATCGCTAAAATTATGAACATGACAGAAAACGCCTGCCGAATGCAGTACAGCCGTGCGCGGCGGCATTGCGCGGAACTGTTGGAAAGGCAGAAAAATACATGAGTATTTTTTCAAAATTGTTGTTACAAAATCGAATGTTCAGGTGTTGTATATATAGAGGGACTTACAAGGAGGTGGTGAAAACATGGATAAAGAAAAAATAAAAGGTAGTACAGAGAATGAGTTAGACGATATGGAGATTTTCCGACTGCTGGACGAAGTGATTGAACATGGTGAAGAAGCATTGCCAGAAATGGAAGATTATTTAACTGCTACTGCTGACAGCGTAGATTCTCCCAAAGTTGATGTAGAAGCGTCGCTGAAAAAATTCAAAACAGAACACGCAGAGTTTTTCGTAAAACCGCGCCGTCCGCATCACTGGACGTATCGAGTCTGTGTTGCAGCAGCAGCGGTATTCGTTGCCAATACGGTATGCGCGTTTGCACTCGGTCATAGCCTGTTTGATTATGCCGCGAAGTGGGGCGCGGAAACATTCGGCTTTTATCGGGATGATTTTCCTACGTCGAAAGACGGAAAGATCATCTATTATCCTGATGGTTCATGGGATGATCGCACTAATATGCCGGATTATGACCATGAAACGTATACTGCGTTGCCCGAGAATAATACTTCTTCAATAGAAGAGTATGCTCAAACCTTAGAGCCAGCAGAAAAGAGTGAGCCATTACCGGAATATGCCGATTTGCCGGATACAGATTTATCGAATGTTGGTTTAGAAAAGAGCGATTCTGCTTGGGACGATGGACATATGACTGAATGGTTTAATATCGAAAATGCGACCTTAGCAGATACTTTATCAGCATTGGGAATTAAAACAAAAATGGCTCCATTATGGCTGCCGTATGGATATGAGCAGGCGTATATTAAAATGACAAAGGATTATTTGTTAGGTGAAGATAGCATTTTTGCAAAGTATGAGGATCATACTAAACATTCTGAAATGTTTGTGATGATTTCCAAAGTCACGGATTCGTCGAGCGGAACGATTGAAAAAGACGATCGACCCGTACTTGAATATGTCAAAGAAAATACAACATGGTATATTATGCATAATTTGCAGCAGATCAATGCCGTTTCCTTAACAGAAAACTATCAGGTGCTCATCTCCGCTCCTGTATCAGTGGACGAAATGAAAAAAATAATAGATTCTATTTATTGATGAGGTGCATAAATGTCTAAAAGAGTGAATAAAACATTTGTTATTTCATTGTTTCTTGTATGTATATTTACGATAAGTGCATTGGCAGTAGATTATGAGCCATTTTCCAATGATCCGATTCAAACGCATGAAGCGAACCTTGTTGCGGGATATTCCCAAGCGGTATTGTCTTTTACAGTTGCGACACGACAAAGCAAGTCGAAATTAGGTATTCTCATGTATACATTGTACGATCAAACAACAGGTAAAAATACGCCCAAGAACGTAGGACTGTATACTTCTGGTGATCAGTTTAAGTCTACTCTCACTATACCTAATCTTATTGCTGGACACACCTATTATTTGATGGTTACGTTTTACGCCGATGGTAGTACATATAGTCAAGTGACAAACTCTGTTCGCATACGATGAAAAACACTCTTAAAAAGTAAAAAAGAGCCAGTACAGTGAGCGAAAAGCGCTCTGTACTGGCTCTTTATTTTGTGCCTTACGGCTCCAATTCACTTTGCACATGAGAGTGTTCGGGAGAGTTTTCAGAGGTATGGTGACGGGTCAGTTTGTAGTTCAGTTCGTTAAGGCGAGAGATCTTCTGCTGATACTCGTCCTCCAGCGGCCATGGCTTACCGAGGTTGACCTTGGCTTCATCAAGCTGCTCATGCAGGCGAGCAAGGCTCTGCTCGTTGTCAGTGATAAACTTTCCGATGTCATTCATTGCGTTGTTAATGCGCTGAATACAGCCGGTTGCGCTGTCACCCAGCTCCACCATGCGCTTAGTATCACCATGAATACAGATACGCACCTCGTCCATGAGCGAACGTTTCAGTTCCAGCGCAAAGCCGCAGTACGAGCCGATAGGACGAGCATCCTCGTAAGTCAGTTTGCCGTCCATGTTCTGCGAAATCTTCCTGCGTTCATCCGCTATCATGGTCAGCAACGCTTCACCGGCCTTGTCCTTAGCTGTGTAAGTTTTTCCGTTCAGTTCGATACAGAAAGTATCGCCCTCGGCCTGCGCGTGATTTGCGTCCAGCGTTGCCTGATCTCTTTTCAGCGCCGCAATCATGTTTTCTTTCTTAACAATGCTGTGCGGCAAGTTCACATTTACATCGTCCTCCAGCTTATACTGGTCATTGTGGTATGCAGTGCGCAGGACGGATAGTTTCTGCACATAAACATCAAGTTCCATGCGCTCCTTGATCTCTGGATCACCGGCAGCAAGCGCCTTAACCTCGGCATAAGACAGCGCAGCATCGTCAATATCATCACAGGTGCGCGCCGGAGATTTGCCGGTTACGACCTGCGAGATAAACTTCTGCTTGTTCTCGACCGTCTGCCAGTTGTAGCTGTCGAATGTACCCTCAGTAACATAACGATAGATATGTGTACCTTTTCATTTGTATTGCCCTGACGGAGAATACGACCATCACGCTGCTCTACATCACGCGGACGCCATGGGCAATCGACATGATGCAGCGCAACAAGGCGTTCCTGCACATTGAAGCCAGCGCCCATCTTGGCAGTCGAGCCAATCAACACGCGGATTGCACCAGATTTCATTTTGCTGCTGAGTGCATTCTTTTTTGCCGGTGTGTCCGCATCGTGAATATATGCGATCTGGTCAGCCGGTACACCCTTGGCGATCAGCTTATCCCGTATATCGTCATAGGAGCAGAAACGACCGCTGTCCTTGCCTGCCGCAGAGGGTGTCGCAAGGTCGCAGAAGATAAGCTGTGTGCCTTTGGTCGGCTTGCTGCTTTCCCATGTATTGAACACATTTTCCACGACCATATTGAGCTTGCTGCCCGGATTGTCCGGCAGGGACGAGTCTGCAAGCCGCTGATCGAGCGCGAGCTTGCGTCCGTCATTGGTGATAGCGAGCATATTGTCCTCGTAGGGTGCGACTGCACCGCTGCGCACGCGGTCAGCGCGTTTGCCGAGTTCCTGCACCATGGCTTGCTGTGCTGCTGTTGGCTGTGCCTTTACATTGTGGTATTCCACTTCCGGGCGCTGGAGATCAAGCATATCGGCGGTCTGAATATCTGCCGCCTGCCGCCAAAGGTTAATCAGTTCCGGCAGATTGCAGAACTTTGCAAAGCGCGTTTTCGTGCGGTAGCCGGTTCCCTCTGGCGCCAGTTCCATCGCTGTAACGGTTTCGCCAAAGTTAGACGCCCAACTGTCAAAGTCGGTCATGTTGACACTTTCCAGCGTATCGTTCTGGAGATAGCGCATCATTGTGTACAGCTCGGTCATGGAGTTGGAAACCGGCGTGCCGGTTGCAAAACATACGCCATGATAATCCGTTTTCTCGTTCAGATATTCGCACTTAGCGAGCATATCTTCACTTTTCTGCGCTGCGCTTGTGTTGATACCGCCGACATTGCGCATTTTTGTAAACAAAGCAAGGTTCTTAAACTCGTCTGCTTCATCGACAAACAGCCGGTCAACACCGAGTTCTTCAAAGGTAACAACATCGTCTTTTTCCTTTGCGTCCATCAGCTTTTCCAGACGAGTTTCCAGCTTCTTTTTCGAGGATTCTCCAGCCGCTTTACAGTGAAGTTTAAGTCCTTGTTCCGCTTTGCATCGGTCAGACTGAGTTCCAGAGTATCAAGCTGCCGCTCGATGTGCCTGCGCTCGTTTTCCGGCGAGAGCGGTATCTTCTCAAACTGCGTGTGTCCGATAATGACCGCATCGTAATCGCCAGTGGCAATGCGTGCGCAGAACGCCTTGCGGTTCTCCTTAGGTGAAGTCCGCTTCTGTGGCAACCAGAATATTTGCACCGGGATAAAGCTGCTGAAATTCTGTGCCCCACTGCTCGGTCAGCGAGTTCGGCACGACGAACATCGGCTTGTGAGAAAGTCCGAGCCGCCGCAGCTCCATTGCTGCCGCAGCCATCGTCCATGTTTTGCCAGCACCGACACAGTGTGCAAGCAGCGCATTGCCGCCGTAAAGGATACGAGCAACTGCATCTTTTCTGGTGAGAATATAGCTGAATACTTGGATTGATACCGGGCAAAGTGAGGTGACTGCCGTCAAATTCGCGCGGACGGGTGGTATTAAAATGTTCGTTGTAATAACCCACAAGTCGTTCGCGGCGCGCAGGATCATCAAATACCCAGTCCTTGAACGCCTGACGAAGTGCGTCCTGTGCGTTTCTTGCCTTAATGGTTTCCTTGGTATTCGGAATACGCTTTTCCTTGCCGTCTATGATTTTTACATCACTGACCTGCACATCGCGCAGATTGAGTGACAGTTCCAGAAGTTCGTAAGCATTCACGCGGGAAGTGCCGTATTTCGTATATGCCAGCGAATGAGGGTCGTTATCTACACTCTTATTGGATACATACCAGAGCTTTGCAGCATCAGAATACGAGGTTTTAATCTTATCCAGAGTATAAAACGGCGGGTGTAGTACATCGCGGATAAAGCGATTGATGTCCTCCGGCGGTATCCATATTGTGCCGAGCTTTACATTGATGTCTGCGGCGGTCAACGGCTCCGGCTGCACGCGCTCTAGCATCTGCACATTAACAGCAAAATCCGGGTCACTCTGCGCGGCTGCGCGTGCAATATCAAGTTTGGCACGTACATTGCCCGAAAGATACTCGTCCGCAGGCTGCCATTCCTGTGTTTGCGGGTCGAGAAAGATCTGCTGTCGCAGCGAAGAAGTAATCTGTTCCTGCGGCATACCGCCAAGCAGTGCGGACATATATGCAAAGTCGATTTTGCCGCGTTCTGCCAGCGACAGACCGAGCGCATCCTCTGGCGTTTCTGCGTGTGTTGCAACAATATGCGGACTGATCGTGCGCTTGCTGAAAATGGCGGTCTTGCCGATTACATTCTGCTCATCGTCCAGTTTTTCCAGTGCAAGCAGCAGCGGATACCCAGCATCTTTTCGAAAAGCCAGTTTATTGCCGCGCTTATGAATATTGCCGAACTCCTTTACGAATGTATCGTAGTTCTGCGTGAGGTCTGCCTGCAAAGCATGAAGTTGCTCATCGTCACAGCCGTCACGCTGGGCTTCGATCAGATTACGCACAGCATCTCGAATACCGATCATGCTGATAGCACGTTTAACAGCAGTAGCGTTCATTTCGGACGGTACAAGATTGCCGTCTGCTTCTTTGAACATTAGTTTACCGTCCTGCACAGCATAGGAGAACGGACGCAGCTCTTCCATCGGCGTGTTCGACTGGAACACATCAGCGGTTTCTGGTGCAGGCGGTTCTTGCGTGTTCGATTGGAACACATCGTCCTCAATGAGCGTGTTCGACTGGAACACATTCTCGTGACCGAGGTGAAGAACTGCTGCGGAGAGCAGATCTTCCAGTTCGACATTCGGATCGGGGACACAGGCGGTATCCTTACCGTATTGAGTTGTGACCTCCTGCATCGTACCCAGAATCATTTCCGGGTGCTGCAAGAAGTAATTGTTCAGCTCCATGCCGTCTGCATTTTTTCCGGTTTCCGTCCATGCGGGCAGCTGCTCCGGCGGCGTGTCACGCTTTTGCAAGAACAGAATGTCGGTGGTAACGCTGGCTCCGGCATTTGCCTTGAATGCCGTATTGGGCAGACGAATTGCACCGAGCAGGTCGGCACGCTCGGCCATTAAGCGGCGTGCGGCAGGGTTTGCCTTGTCGAGCGTACCCTTTGAGGTGACAAAGGCAACAACGCCGCCCGGACGCACCTTATCAAGCGACTTAACAAAGAAATAATCGTGAATGAGCAGATGCTCCTTGTCATACCGCTTATCGTGCAGGCTGTAATCACCAAACGGCACATTGCCGATGGCAACATCGAACGAGTTGTCTGCAAACTTGGTATTCTCGTAGCCGGTGATCTTAATGTCAGCATTCGGGTACAGCTTGCGGGCAATCCGGCCGCTGATGCTGTCCAGTTCGACACCGGTGAGCTGGCTGTTTGCCATGCTCTCCGGAAGCATACCGAAGAAGTTGCCGACACCCATAGACGGCTCCAGAATTTTGCCGTTTTCAAAGCCGAACTGAGCCGCAGCGTCATAGATCGCGCGGATGATCGTGGGCGAGGTGTAGTGCGCGTTCAGGACGGACGCACGCGCCGCCTTGTATTCGTCCGCAGTCAGCAGGTTCTTTAGCTCGTCATAGCGGCGATTGTCAGGCGAAAAGGCGTTCGCCATGCCGCCCCAGCCGACATACTGAGAGAGCACCTGCTGTTCCTCGGCGGTTGCCGGACGGTTTTCGGTTTCGAGCTGGTTCAGCAGGCGGATCGCAGCAATATTGCGGTCGAACTTCTCGCTGAGCGTACCGTTGCCGAGGTTGTCATCGGTAATATGGAAAGTGGGCGGATTGCGGCGCAGCGCATTGCGGTATTCCTCAAGCGAGGCTTTTTCAGCCTCCTGCACCGAGGGAAACTCTGTCCACTTGCCGTCGATCATAATGGATACCGGCTGTGCGCCATCCGTCTGAGCAGTTTCCTGCGTGTGTTCGATTGGAACACTTCGGGTGCCGCATTGCGTTCGTCCTGCGCCATCAGCCGCGCAAGGCTTTCTCGGCTTTCCGACCGGAAAATCGGATAAGGCTGCGCCGGGTCGCGGAGCTGTATATTGAGTTTGCCAATCTCGGTGATTTCGAACGGCCTGCCATCCAGATAAACGGTATCACCGACCTGATACGCAGGCGTGTTCGACTGGAACACATCGGCGGTTTCGGGTGCGGGCGTATCCTGCGTGTTCGACTGGAACACATCGGCGGTTTCGGGTGCGGGCGTATCCTGCGTGTTCGACTGGAACACATTCTCCGGTTCCGGCATACTTCCTGCTGCTTCACGCAGCATCGGCATAATATCATTATAAGCCGGATACTGACTAAGGAAATCCAGCAGGCCGCCGTCACCGTCACCAATATCCTGACGCTCGGTGAATGTTCTGCCATCCGGCAGCAAAAGCGTAAACTTGGTTTTATTGTAACCGGCATACTGGTATGCTTCTTCATATCCGGCATTGAAAGCATTTTCCAATGAACCATACTTTTGCTCGATGTTTTCCCGACCGGAAACAAAATCCTCATCCGCTTTTCTCATTAAGCGGTCAAACTCAGCAAGGGGATAAACCTTGCCGTCCTCAAACACACTGCTTTCACTCCATTCACAGCGCACCATGATAGAGTTGTCGGCTGGTGTGTTCGACTGGAACACATTCTCCGTTTTCTCATTCGGGTGCAGTTCGTAATAGTAGTATTCTGCATCGGAGATCATCGCGTCGAAATAGAGGCTTGCAAAATGATCGTTGAGTTCATGCAGACTATCGAACGAAACGCTGTGAACCGTTTCACCATCTACGGCGTAATTGATGCAATAAGTGTTCAGATCGGCGCTGACCTGTATTTCATGCTCATCGTCCTCCGTTGTGCTGTATGCCAGACCAACATCAGAAAGGTCGGAGAAGTCAGCCATTGTATCAAATTCCTCGATACAGTAATCGTTGATCAACTGCTTTGCGGTTTTGAGATCGCTGTCCTCGGCAGTATGCGCTTCGGCGCTCTGTACCGCTTCAGTCAATGTGTTCCCATCGAACACATCATTGTCTGGATCAGACGCGGCAAGTTCTGCGCGTTCTGCCGGAGAATTGCCCTCGAACACATCGCGCTCCGGCGGCGTGTTCCTTTGGAACACATTTTCTCCTGCGTCTGTTCGGTAAGGAACTCCGGTACATCGGCAAAGCCGATGCTGTCCACATAGTGCGCGGTATCCTGTCCATTTCGATGCAGCACCACAATATCCGAAACCGACAGGCTGTGACCGGTGAAGTCGGCAGGATGGTTGATATTGAACTGAACATAAATGCTGTCCAATGTGGTATCCGGGGTGAGCGGTGCGGAATATTTCAGCTCGTAGTTGCTGCGATTTATCGTCATGCCGCCCGCATGAATCCCGTCGTAAGAAGTAAACAGTAGTTTTGCATTGGCTGGATCAGCCGTAAGCTGGTAGATCTCATAGCGGTCGCTGTCCGGTTCTTCCGGCGTGTTCGATTGGAACACATTCTCCGCAGGAACAGACACAGCTTCTCTGGTGTTGAGAGATCGTTCGATCTGAGCGATACTGTTAAGGACTTCGGCGTTCTGCCAGCCTGCCACCTTAGTATAATCCTGAATAATGGTGTCCTTGCCGTCTACGCACTGAACAAAATCCAGACTGCCCGGAAGAGCTTCGGTATTCATTGCTCCCAGCGCTTTTCTCTGGTTGTTCGGGAGTTTATGGTAAGCGTTCAGAGCATCTTCAAGAGAATGAAACTCCTTGATGTCCAGAGCGCCGCGTTTCTGAATATCCTCTGCAACATAGAAATGGGCAATGAACTGCTTAGGCTGTGTCGGCTCAGCACTCCGCGTGTTCGATTGGAACACATTCGCCTGTGTTCCAGCAGAAGTATCGCGGAATGCCCGCAAGCCGTCTGCACCGAATTCAGTTTCGTAAGCGTTTATAGCATCTTCTGCTTCGTGGTCGATGGAACGCATAGTATAGACATGGCGCTCGGTGCTGTTACCTTTGGTGGCGGCAATCGTTACATCATGCTTGTCGCGCAGCTTCTCCACATACCGCTCCAAGCTGTGCGCCGGGATGCCGCACATCTCTACACGACCAGTACCGGGAAGTTCGCGCGTGGTAAGGTTCAGTTCCAGCAGAGCCGCAGCCTGTTTTGCATCCTCACCAAACATTTCAAAGAAATCGCCTACTTGAAACAGTACGATACTGTCTGCGTAAGACGCATTCAGTTTAATGGAATTATAGTCGTTCAGTGTGTCAACCGGCGCTTGCTGCTTTTGTGTGTTCGATTGTAACACATCGGCTTGCGGCGTTTGTCCCACATCCGCCATGACACGCTGAATGAACGGGTCACGGTTCAGCTTTTCCGGGTCAACCACTTTGCCGTTGACAATGCCGCGTTCAGCAAGCGCCTCGCGGATTGCGATTGGGTCAATATCCGAAAAATCGTCTGGCTCGGCGGCAGGCGGCTCGTTCTGTGTGTTCGACTGGAACACATTTTCCGGTTCAGAAATCGTTACGGTATCTGTCCGTTCCTGCGCATACCGGCGCTGTTCCTCCGGTGTCAGATAGCGGTTCTGCCGGATGAGCGTACTAATCTGGTGATCGACCTGACTCCACGACAGAGTTATCCTATCGTATACAGTTCTGTCGATACTGCGCTCGAATGTAATACCCTTGCCATCGTGATTTTCGCTGTAACCGCCGTAAGCACGACCGCCCCAGCCGTACTCGTTTTTCAAAAATTCGATGCGTTCTTTCTGCGTATGATTTTCTGCATAAAACTCAGAAATGCGCTTTTTGCCGCGCTCTATGCCGCTGCCGCTGCGCAGCATTTCGTCTATTTCGTCCTGCGTAATAAAAGCAGCGCGTGCACCGGTTCAAAACCGTCTGCGGCAGCATAGAGCGCTGTCATGTGCTCAGTACGCTGCAAGCGTTCTGCCGCATCTTCGGAACGCTGCACATTAAAGTGAAAGCGACAAAGATCGCTGTTTTGCTGCACAGCGCGTGCGTAATCCGCCATTTCACCGGTCAGTACAGTGCGCGCTGTGCAGGGTCACTCAGCGCTGCGGTCAGCTTCTCGACAGCCGGAGGGAAAACATCGTTAGCAAATTCCTTTGTCTGCGCAAAAAAGCCTTGCTCCCGCGCTTCCTCGCTCATATCGTGATAGGTGTGCCAGATTTCCGATGCAAGCTCGCGATATTCGTTAGGCTTTGCATCTGTCAGCTCTGCTGCACTCGCATACTGACCGTTTTTCAGCAGCGTGGAGATACGGTTAGCTGCATCTTCATAAGTCAGTACAACAGCACGCGGCGTGCGGGTATCGTGACCGCGTGCAATACGCAGACCGTTGCTGTCAAACCAGAGGGAATGGTCAATGTTATGGACGCGCACGCCTGCGCCGCCTATGCGGTATTCTCGCCGCAGGAATGCAGCAGCATCCGCCATGCTGATATTCGGCTGCATGAAAAGCCGCGATACGCTCGCGGCTATGGTACTGTTGCTGCCTGCGGTCAGTACGCGGTTGATTACCTCATCGGAACATCGGGCGTGTTCCAGTCGAACACATCAGAAGTGGGTGCAGCAGTCTGCGTGTTCGACTGGAACACATTGCTGCTATCGTCCATCAGCGACATTTGTTCAGCAACAGCAGCAGGCTTTTCCGGCTCTGCTGCTGTTTGGCTGTTTAATAAATGAAGGTTTCCTCGATTATCTGCGTCACTTCGTGCTGAATGTTGCCCATCAGACCGATCCACTGCATCGGGTCGCGTTCTTTCAGTTCCTCTGTCACGCCATTGATGCTTCGCTTTCTGTGCTACCAGCGACTCGAATTTGTCCATCGCGCGGCGATCCAGCTTGTTCAGATAGTGGTTCAGCTCGCAATTCCGAAGCAACTCCATCAGTTCCTCCGGCAGGTACTGCTTCATGTACCTCAGACGCGCTGCGCCCCATTCGCCGTACTCCGGCTTTACCAGATCGGGTGCATCTTGCCGTCCGGTCCCTCGTGGTAATATACTCTTCGGCAGTTTTGCCATCTATAACAGCTCCTTCCTTTGTCGGTTCAGATACTCTTTCGGTACCTTTATTATACAACATAGAAGGCTGTTCCGCAATACGCTTTCGCGTTGTAAATCGAAAAAGTTTACAACCGTCCAAGTTCTTCATCGACTGCTCAATCGAGCGTAATGCCGTTTCAGACGCTTCCTGCGTAATCTGTCCAACAAGCGCAAGCTCGTTAGGAGAGAGGTTTCCGGTGGGAATATCCGAGATGTACTGCGACGGTTCAAAGCCACAGCGCTGCAAGACGCTATAAGCAGTGGACTTTACTGCGATGCGGATTCAAATCGGTGTTGTCAGTGTACTCACTGGCTTTCTTATCTGCAAAGCACTGGGCGGACAGATACAGGTTAATAGGGAAATCAAAATCGGTCTGCATATTCTCGCCCAATGCGGCAGAGATACCGTCCAGAACTGTATCGTATGCATCGTTCCGCATCTGCCAGATATACGGCGGTGCGACAGACTGGGTCACGCGGCGAAGTATCCGAAATATCGAACAGATACTTGATACGCGGCTGATTGCTGCTATTATCAACAATACCGATGCCGTTTGAGCCACGATTGACGCGGCGGTGCAGACGATCATTCCAAAGCGGCAGCTCGGCACAGGCTGTTGCATCCGGTCGCTGTGACCAGATCAATACCTGCGATTTGAAATCATACTTGTACAGCCGCGCAGCGGTGTCAAGAAAGTTACGCCACTTCTCTGGGGATGCAGCAAATTCCGCAAGCTTCTGGTGATAAAGCTCATCAAGCTGCTGCGGTGTGAATTTTGGCATAGTGTTCACTCCTCATTTCAGAAAATAAAAAAAGTGTTCCAATGGAACACATATCAAACGGCGTCGCGCAGGGCAGCTTTCTAAGCGGCGAATATGCCGCCAGATTGTCATGCGGTAGGTTTTTTCGTCATGCGCAATTTCGGCTACGGTTTTACCCTTGATGAAATATGCAATAAAGCAGCGGCGCTGTACAGCTGTCAGCTTGCCGCTGTGCAGCAGGCGCGCAGCTACACGAAAAGCAAAGCGAAGCTGTTCTTTTCGCAGCAGGCTTTCCAACGGCCCCGGTTCTGGAGATGGAACCAGAGCAGCCAGTCCGCTGAAATCTTTATCAGCTTTCCAGTATCCATGATAATTGTCCGAATGGTAATCATGGTACAGTAGTTCATCCGAAAGCTCTTTGATAATCCGAAAATCTTCAGCGCTATGCTCCGGATGAGCGCGCAGATATTCTGCCATTGTGATTTCCTTGGTCGTGCCATCTTCAAAGCAATAAATAATGCTGGTGCTATCCTTGTTGGCGTTCCATTCCTCTTTGCTTAACATATGTAAATTCGATACCTCCTACACAGCGGCAAGGGATTTTGGGTACAAAAAAAGAGCGTCGGAAAAACCGATGCTCTTAAAAATAGCGTCTTACTGTATGTAACTCTCGTAGGCTTTCGCCCAGTTTATAGTGTATCACAGATCGACCGAACAAAACGAACAAATTACTTTTTCTTCGCTTTTTCTCTCACAAACAGAGTATGATATAGAGAGTATAATTAAAAGAGTATAAATGGAAGAAGTCTAATTATTTTGCACCATTTTGCATTGCACCCTTTATGCAGTGTGACCAATTTGCAAAGTGCCTTTTTTATACCCACCCCATGAAAATAGGTATATGGTAAGAGAAAACAAAAAATCCGGTCGAAAAACGACCGGAGATGCAAGAAACAGCTTGTAAGAAAGCCGGAAATCCAGATTAAGAAAAGAAAAAAGCAAGGGCAATAGCCGTAGCTCCGAATGTTGGAGTTACGGCTGATTATGCCTTTACTGGTTCGCTGACGGATTGTTCAGATTGTTTCGCTTCCTCAGCTTTGCGGCGCTTTTTGATTTCTTCTTTTTGTTTAAGCCAGATTTCCTCCCACAGAGGGATTATATCGGACTGTTGCGGCTGTGCATCGTCTTTTGCCTGCTGCTGTACCAGGTAATCATACAACACAGTGCGGCAGTAAGCGACCGAATTTTGCGTGCTGCGCGCGAGAACATTCTCTTTTTCACTAAGGAAATGAGAAATATTGGGACGAGCAACACGCGCAACAACCGCTTGACGATCTTCCAGCGGAATATCGTTGTTTTTAATCTTGATGTCTTTCTCATATTTCAATTCAGCCAGCGCTTCGACTGCCATTTCCACATTTCCCTGCGCGTAATGGAGTTCCAGCGTGTCCGCATCAATCTGCGCGCGAATGTCTTTTATGCGCTCATCATGCGGCATAGGCGGCGTGTTCTTTGTTAAGCCGGAAGATTTACGGACGGCGTTCTTGCGGCGCTTGCGCGGCGGCTGAGAGCCGTCTGCGCCGAACAAACGCTTGATCTTTGCACTGGCCTGCGCTATGTAGTCGCTGATCGTGCGCTCGCTGGATACCGAGCCGTCTGCATGATGGTTCACAAGGTACGGTGCTTCGGTGTCCGGCTCATCCAGCAATTCATACTGATACTCAAAGCTGTTCTCCTCGCCGGTCGGGTAACGATGCTGTTTGAGCAGACCGGTCAGCTTGAGCTGCCGCCAGATGGAGGAAAAGCGCTTGATCCGCTCCATGCAGAACGCCCGTACACCAGCCGGGTTAAGAGAAAAATCCGGGATGTTGATAAGATGTGCAACCACGCCGAAAAGACCCTTAACAGCCAGCGGGATACGCTTGCTGCGCAGGATCGAGTTCGGAATTTGTGTGAAGTCACGCTTACTCTCACCGGACAGAACAATGCGACAGTCACCGCTGACAAAATCAGCATCGGCAACAAATGCGTGCGGCGCAGAAGCGGACGGCTCCTGCATCAGCTCGTATCGGTGAATAAATGCGCCGGAAGCTGCACGAGCAGTATAGTGCTTGAGATAGCCTGCTGCAAGCAGTTCTTTCCATGCCTTTTTCACTGCATAGGCAGTACCGCAGATCTTGATCAGCGCGTCTTTAGTCAATTTCCATTCCGGCATACCGATATAACTGGAAACAACGAGATAAAGTCCCTTTGTCGCAAGCGATAGGGACTGATCTCGCAGTATGTAGTTGTAACCGATGGTAAAGCCGGTGTTGGACATTAAGGGGAACCTCCTTGTTACCCTGCGTTAGCTGCAAGGTAGCGATTGAGTAAAATACGCGCGTGATCGGCAGAAATACCGCCGCCGATATTGTTAGCAACCTGCTGCCAGGGCAGGCCATCTATGTAGCGCAAAGCTATGATTTGACGCACGAGGGGATCGTGAATTGTGTTGATATATGACCAGATTTGAATGTAAAGCGCTGCACTATCTAAGACGCGCTCTTTGATCTGCTGCTCCAGCACATCAATCATGGATACAAACTTATCTGTACGGTCGCTGCCGCGCAGCAAACCGATATGAGGTAAACCACTGATGGACGATGTGCAGCCGGTAAGAAGTGCGTACAGCTCTTGCAGACGCTCTAAGTCGCGGGAGATTTCAGAGTTCAGCAGTGTAAGCTGTTCTAAATCGCTTTTCGTCACCGGCGCACACCTCCTTTGTGTTCCGATAGAACACGCATTTTAGATCATAACATCGCGATCATCATCGACATAACCCTCCGGCATATCATTATAGACTGGGATAGACGGCTGCGTCTGCTGCGCTGGTTCAGCGCTGTGAGGGAAGGTAATGCTGTGATTGATGCCCGGTTCCAGATTTACATTGACCGAACGGGCAACCGGGCGGAAGCCGGTCGGAGCAGTTACCTCGGTGATAATGTAATCGCCTGCGGACAGACCGACAATAGATGCAATACCGTCTGCATCGGTGCCGTTATGCAGACTGACCGCTGCACCGTCCATCGTATAGAGGTCGTAGACGGCGTTGGCGAGCACATTGCCGGTAAGGGTATCTACGGCTACAATCTGTAAGCCGCTGCGCTCTGGCCCACTCTGTGGCGCGGCCTGCGGCACTGGTGTTTCCGGCACAGTTGTTACCTCTGGCTCTGCGGTCTGCGACGGCTGTTCCTGCTCACGCGCGATACGCTGCTTTTTGGTTTCGCCAAACTGCACATTGTCACACTGGATTTCATAGTCTACACGGTTCTTGCCGGTGTTCTTGTCCACCCACATATGCGACGTGAGCTGACCGATTACGATAGCCAGCGTGCCTTTCTGGAACCACTGTGACACAAACTCTGCTTGCGCGCCATAGGTCACACAGGGAATAAAGTCGGTAACATCTGCGCTGGAACGGCGGCTGACAGCAATGCGAAAGGTTGTGACCGGCTTATTGCTGCGCGTGTAGCGCATTTCTGGTTCGCCTGTTAAGCGGCCCATGAATACGCAGTTGTTGATAGAAATACTGCTCATTTTGTAGTCCTCCTTTATGAGTATTTTGATAGGTTTTTAAGGTAAAGTATGTTATGATTACAATACGCTGCACATCGCTTATACATAGTATAGCGCTGCCGGATCATCGGTCCATTTAACAAAGGTCACATCGTTAAGGTCGATCCATTTGCTCTTGACCAGAAACAACTCTGCGTCTTGCGGCAAGCAGTCCTTCGTAAACTGCGCATGGATCACGCCGTTCTTGCAAACTGCATACTCAATACAGAAAAGAATGCGATCGAAAATTGCTGTGCTTTCCAGCGTAATAAGATCGTCGTACCCCATACAAGGCGAGGTACAGGCAGTGTGAATGATATGATCGAGGTGCATACGCTCGGAAACCAGCCGGATCATCGTCGGCGGCAGCATATTATCATAGTAAACAATAGTTTTATTTTTCATAGGAGATGTATCAATGACATTTAAGTTTACTTAATAGCCGTTATGTCGTCCTGAAAATGAAATCGGCTAAGTCAATCCAACGGTCGGTTACATAGACGATCTCCTTGCCGAACGGCTGCCAGTTTGGACCGTATCGAATGTACATGGACTCACAGTTCGGACTCTGGCTGTCGGCATACACTAAGATTTTGTCGAACAAATGGGATTGTTCGAGTTGGCAAATGTCTGCATATGTCAGAGCTGTTCTCGTTGCAGCGGTACAAACGATATGATCGAGGTGCATACGCTCGGACACCAACCGGACATATGTCGGCGGTATTGCGTTATTGTAGTAGACGGTTTCTTTGGGTTCAATCATGCGTTACCTGCCTTTTTGTTCATATGGCAGAGAAGAATATCTAATGCTATCAGAGCCATCATCACGATTGCAGCACTTGTAAAATCGAAAACATGAGACAGATAAGCGATACTTGCAATCGCCAGAGCAAAGAAAGCTCCGGTGGTGTCGCGGTCTTCTGCAAGGGTTTCCTCTCTGAATGCGTTCTTTGCAGAGAAAGTTTGAGTGTTAAGGTTATTCGTTAACCTCCTTGCATCGAACTCCTTTTTGATAGCTAACATCTGTTCAGCGGTTATTATACAGGTGTATGTGTAGTAATAGGCAGCAGTCTTCTTGATATGAACTGCCGGGAGTTTGGATAGCAATCTCAGAAATGAAGACACAAAGCATAAAATGAGAGCTCCCCAATAAAAATCCTTAAATTCAATAGCCAAACGATGATGTGAAACTATCGCGAGAGTATTTGCCAGTGCAATAAAAACAGTAACGCCTTCAGCGAATGTTAGAAGGTCTGAAATACGATCCAACCACTGCGCGAGATACTTCCAAATGCCTTTTTCCGGAGCGACTTCCTTGTCATATTTTACGGTATCTGCATCGGTCACAAGTGCGCCCAACTCCTGCAATCTTGCGATATCCCGTTGTTGTTCAGGTGTGTAGTTCATAGAATTCATACCGTCACCTCCGAGCTTGCCAGAAGAACCGTAAACGCCGGATCATATTCTGCAATACAGTGCAGAGCGAAACTCATATCGCGCTCCTGTCCATGCTGGAACCGCAGAGTAACAATATCGCCGTTGCGCTCCTTGTAGGTGATAACGGCGATTTCGCCGTTATTCAAGTAATTATGCATTATGCACCTCTGAAAGATTTTTTTGACTGAGTAAGATTGTCAATCAGCTCCGACCGCCGCGCTAAAAGGATATTCTGCCGGATATGGTGCGGCGTTCCGCTGCTCAGTTTCTCGTCCTCGCGTAACCGCTGCTCCGCAGCCTCCGCCTCAATGCTTTTTCCCATGTGATCACTCCTTGCCGTTACGGATAGACTGGTAGCAGAACAGCGTTGCCTGCGCATCGTGCAGGGCATTGTGTGCGTCACCGGACCACTTAAAACCAAAATGATCTGCGCAGGCGGTCAGCTTGTGGCGACGAGGTTTTGTCTGCTGGTTCTTTTCGGCGTAGTAACTGCTGAATTCAAGCATAACATCTATAATATTAAGATGATCGGTAGAAACGCCAGCACGATTGATGTAAGCGAGATCAAATTTGACATTATAGCCGATGCAGACTTTTGCTTTTGCAAAGATGGCGCAAAGTTCCGGCAATATCTCATGCAGATAAGGCGCTTTTTCTACATCTTCCGGCGAGATCCCGTTGATGCGCTGTGCCTCAACCCATGAGGAATGGAAGTACGGTCTTACCAGCGTATCCATTAAGACAGTGCCGTTGTAGTCGATAATGCTGATTTGCAGCAGCTCATCCGTATCCGACAAACCGGTGGTTTCGGTGTCAAAGATGATAGCTTTGTTTTGCAGCATCTTCTCAGTGACAGAACGGCTTTTGCTGCTGCTCGGCGCAGTCGGCAATTTACCTGCAATCAAAGATAAGATTTTCTCTGTAGCACGCGCTTCTCCAAACAGCTTAGCCTGTTCTTCAATTTCTTTTTCGCGTGCGATCCGACGCTGAGAATAGCGCTGATTATATTCTTTACGCTTTTCGCGCGCCGGGGCAAAAACCATTGCGATTTCCGCTGCGGTGGCGGGGTGAACCTCAGCCTCCGTAAAGTAGATTGCTGTGCGCTGATGGTAATGGTTACACCACATTTCGGTGCCTTGCGCATCTGCATTGACCGCCATCATCTTTTTCGCCCACTGATACTGCGTAAGATACATGCCGGGCGGGAATGTTGTTCGTTCTAACATCATAAATACCTCCTTCGTTTTTTATAATATAGACTGCGCATGGTCACACACCGGAATGAATGAGGAGCAAAGTGTGCAGTGGGAAAACTAAGCTGCACGCTTCGTTTCCGGTGCATGACCACGAGCAGTCGCTCGTGGATCGGATTTAATGCCGCGCAGCAAGTGCCTTGATGTCGCAGGCGAGCTGTTCCGGCTCATAGCGCAGCAGCTCGGCAAGCTGCTGCAGGACGGCGTGGTCGCTGCTGCACAGGCGGCAGATCGTCTGTACCAGATGGTCTGCGCTGCCGGCAGGCGAGGTCTGTGTGTTCGACTGGAACACATCGCCCGGCTCCGGCTGTGCGGTCTGCCTACGCGGCTTTGCGCTTTCGCCGGCTTATCCTCATGCAGACCGGTATAGGCGGCAAGCTGTTCTTCTTCCGGCAGACGGCTCCAGTTCGTAAGCCGCAGAAACCGGAAGTCTGTCCGCCTTGATCTCATCCATCAAAGCAGGCGTCAGGTTGTTCAGTATGCTGTCATACTTTGCGACACGCGCCGAGCTGATGCAAACTTTGCGCTACACGATCTCGGACACGCCCGCCGGCACCGGTCTGCGCCTTTGCCTGCCGCTGCAAATCGCGCATACGCCGGACTTCTTCGAGCTTGTCCCACGCGGTTTTCACGCTGGGAGTTCGCCGCGATCAGGAGCACCTGCTCCCGCAGCGAACGCTCCTCGTCTGTGATCTGCTCAACGGCGCAGGGCAGAAACTCGTATTCCTCCTTGCCCTCATCAAGCAGCAATCCGACCGCGCGATGCCGACGATGACCGGACAGGATTTTATATCTGCCGTCCGGCAGCGGTGTCACGACCAGATTATCAAGGACGCGACCTGCAAGCTCAATGGCGCTTTTCAACTCGTCAAGCTCACGCATGGAGTAGAAGTTATCCTCGGAGGGAACCAGATCGTAGTAGCTGATGCGTTCGATCTCGTGCGTCTGCCTGGGCGCGGAAGATATGGAGGAAGGCATCAGAACATCGGTAATCGAGAAGCCAGCCATTTTCAGACCTCCTGTGTGCCGAGATATTCGTCTACAAAGCTGATGTAGTCGCGGGACGCGCCGCAGGTCTTACTGTATTCCACAATCGGCTTGCCCTCAAAGCTGCTGCCGACCACCTTGCCGCTGTAACGGATATGTGTTTTGTAAACCGGACAGCCAAGATTTTCGCGCAGCCACTTTTCGCCTTCTTCTTCACCGGCATCACGCTGGAAGCAAGTGATCAGACAGCCGGCAAGGTGGAGCGTCGGATTTAGTTCCTCACGGGTGATCTCGATCTGCGACTTGAGTTCGTTCAGTCCATCAAAGGCGTAACGGTCGATCTTGACCGGGATGATCGCCTCGTTGGACGCGACCAGCGCGTTGATCGTAGAGATATTGATGTCCGGCGCATTGTCGATCAGGCAGTAATCGTACTGCGCTGCGACCTTGCGCAACGCCGCACGCAGACGGGTCTGCTGAGGGCGGCTGCTGTCCATCATCACGCGCAGGTTGGCAGTGAGCAGGTTCATGTTCGCTGCGATAACATCAATGCGCGGGTAGATCGTATGCTGAATGACCTCTGCCATGTCCGCGTTGCGGTCGATCATGAGATCGGCAATGCTCTTGCGCTCGTAGCTGTGTACGCCGAACAGCTTCGAGGTATTGCCTTGCTTGTCATTGTCCACTACCAGTACGCGCTTGCCATGCTTTTCAGCCAGAATGTGAGCCATGCTGATGGTGCTGAGCGTCTTGGCAACGCCGCCTTTGAGGTTGATGATAGATACGGTTTTCATAAAATTATCCCCTTTGTAGTCGTGCGTGTTCCATTGGAACACATGGTTTCAGCAGTTCCACGCTGCTGTTCCTGATTAAAAGAAAAATTAGTTTAGTGTGTTTCGACCAAACGACGGTCAAGCAGTTCGTCAAAGGTGACGGGAATTTCTTTCGGTACGGAACGCCATTCGGTATGCTCATTGTAAGACCGCAAAATGGCCGACCACTGATGATGCTTAGATGGATAGAAACTCCGTTCGGCCATTTCATCCAGAGAATATCATACCTCTGGAGAAAAGGTCTGGTTAAAGGGCGGAAGCGAACAAATTCGCTGCTCTTTGAGTTTTTCGGCTACCAATTCGTAAAAAGCCAGATTCCGGGCACGAATGGATAAGCTATCGGAAAGTTGATAAGGCATCAATCGTCCTCCTGTCAGTCTGCGTGTTCCATTGGAACACATTCAGTTTTGCACGATGAAATTTCTTTCGCTATGCCGCGTTCAGTCAGCTCGGCTATTGTAAATCTAAATACCCTGCGATTACGCTGATGCTTGGTATCGTCAGACGGAGCGTAATCGTACTGCGTGACGGTCAGCAGCGGTGTGCCGGGAATGAGGGTCGTAAAGTAAACCTCGTGATACGGCCAGCGGAGCCAATAAGACGTCCTGATATGCTCAAACAGAACATCGCTCATCTTGGGCAGCTCGCACCACGGCAGGTTTGCGATCTTTTCTGCGGCCAGCTTGTACAGGCTGCGCTTTGTAGCGTGTAAACGATACGGCATAAGTTTCTCTCCTTAATCGGCCTGCTCAGCGATATGTCCTCAATCATACCGTAGAAGCAGAGCGTGTCCGGTGTCAGCGCGAAAAGGGAGGTGGTCTTGCCGCCGCAGATGAAGAGATTTTTCTGTCATTTACCGCGCAGCGGACATCGACCGCATTTCACCAAATTGAGCGGAGCTAACCGCTGTTTTTCGCCTGAACATATAAAAAATACGCAACGAGTAGAACGAATCTACCTGTTGCATTTAATTATACATTCTTTAAAATGCAGAAAAATGAAAAATAACTGTTGACAAAACAGGGGGAATAATGGTATCCTGAATAAGCTGTTTTCAAACAACGGTTCAGCATACCAAAAAAGAATTTTAAAAAAGTTCTTGACAAATGGTGAAAAGTTTGGTATCCTGAATAGGCTGTTTCGACAGCGGTCAAAATAGAATCGAGTCGATAAACGAAGATTGATTGAAAAATAAATCGAAAAAAGTTCTTGACAAACGCTTCTGGTTTTGATATACTGAACAAGCTGTTGATGAGCAGTTAAGAACAACGAAAAGTTGTGAAAACTCTTTGAAAACAGCAGATTGTACCTTGTAAATTAAACAACGATGTGCTTAAACTTTTGTTCGATATGAACAAGGTTGTAGTGCGAACCTGAAATTTCGAGAGTTTTTTACTCTTGGTAAATCGCTGGAAGTCACAACTCCAGTTAAAATAAAGTGACACGTCAGACTCTAAAGTCGATTTTAAGAACTTCGGTTCTTTTAATACAATTTTTAGAGAGTTTGATCCTGGCTCAGGATGAACGCTGGCGGCG
>SCPN01000433.1_pt1:0-90000 | contig 154010 bp, 160 predicted proteins | sample 6106831 | NCBI WGS metagenome assembly SCPN01 (sample SAMN10720447, study PRJNA508395) | human gut metagenome | isolation source: Participant 1, 0 month | reverse complement strand
GTAAGTGAAAAGGATTGAGTGCTAGCAGTATCCAGAGTACCAGCGGACACGTGAAACCCGCTGGGAAGATGGGGACCATCCTCCGCCTAAATACTACCAGTGACCGATAGCGAACCAGTACCGTGAGGGAAAGGTGAAAAGTACCCGGGAGGGAGTGAAAAGAACCTGAAACCTTGTGCCTACAAGCACCGAGAGTCCGTTAAAGGATGATCGGGTACTTTTGTAGAACGGTCCGGCGAGTTAATATTTGCAGCGAGGTTAAGGAACTGGAGTTCCGGAGCCGCAGCGAGAGCGAGTCTGAATAGGGCGTATGAAGTTGCAGGTATTAGACCCGAAACCGGGTGACCTATCCATGGGCAGGCTGAAGCGGGGGTAAGACCCCGTGGAGGGCCGAACCCACTTCGGTTGAAAAGCCGGGGATGACTTGTGGATAGCGGAGAAATTCCAATCGAACTCGGAGATAGCTGGTTCTCCCGAAATAGCTTTAGGGCTAGCGTTATTTTAGATTACCGGAGGTAAAGCACTGAATGGTCTAGGGGCCGCGAGGTTACCAAAGCCTATCAAACTCTGAATGCCGGATAATTGATGAATAGCAGTCAGACTGTGTGAGATAAGTCTCATAGTCAAAAGGGAAACAGCCCAGATCTACAGCTAAGGTCCCAAATGAACACTAAGTGGAAAATGATGTGAAACTGCGAAGACAACCAGGATGTTGGCTTAGAAGCAGCCACTCATTCAAAGAGTGCGTAATAGCTCACTGGTCGAGTGGTTTTGCGCAGAAAATGTAACGGGGCTAAGTGTTCAACCGAAGGTAATTGCAGTAATGCATTGGGTAGGGGAGTCGTATGCGGGCGAAGTCAGAGCGGAAGCACTGGTGGACTGCATACGAGTGAGAATGCCGGAATAAGTAGCGAGAATTATGTGAGAATCATAATGGCCGAAAATCTAAGGTTTGGGAAGGTCTGTCCGCCCAAGGTTAGTCGGGAGCTAAGCTCAGGCCGAAAGGCGTAGGCGATGCACATACGGTAGAAATTCCGTAACCACCGAACATTTAAGCTAGAGGGACGCTTTCATTAAGTCTATCCGGGCGATGGTTGCCCCGGGCGTAAGGGACCGAAATTTAGTAGGAAGTAGACGGCGAGAGACGAGAAAAGCTCTAGTGTATACTAAGGTGCCCGTACCGCAAACCGACACAGGTAGATGGGATGAGTATTCTAAGGCCAACGGGAGAAGGGTTGTTAAGGAACTCGGCAAATTGGCCCCGTAACTTCGATAAGGCGCCTGCGAGAGCAGGCCGCAGTGAAACGGCCCAAGCGACTGTTTACCAAAAACACAGCTCTCTGCTAAATCGAAAGATGACGTATAGGGGGTGACGCCTGCCCGGTGCTGGAAGGTTAAGGGGAGTGCTTAGCGCAAGCGAAGGTGCGAACTTAAGCCCCAGTAAACGGCGGCCGTAACTATAACGGTCCTAAGGTAGCGAAATTCCTTGTCAGGTAAGTTCTGACCCGCACGAATGGTGTAACGATTTGGACACTGTCTCAACAACCCGCCCGGCGAAATTGTAGTACCGGTGAAGATGCCGGTTTCCCGCAACTAGACGGAAAGACCCCATGGAGCTTCACTGTAGCTTGATATTGGATCTCGGTATTCCATGTACAGGATAGGTGGGAGACTTGGAAGTAAGCGCGCCAGCGTTTATGGAGTCAACCTTGGGATACCACTCTTGGGATATTGGGATTCTAACCTGCGACCATGAATCTGGTCGGGGGACACTGTCAGGTGGGCAGTTTGACTGGGGTCGCCTCCAAAAGAGTAACGGAGGCGCTCAAAGGTTCGTTCAGCACGGATGGAAATCGTGCACTGAGTGTAAACGCATAAACGAGCCTAACTGCGAGAATGACAAGTTCGAGCAGTAACGAAAGTTGGAGTTAGTGATCCGGCGGTGCTGAGTGGAAATGCCGTCGCTCAACGGATAAAAGCTACCCTGGGGATAACAGGCTGATCTCCCCCAAGAGTCCACATCGACGGGGAGGTTTGGCACCTCGATGTCGGCTCATCGCATCCTGGGGCTGAATTCGGTCCCAAGGGTTTGGCTGTTCGCCAATTAAAGCGGTACGCGAGCTGGGTTCAGAACGTCGTGAGACAGTTCGGTCCCTATCTGTTGCGGGCGCAGGAATATTGAGAGGAGCTGTCCTTAGTACGAGAGGACCGGGATGGACGTACCGCTGGTGCACCAGTTGTTCTGCCAAGGGCATAGCTGGGTAGCTAAGTACGGACGAGATAAACGCTGAAGGCATCTAAGCGTGAAACTCCCCTCGAGATAAGTGTTCCCATCCTTCGGGAGTAAGGCCCCTTGTAGACTACAAGGTTGATAGGTCAGGAGTGGAAGTGCAGTAATGTATGGAGCGGACTGATACTAATAGGCCGAGGGCTTGACCTTAAATGTTAGGTAACCTCGAAAGATAGCTTGTGAGTAGGATTGTTCAGTTTTGAGGGTGTAAAGAAATAAATTACACTTTCAGATTGTGAATGAGAAAGTAAAGCACACGAAGTGTGCAGGTAAAGTTTTCTTTACATACTTTCTTTTACACAAGAAAGTATGCACCATTAGCTCAGTTGGTAGAGCAACTGACTCTTAATCAGTGGGTCCACGGTTCGAGCCCGTGATGGTGTACCAGATTCGGTGCGCTGTGGGTTCGAGAGAGTCCACAGCGAAACCGAGATACCGGAAGTCTAACTGTTATGGCCCGTTGGTCAAGCGGCTAAGACGGCGGCCTCTCACGCCGCAAACGGGAGTTCGATTCTCCCACGGGTCACCAAATTTCTTCAAGAAAGATGTTGACAGAAGGCTGATGGTATGGTATAATAATAAAGCTGCACAGGAATGTGCAACGAAATAGTAGGTGTTAATGGTGACGAGGGTACACCTGTTCCCATTCCGAACACAGTAGTTAAGCTCGTTTACGGTGACAATACTTGGCTGGCGACGGCCCGGGAAGATAACTCAACGCCTACACCTGCGGATCGCAGATCCGCTCGATATTCCTCAATAGCTCAGTTGGTAGAGCATGCGGCTGTTAACCGCAGGGTCGTTGGTTCGAGTCCAACTTGAGGAGCCACTCAGACAATGCTTTGCCGTCACTTCATTGTGACGGCAGGGTAAAGTCGATTCCCTATATGGGCCTTTAGCTCAGTTGGTTAGAGCAACCGGCTCATAACCGGTCGGTCCCGGGTTCAAGTCCCCGAAGGCCCACCAAATTAAGTTAATATGGCCCGGTAGCTCAGTTGGTTAGAGCGCTAGCCTGTCACGCTAGAGGCCGTGGGTTCAAGTCCCATCCGGGTCGCCAAAAAACGGTACCATAATCGTGCCGTTTTTTCTTTCGCTGCTATAGCTCAGTCGGTAGAGTGCATCCTTGGTAAGGATGAGGTCACCAGTTCAAATCTGGTTAGCAGCTCCAAAGGAGCTATCAACTTTAGTTGATAGCTCCTTTTTCATGCTCCAAGATGGAAATTGCTTTCCATTGCGCTTGCAGATGTGAGCTTTGATGAGTAATCAAGGTGCGCGTAGATATTTGCTGTGGTTGAAAAATCGCTATGCCCTAACCATTCTTGAATATGTTTCATGGGGACACCGCTGGCCAGCAGGAGGCTCGCACAGCTATGCCGGAGATCATGAAAGCGGATTTTGCGGAAGCCGTTCCGTTCCAGCAGCTTAGGAAACTGTGATGTAATATAGTTCGGCTTGAACCGATCCCCAATATCATCTACGCAAATATATTCAAGGAATTCTCTGTTATAGGAGCGTCCACATAACTTTTGATTTCTTTCCTGTTGAGCCTTTACCGCAAGCAGCTTTTCATGAAAGTACGGTACAAGCGGGAGCGTTCTACGGCTGGACTTTGTTTTTGTCGTATCCTTTGCAACGATTACACATTTACCATCCAAATTGCAAGAAGTTACGGTATGGCTGATTGTAATAGTGTTTTGCTCGAAATCAATGGCGCTCCATTTTAAGCCAACGATTTCACTTCGACGCAAGCCATAAAATGCACCGAGAAGAACCGGAAATTCCAATTTTGTGCCTGCAACGGCTTCAAAGAGTTTGTTCAACTCATCCCTAGCATGAAACGAATTGCATTTTTTCGCATGACTACCTCCTATAATTACTGTTGATTTAATGAAAGTGACAAAACCGGACGGCGGCTGGCAGCCGCCCACGGGAGTCTCACCCCGGCCCATGCTGATGGGTGCGCCGCGCAATGCTTTGAGGGAGTTCAACGCGGGAGTAATTGCGGGCTTCTTCGCGCAGAACCTTCCTGCAAAAGCTGTCGAATTCATGCCGAGCAGTTTCCTTCTGGGACGGCATCAGTTCCATGAGTTTTTGCACCTCCTTCCCGAACTGCGGGAGGCGGTGTATTTTCCCCTTTGCTTATATCCCGATTGGGAGGGGTGGTTTTGCGCACTTCGGCGTACTTAAAATTTCCAACGACATAAAAAGTCGCTGGAAAACAGAAATCAGGCAGAAAAATACCGCCCCTATACCGTACCGAAAGCCGAAGGTATACAGGCAAAAGAGCGCAAAGGGTAGCGCAGAGGTGATTCCCTTTTCAGTGCTGCCTCCGAACTATGGAACTTACGGACAAAGGTAACATCCCCTATTATGGTTCAAGATGAGCGGCTCTGGCGCGCGGTCCTTTCATGGGGAGCCGTTTATACAACATCGCCTTGCGCCCCGGAAAAGAAGGGCGGCGGCAGGGAATATTGCTATTCCGAGCCGCCGCCCATGGTTACTTTTCAGCTACCCTGAGATAGCCGATTTACTTGTTGAATGCGCGATAGAGGAAAGTAACGATCTGAGCGCGGGTGCAGTTGTGGCCAGAGCCGAACAGACCGCCGCCGATGCCGCCGGTGATGCCGTTCTTCTCCGCCCAGGTGACTGCCGCCGCATAGTAGGCGTTGGCTGCCACATCGCTGAAGGCTGCATTGCCGCTGACAGCAGGCGCACCGGATGCGCGATAGAGGAAGGTCACCGCCTGCGCGCGGGTGCAGGTGGCATCGGGGCTGAACTTACCGTCGCCAGTGCCGCCGGTGATGCCGTTTTCAACAGCCCAAGCCACAGCCTTGGCGTAGTAAGCATCCGCAGAGACGTCCACGAAAGTGCTCATGGCCTTCGGTTCAGGAGAACCGGCCGCACGCCACAGGAAGGTGACGATCTGCGCGCGGGTGCAGGGATCGTTGGGCCCGAACAGCTTGTTGCCGATGCCGCCGGTGATCTTCTTGGCGACTGCCCAATCGACTGCTTCGGCATAGTAGGCGCTGTCCGGCACATCGATGAAGGTCATCGGCTCATGGCTTTCCTTGTCGATCACGATGGCGTAATCGGATGCATGGTCAAATGCCCAGCTTGCCTTGCCGCCGCTGATCAAACCAGCACTTTGGAATTCCAGCTCGCCGCTCTTGGGATTGTAGAAGTAGAGGTTGGCGTACAAACCGTCGTGCTTCTTGCCGAGGTCAACGGAGAGCTTCAGCGACATACCGAAGGGACCGTTGTGGTTAAGCTGAAGCTGAACGGTCGTCGTCTCGCCGGTCAGGGCGTGGATGACCTTGGCGGGAATGGTATTTGTGCCGGTCTTAACGCCGAGGTCCAGGCTCACGCCGCCCTTCGGAACATCCAGACCGTTGAAGGACCAGACCATGCCGCCGCCCATATCCAGTTCAACGGTGACATCCTTGCCTGCGATTTCCTTGGTGACGCTGGCAGGTTGGTTCTCGCCGCTTCATGTCAATGGCGACGGTGGAGCCTTCCTTGGCATTCTTCAGCTCCTTGGCTGCCTTGTCGGAAACAGACGGGGTCGCTGCACTGCCGCCGCCACCGCCGCCGCCGGAGGACACCGCATAAGGCGTAAGGGAGCCGGTCAGAGCTTTGTAGTTGGCCGTATCAGCCGGGGTGTAGGTCCAGCCGTAAGCGGTGTTCGCCGCAACGACTGTGTTAGCAGCCATATCCCACGCAAGCGTACCGCCTGCGGGAGCGATGGTGCCGATGGCCAGCGGCGCGTCTGCCAGCGTCTTGCCGCTGGTGGTGATCTTGGTGCAGGTGGGCGCGCCGGTGGGCGTTGCCTTGCTGACGGTCAGCGTGGCGGGCTGGGTGCCGATGTGGGTGTCATCCTCATACTTGGCCGTCACGGTGTAGGTGCCTGCGGTCTTGGGGAGGCCCGCGCTGTCCAGACTGGCGCCGGTACCGGAGTTGGCAACATAGGTGTAATTCCATGTGCCGCCGCTGGCGCCGCTGATGGTGGCCTTCTCGTATTTCTGTCCCGCGCCGTTGTAGGTCAGGGTGCCGTTGGGGAAGGTGATCTGGGCACTGACATCGGTCTTATCCACGAGCTTGAAGGTCAGCGTGCCGGTGATGTCCGTATAGTTCTTGCTGCTGATAGTGACGGTCCAGCTCTCATCCGATGCAGCCGTGATGTTCGTCTTGCTGTCGTAGGTGAAATTGCCGGAAGAATCCGCGCCCGCGATACTCATCATGTTGCTGGAGGCAGCATTCGGAACCGCATTTGTGATCTTCGCCTCGGCAGGAGCGGTGGTGAAGAAATCGGCTGCCGTCAGCGTACCTGTCTGTACACCGGCATAATTCTTCAGAATATTCACCGTCTTGGTGGGAGCGGAGCCGCCGTAGGTTCCCTTGGTGATCTCAAACTTCACAGCGGGAGAAACCATCCTCAGCGTGTAGTTGCTGGCCTTGAAGCCGGAGCTGTCATGGTTCATCATTGCCAGCGTGCCCAGCGTGATGTCGTACTGACCCACATCCTCGCCCGCTTCTCTGCTCAACGCACCATCGAAAGCTGCAGTCTCGCCAGTGACTGTACCGGTAGAAGTGTAGGCCAGCACAGGATCTGGGGGTGGTGCCATAGCTTTTGCTCTGACCGCTGTTGGGCGTGACGGTCAGCGCGGCCTTTGCAATGGTATACTCCACGCTGGCGGTCGCCTTGCCCAGGGTGATGCTGGCGGTGTAGGTACCGGCATTGGTGGGGCGCGCGACGTTTTCCAATTTCTCTGGACCATACTTGCCCGTCTTGATGTAGCCAATGGAGATATCACTCACCGCCGGACCCTTCCAATCGCTGCTTGCAGTCACCGTGGCGGGTTTTCCCCTTGTAGTCAGTCAGGCGGGGCCGCAATGGTCACGCTGCCGCCGTTTGCATTGGGGCAGCCGCTCGCCTCGCACCTGGCAGTGATGGTCGCGCCGCTTGCCGTGTACGTCCAGCTATGCTGATGCCGGGTCACGGTGAACGGCTCGCTGTCGCACTGGTAGCCGTTGTCGCTCCACACATGAACGCGGTATTGGTAGCTGCTGTTTTCCGGCAGATTGCTGATGGAGAGCTGCCCTGTTCCCGGTGGTGTCGCATTATTCACTGTGTGGAAATACTGACTACTGAGCCAATCTTTGTCTGATTCTCTAAATAGCTGCCACTGGTAGCTGACATTCTCCGTTCCGGGCTTGATCACCGCAGTCAGCGTGATGTTGCCGTCCGTCGCAAACGCCGAGTTTCCGGTGTAGTCCGTATCGCTATTCGGATAGATCTTCTCGACCGCGAAGGGGGCTTTTTCAACGGTGACTTTTGACAGGGTTATATTGGCGTTGGAGACCCATTTGTTATCCCCTTCTTTGTAAGCGTACCCCTTCGCCAGCAGCGCGTAGGCCTTGACATAGCCGGTGCCGCCCTCGATCTCGTCGTAGCTGCCGCCGCTGAGACTGGCGCTGCTGCCGTCGTCCTTTACAGCCACACGGCTGAAGGTGCCGTTGCTCAGCGAAAGCTTTCCGCCGTTCTGCGCCGTGACGGCAAGCTTCGTATTCCCGTCGTTGACGGTCAATTCCGCGTCTCTGCCGTCCACCATCACATAGAAGTCTCCGCCGCTGCTGCCCGTGACCGTCAGAGAAATACCCTTGGCGATGAGCACTACTCTCGTGACCTTTTCCCGCCGGTCGCCAGCGTCACCGGCCCGCTGGTCAGCTCATAGGTGGTCGAATGCCCGTCGACATAGCCATTCACATCCTGATACAACGTGATGGTCTTTTCGCCGTCCGCCGCGTTCGCCGCCTCGACGGCAGTGGCAAAGGCCGTGTACCAGCTCCGCCGACGAGCGACGCCGCCATCTGCTTGCCGCAGATGCTGCAAGTGCCCTTGCCGTCCGTGCCGCCGTTGTGCTTGTGTGACTTGACAGTTACATTGGTCAGACTTGAGATATTGTCATCACTCACGGCGCTGTCGCCGTTGTAATACGCCGCGCCCTCCGCCAGCAGGTCGGCGAGTTTGTTATCTCCGCTGCTAACGATCTCCTTAAATGTGCCGCCGGAGAGCTTGACTTCTTTGGTGGTGTAAAACCCCGCGAAGGCAAACGTGCCGCCGGAAATCGTGCCCGTGACAGAAGAATTGAGGAACTCAACGCCGCCATGCGTCCTATCACTGGTAAAGCTGCCGCCGCTGATGTTCGCGATGCTGCTGCCGTTGAATTTGACATTACCAGTGAAGGTACCGCCCTTGGCGTTCAGCGTGCCGTTCACCGTGACGGTAGAGGTGAATGTGACGCCCTCCTTCACCGTCGCCGTGCCGTCGATGGTCGCACCTTTATAGCTGCCGCTGGCAAAGGTCACGTCCGCCCCATTGGCGACCGTCACATTCTTGGCGGTGTGCGTTCCGCCCTCCAGCGTCAGCGTGCCGGTCAGCGGCATGGAGGTGCCGAAAGCATACATATCCCGCAGCAGGGTCAGCGTTGGCTCGGTGCAGCCCTCATTGCTCCAGCCGTTCAAGGTCTGGATGGCCTCTACATAGCCGTTTTCCAGCGCACTGTCTTCCGTGAAGTAGGCAGTCTTGGTCGTGCCGTCGGTGCTCTGGGCGGTAATTTTCGTGTACAGTTTCTTGTTGCACACAGAGCATACGGGGTTGCTGTCATCGGCGCACTGATGGACGCACTCCGGGAACTGCACCTTGTACGCTGTATAGCCGGTCAACTCTGCAATTTTGGTGCTCTTATCAACGACGCTCCATGTACCGCTGTTTTCGCCGTACAGCTCGCACTTCGCGTAGTCGGTTCCCAGCAGGTCTTGAACGGTGAGGCTCTTGCTCTTATTGTTATCCGTGAACTTGCCGATGGTGCAGGCGTTTGTATTGCCCTTCCACAGCTTCAGGCCGTAGCCCGTACTTGTGGAGCCATGCGCAGCATTACTTAAAGCCAACTCGCCGATTTCGCCGCCAAAGCGCTCCAATGCGCCGCCGGCCTGCAGCTCCACGCGCGAAATCTTGCCGGTGTAGGAGTTGTCGACTGCAAGCGTTCCGTTGGAGGAAACGTAAAACGTGACATCGAGCGCCTGCGTTCCGCCGCCTGTTCCGGAATCCTTGACCGTCAGAGTATTGGGTTTGTTCCCGCCTCCGACATGAATGTAATAACGATCGCTGCTGACAGTTTTGCCATTCAGATCCAGCGTCGCTGAGTAGGTGTCAGAAGAGCAATTTCCTGTGAGCGTCACATTCCGCAGCAGCGTCACGGTGTTGCCTCTGGCTGCATCAAACGCCTTCGTCAGCGTCTGATAATAGGCGCTATCGCCCACGCGCGCGTCGAATTGCGTATGGCACTTCTTGCAGGTGTAGCCGGTATCGTCCATCTCGTGCGTGCAGGGCACAAGATAGACCTTGCCGTCCTCGCCCAGGCTGGTCACGCAGTCGGCGGCATCCGCCTTGAAGTTCTTGGCGTTGAGCGTCACGCCGCTTGCCGGTTCGGCAATGAGGAGACTGCCGCCGGCATTCGGCTTTATGCCTTCACGCACGCCCACACGGATGACCGAATCCTTACTCAATGCGCCTGATACAAGAATGGGCAGCTTCCAATCATAATTGGCGTAATAGCCGGCCTTCACCGAGCCGGAAACAGTGAGCTCAGGAGTTGTGCTTTCCTTTCCGTCGTAGTAAACGTCATATTGAGAGTTGTCGGTAACGGTAGCATCGGTGAGGGTAATAGCGCCCTTTCCATAGATGCCGCCGCCCTCGAAGTTGCTGTTGTTTCCGGTGATCGTCACATTCTTGACGGTCACCCCGCTCTCCGAATAAATGCCGCCGCCGTGGCCATAACTTGTACTATTCTTGGCGGGCGCCTTGTTATTGGTAATTTCTCCGCCGGAAATGTTTGCGCTATGTGGATATAAAATGCCGCCAAGCTGCTGCCAGGCCGTGTTGCCGGTGATGGTGCGCCGTCCATGGTGAAGCTGCACTCTCGCCTACATACACCGCCGCCAGCCGCCGCCACCGCCGTCGGACGCACCCGCGGTGTTGTTGGAGATGGTGCCGCCGTGCATGGTGAAGTTTGGCGCTGTGACATCGGAGTTCGTCGTGCCGATGATGAACACACCGCCGCCGCCGCCGCTGCCTGCTTCATTACTGGTAATCGCACCACCATACATGGTAAAGGACGAGCCAGTCTTAATGGCATTATGTGAGCCAATCTCTACACCGTTTACAAAGCCGGTAATCGTGCCCCCATAGAGGTTGAATGTGCCGCCGTTGATGGACACGCCGCTCCCGCTTCCGCTGCCTTGAACCCTGCCGCTGTCGGAGCAGTCGGTCAGCGTCAGCGTCGCGCCGCTGCCGACCTTGATGCTGCCGTTGATCGTCTGCCCGTTCAGGCAGAGGTTGACCTCGCCGTCCGTTGGCACAGTCCAGTCGCCCGACACGGACTGCGTCAGATAATAGCTGCCCGCAGAATCAGGCAGGGAATTGGCTGCCGTCCATGCTGTGCCGGTGTTATGGGTATGACCGTTGACCTCTCCATTCCCGCCGCAGACGCAGTGGCTCGCATGGGAAGCTCCCTGTACCGCCGACACTGCGGTATCCGCTTCGCCGCCTTGCATCTCGCCGCTGCTGCCAGTGTCGCCGCCGTCCGTGTCGTCCGGCACGCTGTCATCCTCGCCGCCAGCCAGCCCGGCATCCTCACCGGTGGTGTAAGTGCTGTTGGCATTTGCGGCGTCCGGTGCCGCGCCTGCTTCCTCCGCCAGCGCCGCCGTTGGCAGCAGGGAGAAGCAGAGCGCCAGAGCCATGAACAGGCTCAAAACTCTTTTTTTCATAGGATCCTCCTTCGGAATATGTGTATACCTCTATATAAAACCCGCTCTGTGCGGGCATTGTTTTATTGGTCCTCGGAAATGAGCCACAGCTTTTTCGCGGCTGTCCTGGCCTCGCTGCGGCGGTTCACACCCAGCTTACCCTCGCTGTCATAAGCCTCTGCCCTATAAATTTCTTCTCGTTTTATTGTAGCAAAGCCCTTGAAAAATGTAAATCCGTCCAAAGTATGAGACGCGATGCGCTATGTTCCTGTCGATGCACTATGCGTAGATGCTAAGAATGGCGCTGCATAGTAAGCGCCTGCGCAGACATTCTACCCGGTGAAAAAATCGCACAGCATCAGACCAAAATGCCTGCTCTGTGCGATTTGGTGTTTCCTTATAGCGCCTTGTCACTTTTTGCCGCGTCACAGGTGAATCACAGTTGAGGGTGATGGTGGCCCGTCCCGCCAGTGCCGCCTCCACGGTGATATAGCGAAGCTCGGACACGCGGATGCCCTTATCACACCAGTTCTGCCGGAATTGTCACGGTCAGAGGACGAACCGCCGCCGAAGCTGCTGGAGCCGCCAGAGGAAGATCCTCCGCCGCCAGAGGAAGATCCGCCGGAGGACTGGGCCTGAATGGTCAGCGTGTGAATGGCGTACAGAGTTTCCTGTGGCGAAAAGGGAACAGCACGGAGACCGGTGTTGTTGACCGTCCGCCGCGCTGTCCTTTGCCTGTTGTGGAATGATGCCAGCGAATAGATGATCTGGCAGTTGCTTGATTTACTCAGCCATGGCCCTCCAGAGGAAGGTCGCGATCTGGCCGCGGGTGCAGGTGGAGTTGGGGTCGAAGCGTCCGCCGCCCACGCCGGTGGTGATTCCGCCTTCCACGGCCCAGGCCACGGCCTGCGCGTAGTAGCTGTCAGCGGGAACGTCAGCAAAGCTGGCGCCGGAGGCAGCGGCAGACTGACCCATGGCGCGCCACAGCATGGTTACCATCTGGGCGCGGTTGATGGTGCCGTTGGGGTTCGTGCCGTCAGAGATACCCTTCTCCTTCGCCCAATTCTGGGCCTTTTCGTACCAGATGCTGCCGCCGGTCAAGTCCGCGTCATTCTGCCGTGCCAAAATTGTCCACAGCTGGGCGCGGGTGGCGGAGGCGTCGGGCGCGTAGATCGTGGCGCTCATGCCGCTCACCAGCCCACGGGCGCTGACAAAGTCGATGGCGTCCTTGGCCCAGTGGTCTTGCGTGTCGATGAAGCCCTTGGAGTTATCCACGATCTTCACGGTCGCGCCGCCGTTGATGGTGAGCTGGATGCCGTCCTCGGTGGGCAGGGAGTTCTTGACGATCTCCTCGGTGCCGTCCGCGTGGACGAGGACTGCCACCGTACCGGGCTTCACGTTGGTAACGGGAATTTCCACCTTGGTGTCGCCGGAGTTTCTGGGCAGTTCCACCTTTACCACGGGAGCGGTGTCGGAATTGCGGGAAGCCTTGACCTCCACGGGAGCCTTGACGGCCTCGCCGGACTTCTTCGCGTCCTCCACGGCCTTGGCGCTGACCTTCGTCTCCGCCTCGGTGTTGCCGTTCTTGTCGGTCTTGACGGTTCCGGTGGAGCCGTCGGCGGCCTTGGTCTCGGTGACGGAACTGCCGTTGGGGTTGGTGGTGGTCTTGACGGTGGAGCCGTCCTTGCCGGTGGTAGTCTCCACCACCGTGCCGTCAGACTTGGTCTCGGTCTTGGTGACGGAGCCGTCGGCGTTGGTGGTGGTGCTCGTCTTGCTGGCAGAGGAGGAACTGCCGCCGCCACCGCCGCCGGTGCTGACAGAGTAGAGGGTAAGCTCGCCGGTGGCCGTGGTGTAATTGGCCGCGTTCTCGGCACTCGGAGTGAAGATCCACTTGTAGGCGGTGTTCGCCTTGACCTCGGTGGTGTCGGGCAGCTCCTTGCCCTCCTTGTCCACCCACTGGATCGTGCCGGTGGGCCAGCTGGTGTTGGGCTTCAGGTTGGCGTCCGCCAGCGTCTTATTCGCGGCGGTGATCCTGGTGTAGATGGGATCGCCGGTGGGCTTCGCCTTGTTGACGGTGATCGTCACCGTGCCGGTGGTCTCGGCGTAGGTATCGCCGTCGGTGGGAGTGAATTTCCACGCCGCTTCATACGAACCCGCGCTGGGCTTGACCGTGCCGTCCGCCCACGCGAACGTACCGGGAACGGTCTTGTCGCCGTCCTTCATCGTGCCGGAGAGCTTGATGGCGGAGAGCGCCTGACCGTAGGTCAGCGTCTTCGCGCTCAGCGTCGGCTCGCCGGTGGGGACGATCTTGTTGGTGGCGGTGATGGTGATGGGGATGTCGGCGCTCTTGGAGTAGCCGTCCGCCGTGAAGGTGACGCGGTAGACGTGAGTTCCCACAGGAAGATTGTCGGGCAGACTATACTCCGTACCCTTTGCCCCATCGATTAGCTGGAGTGTACCACCGATTGTATACCATTGGCACGAAAGCTCGCCCGCGCCCGGTTTAGCGTCACAGCTTGCGGACAGCTTGATACCGCCTGTTGTGCCATAGGGTATGGACGTTGAGGCAGCTGTACCATCTGCGTTCAGCGCAGTCAGTGTGACGCTCGTAATGGGTACCTGCTGCACAGTGACATTGCCCACCGTCTGTTCCGTCGCACTGTACCACGCGCTGGTTTCAGCTTTCCGGAGGGCATAACCCTCCTCCAACAGGTCGCCGATGTTCAGACCATTCTCAACTCTCAGCCATTCGGCGATTTTGCCCGTTCCTCCGGCGGAATCCTTGAGGGTGATTTTGCACCTCACGGTCAGGGCATAGATTTTGTGCCCGTTCAAATCGAAGGTGATCGCCTCGTCGATGATCACCGTAACGTCGCCTGGCACATCCCTCAACAACTTCAGCGTATCGCCTGCCTTGGCGGCGGAGAGGGCGGCGTTAAAATCCTCATAATAGGTGACCGCGCCGTTTTGCGTCACGCTGGCGGCAAATTCCTTGCCGCACTCTGTGCAAACATTATCATTTCCGGTGATGTTGTGGGTATGCGGCTTGACCTGCACATTTTCCAGCGAGGTGATCGCATCAGTAAGCTTTACGCACCGGTCATATTCCTCGCTGCCGGCAGCTTGCTCATAGAACGCATAGCCCTCTGCCAGCAGATCGCCCAGTTTGATCGTCTTGCCGCGTTTATACACGATCTCATAGTATCTACCGCCGTTGAGACTCGCAGTATCAGCGGCTTGCCCAGTATCACTACCGGTAAACGTAAGCGTATGGATCTTCCCTGCGCCGGTCGGACTGATAAACCGGCTGTTCGCGCCGGATATCGTTACATTGCAGATGTAGCTGTCATCGCCTGTCCATTGGCTCAGATCCAATGTACCGTTCTCAACGACAAGGGTCTGAAACCCGCTGGTAAAACTGCCGCGGCCCGTAATGATCAGTAAGGCGGAAGAATTGGAGGAACCTATCCGGATCACTTGGGAACCTCCACCTGAGTTTTTAACAGTTTTACCGTTCAGATCCAGCGTGACGGTCTTGCCTTTGAGGAGCACATTGCCAACGGTGGCATTCGCCAGCAGTTTGATGGTATCGCCGTCCTTGGCGGCGGCCAAGGCGGCGGAGAGGTCGGCATACTGCGCGGTCGTGCCGCCGCTGGTGACCTCCGCCACGTCCGCCTCTGCCGCGGCATCCTGCTTTTCGGTGTCGACGCTGCCAGAAGCTTCGACAACCTGGCCGTCCGGTGGGTCCGCCTCCTCTGCCCACGCCGCCGCAGGCAGCAGCGTCAGGCACAGTGCCATTGCCATGAGACAACTCAAAATTCGTTTTTTCATGATATGTCCTCCTTTGGTTTTTCCCCGCCCGGATCGGGTCTCCACGGGCAGAGAGTATCCCGTAGGGTTTCCCTACGGGAAGCGGGGGCACCCCCGCTTCATTCCTTTTCTGGGCAGTTGCTTGATTTACTCAGCCATGGCCCTCCAGAGGAAGGTTGCGATCTGGCCGCGGGTGCAGGTGGAGTTGGGGTCGAAACGTCCGCCGCCGACACCGGAGGTGATGCCGTGGGCCACGGCCCAGTCCACCGCGACGCCATAGTAGCTGCCCGCCGCCACGTCCTGGAAGGCGGTGCCGCTCTGGGCCGCAGGGGACCCGGCGGCCCGCCACAGCATGGTGACCATCTGGGCGCGGTTGATGGTGCCGTTGGGGTTCGCGCCGTCGGAAACGCCCTTGGATTTCGCCCAATTCTGGGCCTTTTCGTACCAGATGCTGCCGCCGGTCAGGTCCGCGTTGTTCTGGCGGGCCAGAATGGTCCAGAGCTGGGCGCGGGTGGTGGAGGCATCGGGGGCGTAGGTCGTCCCGCTCATGCCGCTCACCAGCCCACGGGCGCTGACGAAGTCAATGGCGTCCTTGGCCCAGTGGTTCTGGGTGTCGATGAAATCCTTAGAATTATCAACGATTTTGACCGTCGCGCCGCCGTTGACGGTGAGCTGGATGCCGTCCTCGGTGGGCAGGGAGTTCTTGACGATCTCCTCGGTGCCGTCCGCGTGGACAAGCACGGCCACCGTGCCGGGTTTCACGTTGGTAACGGGAATTTCCACCTTGGTGTCGCCGGAGTTTCTGGGCAGCTCGATTTTGACGGTGGGGGCGGTGCTGGAATCGCGGGTGGCCTTGACCTCCACGGGAGCCTTGACGGCCTCGCCGGACTTCTTCGCGTCCTCCACAGCCTTGGCGCTGACCTTCGTCTCCGCCTCGGTGTTGCCGTTCTTGTCGGTCTTGACGGTGCCGGTGGAGCCGTCGGCGGCCTTGGTCTCGGTGACGGAGCTGCCGTTGGGGTTGGTGGTGGTCTTGACGGTGGAGCCGTCCTTGCCGGTGGTGGTCTCCACCTTAGTGCCGTCGGCCTTGGTCTCGGTCTGAACCTTGGTGCCGTCGGGCCGGGTGGTGGTGGAGGGCTTGCTGGAACTGCTGGAACCGCCGCCGCCTCCACCGCCGCCGGAGGTGACGGCGTAGAGGGTCACGCTGCCGGTGGCTCCGTTATAATTGTCGGTGTCTGCGGGGGTAAAGCTCCAGGTGTATTCGGTGTTGGCCTGGACCTGGGTGGAGGCGGGCAGGGGCTTGCCGTCCTTGTCCACCCACTGCACCGTGCCGCTGGGCCAGCTGGCGTTGGCCGTCAGCGCGGCGTCGGCCAGGGTCTTGCCGCCGGCGGTGATGGCCGCGTAGGTGGGCGCGCCGGTGGGGGTGGCCTTGTCCACCGAGAAAGTGATCGTGTTGGAGGCGGTGAGATAGTGCATGGTGTCGTCCGGGGTGAAGGTCCAGCGGTAGGTCGCCTGGCCTGCGGCGGGAACGGTGGTGAGGGGGTCCTCCCAGGCGATGGTGCCGGGGATCACCTGGTTGTCCACGGTCGCCTCGGCGCTGAGCTTGATGTCGCCCAGGGTCATGCCGTAGACGATGGGGTCGGTGGCCACGGAGACGAACATACCCAGTCTTTGCTTGTTCACCGCCCGGAGGTTCACGGTGAGGGTGACGGGTTCGTAGTTGGTGGGGGTGACGGTGATCTTGATCGCGCCGACGCTGCCCTCCGTCTGATTCCTTGACGGCGGGGGCATGGCTGGGTCTGCCATTGTCCGGGTTGACCGCGAAGCCGACGTCCTGAATGGCATTGTAGCCCTGGGTCAGCTCCTTTACGGAGGACTGGTCCACCGCGTACTGGGTCGCCGTAGGTCTTCGCCATCCAGCGCGGGCAGGTGGGCAGGTCGATGGGTAGGTGTTTTCCAGATCGTTGACGATGTCCAGCGTGACTTCTTTGTTGAAGTCGGGCATGGGGGCCTTTTCGATGTTGAAGGTCGTTCCCCCCGTCGGGTAGGCCTCCGTCGGCGTGAAATTCGTATAGGTCAAGGTCTTGTCAGTGGTCGTGATTCCCTTGACGTTGACAATCTCGGTCGGGGAAAAGACGAAGTTGTCGTTTTTCAGCGTGATCGTCTGGTTGATGGGCTTATTCTTGCCCGCGTCAGCGGAGACAAACTCTGCGGCGGTCACTTCGTAATCGCCCGATTTCAACGTAACGTTCTTATCAGTGCCCTCCTTGCCGTAGAAGTCGGCAAGCCATGTATACGATCCCGGCAGGGTGGTGGTGCCGTCGTAGGTTTTTGTGTACGTTTGGCTGCCCTGGAAGGCCGGCCTGTACAGCGGGAACGGAATGACCTCCCAGTCGAAGGTTTTAGAGCCTTTGTAGTTCACACAGGAATCCGTGGCCGTGATGGTCAGCTTATAGTTGCCGACCTGAGTCGCAGCGGCACCTGTGTAGGTGAAGTCACTATCGCTCAGCCTATCCTCCTTACCATTCGCTGTCACTTTGACCACGCTTAAAGGGCTGAGCGCAGCAGTCTCAGAAGCATAGGGATAGAATCTGAACTTTCCGTCCGCGGACCACGGGTCGATCGTGACCGTGGCATTTGCGAGGTCGATTTTGGTGACGGTGATGGTGATCTCGGCGCTCTTGGAATAGTGGTCGCTGGTGAAGGTGACGCGGTAGCTGTGCTTTCCCACAGAAAGATCGGCGGGCAGCGTATAACGCGTGCCGGTTGCCCCGTCCAGCGGGGGGATCGCCGTATCTTCCGTAAGTTTATACCACGCGCAGCTGAGGTTTCCTCCGCTCGTTTCGCTCAGTTTGCAGCTTGAGACCAGTGTTACCTCTCCCGTCGCACCATATGCTATGGTCAAGATTTCCTGATTGTTCTTGTCCTTTGCGTACACATTGACGCTCTGGATAGGAGCCTTCTCAACGGTGACAAACGACCCCTCTGTTGTTTGGGGGTAACTGTCATTCGCCCAGTAACCGTTTCCGTACTTGAAGGCATAGCCCTCCTCCAGCAGACTACCGAGGGTCAGATCGGTCACCTTTTCATTGGAAACCGTCACCTTACGAATTCTGCCCTTCGTCGTACCGGAGTCCTTGATCGTCGCTTTGGCATCCACGCTCAGTGCATCGACGTTGTGACCGTTCAGATCAAAGATGAACGGATTATTGATCATCACCGCAGTTCCGGTCACGTCCGCCAACAGCTTCAGTGTGCAGCCGTTGTTCTTGGTCGCGTAATTGAGTGCTTTGCCGAGGGTGTCATAATAGGTGACATCGTCGCCCTTTGTTATGCTGGCGGCGAACCGCTTGTTGCAGACCGTGCAAGCGCCGTTCGCGTCTACCGAGGTGTGCGGGCAGGTGTAGCCGCAGGCGCACGCACCGTCGGTAAAGCTGTGCTGGTGCTCTTTGACCTTCACTTTGTACAAATATCTGCCTGTGCTATTGGCGGCATTGACGAGTTGGTTGTTATTGTCGTAGAAAGCACAGCCGTCCGCCAACAGATCGAGGAAAGAGCCGCTGGAATTGGGATACCAGATCTCCGCGAATGTGCCGCCGGAGAAGAAAACGGAATCGGAATCGCCTCCACGAAGGTCTACCTCTTGGTTGAAGGTTCCGCCCTTAATGGTCAGCTTGCCAACGTTTATTGTGATTTGTCCGTTGAAGGTACCGCTCTGGATGATCAGATCTCCACCATCCTGCACATTCAGAAGCGCGGCGCCAGCCATCCCCCCGGTTTTCCCGGTGCTGCTGTCCTGGACGATGACCCGCGCATGAAGATAGAGCTCTGCCTTTGATTGGGTCGTGGCTGTTGATTGGGTCGTGGCTGTTTTGCCGTTGAGCTCCAGGGTAAACGCTTTTGAGAGAGAATGCCACCTGGTGATCTTCGCATCGCTCAGCAGCTTGACGGTGTCGCCGTCCTTCACCGCATCCAGCGCGTCGTCGAGAGAGGTATAGTTGGTGGTTACACCGCCGCTCGCCGTCACCGAAGCAACGTCGTTACTGACCGCAAGCTCCACGGTTGCCGACCGGTTCACTTCGTAGTTCTTGGTCTCGTCAGTCTTGGCGTAGACGTAATACGTTCCGGCTTCGCTGATCGCAGTGTTCTCGTCGATCTTTGGAACGGCATTACTGTCTTCAAACTCCAAATATCCAGTTTTGATCGGGGTATAGAAGTATGTTACCGCGGCATTTTCCTGTACGCCGCTGACAGACAGCAGCGGCAGGAGCTTTTCGCCCACCGTGCAAGCTGCCTTGGAAAGAGATACGGTCAATTCGGGAGTGGCCTTGTCGATGTAGCCGCCGATCGTAAACGTTTCTTCGCCCGCCTTGAGCTTGTACTTCTTCGCAGTTTCGCCAATCAGCGTGATTTCCACAGTGACTTTATGATTACCCACGTCCGCAGAATCAAACGTCTTCTTGGCGTTAAAGCCCGTTCCTTCTTTGAGAGTAAACGTATCTGTGCCGTCTGTAAACGTCAAGTCGATTGGAATCGTGCTGCCGTCCGTCGTGCCGTCATAGCTGCGCTGAATTGAAGAGGGCTTCCTTGTGCACAAAATCTCCGTCCGCGTGTCCTTTCCGGGGATATATGTGCCGCCGCCCCCTTCTGTCGGGGTTCCAGGGGCTACATAGATCCCACCGCCCTCGCCGGTGGAGCCGCCGGGTGGTACAAGGACTCCACCGCCCTCGCCACCGGTCTCACCGCCGCCGATGACACCGCCCGATATGCTCACGTCCTCTCCCTCCGCAAAAGCGGCGGCGGGCAGCAGCGTCAGGCATAGCGCCAGCGCCATGAACATACTCAATACTCGTTTTTTCATATCTTTCCTCCTTAAAAAATTATCTTGCCTTTATATGAAAATCCGACATCTGCCGGATGTTGTTTTTACAGGTCGTCCTGCACTAAATGCAGCTTCTTCGCTGCTGTCTTGGCTTCCGCCCGGCGCTTCACGTCCAGCTTATCCAGAATGTGGCTGACATGGGTCTTCACGGTCGGCAGCTTCACATCCATGATCTGTGCGATCTCGGCGTTGGACTTGTCCGCGCAGAGCAGATGGAGAATTTGCAGCTCCGTGGGCGTCAACTCCTCACCGGGGGCAAGGCGGGGTTCGAGGAAATGCGGGTAGAACGCCGCCTGCGTCCGCACCGCCGCCATCAGCCGCTTGCGCCATGCTTTGTTGCCGTCCCAGTCCAGGGCCTCCAGCAGCGGCAGCACCGCCGTGCCGTATACGCTGACGGTGCGGATGAAGCGGTACTCCGCCGCCGCGTCCAGCGCCGCCGTCAATCGCTCGCGCCACCCCTCGTCCCGCTTGCGGTGCAGGGCGATGGCGGTCAGGACATTCAAGTGAATGCCGTCGATGATGCGGGCGCAGTTTTGGATGTACGGCTCCAGCGGGACAAGCGTCAGCTGTGCCGCGTCCGGTCTGCCGTCCTCCAGCTCCACCATGGCCTGGGTGAGATACTGGTAGCGCCGCATGACGTTCAAATGCGTCGGCTCCCGCGGGGCTTTTTCCCGATACCACGCGTCCGCCGCGTCAAGGTCGCCGGTGTGCATGTCAATACGGCAGAGCATGGCGTCCATATTGGGCAGAAAGCGTGTCAACCCGCGCTCGGCAAAGCATTCACGGAGCACCTCGATGGTGCGCCGCGCGTCGGCGGGCTGTCCGTTTGCCAGCTGGCTGCGGGCCAGCAATCCGCTGACGGCGAACTCCATGTCCGGCGTGCCCCGGTTGCGGACCTCGTTCAGCTGTGGGAGAAGGGCCAGCATCCGCCCGGCCACGTCCTCCCCCTTTTCAAACTTGCTCTCGGCGATGGCGCAGTCCGCAAGTCCCACGCCGTCCCTCCCCAGTACCGTCTCCACGGGGAGACGGAGGGTTTTGTAGAGCAGGTCGTCCTTTTTACTCCATGCGGAAAAGTCCTTGCCGCCGTTCATGATGCTGGGCAGGGCGCTTGTGACGGAGAAGGACGGCAGCGTCACTTCCTTGTTCATCAGCAGCCGGAACACGGTGGGGATGGTCTCCGTCAGACCGTTCACGCCCCGCTGGGGGAGAGAAATGTCCAGCCATGCAAGGCGGCTGCGGGCCTGCTTTCCGGCGGCGTCCTGCCTGCCGCAGCGCTCGGCAAATGCTTGCAGCTCGCCGTACCAGCGCTCCGAGCCTTCGTAGTCCATCGCCAGCGCGCAGAGCATGCTCATGCCCTGCATCAGCGAGGGAGAGGCGAGAATTTCCGCCTCCGGCAGGCTGCGGTAGTATTTTTCCATCTCGGCATAGTGCCCCATGCCGGGGTGCAGCTCGGCGTTGCGCACCAGCAGCTCGGAGACCTTGGAATGGTCGCCGCCGCTGGTGTAGCATTCCAGGGCGTGGGCGTAGTCCTCCTTCAGCTCGTAGTAGAGCCCGCCGCGGCTGAGCAGCGCGCGGCGCTTTTCCTCGGTATATTCCCGCTCCATCTCCCAGAGAAGAAAAGCTCGGAAACCCGACCAGAAGTGGAAGCGCTGGCAGTCGTCGTAGCGCAGCATAGTGGTGTATCGAAGAAGCCAGTCCAGCCGTTCGCCGGCACGGGGATCGCCGCTGACCATCCGTGCCATTTCCAGGTCGAAGCTCTCAAACGGCGCAAGCTCCAGCAGAAAACGGCGCACCGGCAGGTCAAAGCGCCGGTAGATGGCAGTCTCGAAGTAGAGAAACACCTCCCGGAACACCCGCGCCACCAGCTCCGGCGTCCACGGCTTGCCCGGAGACATACACCGGGCGGTGATGGCTACGCCCAGCGGATAGCCCACGGATTCTTTCAAAATTCCGTCGATCTCACTGTCTGCCGCCTCCACGCCGTAAAGCCGGAGCAGCCGCCGCACATCGTCCGCATCAAAGAGCAGGTCGTCGGCCTCCAGCACCGTCATCAGCCCCGTGTATTGAAAGGCCATGAGGCTCCCCGGCGGCGTGCCGCGGGAGAGCAGGACGAAGCGGCGCTCGGGGCAGGCACGGATCAGTTCGCACAGGGCATTCCAGTCCTGCTCCTCCTGCATATCCTGCAAATCGTCCAGCAGTAAGATCTGCCAGTCAGTCTCCGCAGAGGGCAGCTTGAAGCCGGCACTGTCCGCCGACAGGCGCAGTACCTCCCGGCTGGACAGCAGCGCCTCCGCCACCGCCGTTTTTCCAAAGCCGCAGGGTGCGCTGAAAAAGAGCACGCGCCCCTGCCGCAGAAAACGGTCAAACTGCTTCTCAACGGACGGTTTTACGATGATGTTGTCCTGCAAGCGTGTCCCTCCCTTGCACCAGAGTGGAATTGTCCCGTAGGGGAACCCTACGGGACAAGGGGGCGTGCCCCCTTGTCCATACTTCTTTCGACACGATTTATAATCATTTAAGTTTATTATACAGCCCCTGACGGAAATGTAAATCGTTCCAAAGTATGAGACGCGATGCGCTATGTTCCTGTCGATGCACTATCCTCCTAAAAATAAAGTCGAGGTTAGTCTTTGCAATTTAGCAGATTTTGTCTCTGGAATTCTTTTTTAGTGACCGCGCAGCAAGAGAAACAGTCCAAGTCCGCGGATAAAAAAACAGCGCCACTCGGACGAAAAACCGTCCGAGTGGCGTTGTGGTATTCGCTATGAAATTACTGGATGGCGTCTTTCAATGCCTTTCCGGGCTTGAAGGCGGGGGCCTTTGCGGCGGCGATCTCGATGGTCTCGCCGGTGTGGGGATTGCGGCCCTGACGGGCGGCGCGCTCACGCACTTCAAAAGTACCGAAGCCGACGAGCTGCACGCTGTCACCAGCCTTCAGCGCGTCCGTCACAACTGCGGTGCAGGCGTTCAGCGCCGCCTCCGCGTCCTTCTTCGTCAGGCCGCTGACTTCCGACATGGCGGCGATCAGTTCCGTTTTGTTCATAGATGTTGCTCTCCTTCTCATTTGTAGCATGACCGCATTATAGCGGAGAGGGCCGGAAGCTGTCAACTGTGGCCTGCTTCGGCGTAGTATTGCGGCCGTCCGATAGAGGTAAAGCCCTTTTTGCCGGTAATGACCACATTATTATAACCGCTGGCACAGTGAATGATTAGCAATTCTCCGTTTGCGTCCCTGCCGCCAACGATGCCCACATGGGAATTATCTGGATAGAACACCAAGTCACCGGGCTGTGCGTCCGCCCACGAAATATCGGTGCAATAGCTGTGCTGCATGGTGGCTCCACCGCCGTGGCCGATGATGTACTGTCCGCCCGTAGCATTGTAAAACACCCAATCCACAAAGCCACTGCAATCTAAACCGTAGGGCCGGTAAGTGCCGGTGGTGGAGCTGCCTGCCGCCTTCACCGCGAACACTGCCAGCACCTCGATCCAATCGGCAGACTGCCCGGTCACGGAGATGGAGTCGTAGCTGTCCGCTGTTTGCAATTCCTCCAACCGCTCGTTAGTAGTTTTCCGCTCTCCAGACACGCTTACCTGCCATGATGACCTCTGATTTCAGCCATGCCCACAAAAATCGCTCCAGCGTGAGGCCGTTATACTGAAAAAAGCCCGCAGCGGCCACGGGAGCCGCGCCGACAATGCACACCCAGTTCACCGTTTCCCGGTCCAACACTCGGCTCAGAGTGAAATACAGCGCCACGGCAACGCCCACCGCCAAAACGGAGCAGACAAATTGCCGCACGGACAGGCCGAAAAAGAGTGTTTCACGGTACGCGCGAATTTCCTTGTTGATTTTGATTTCCATAATGTCTCCTTACAATCCCATCATTTCCTTTGCGATATGGTCGGCGGACTTCACCAAGCCCACCAATACCAACAGGTTGAATATGACTTCGCCTAAATAGCTCCACACCTGCGTCACTACGGAGGCGCTGCTATCCACCACCGGCGTACCGCTGGAGGAAAAGGCTGAAAAGATGATGCAGGCCAGAACGATCACCGCACCCTCCATGCATACGCCCACATAACTCCGCCTTTGCCAGCACAAAGTAGATAAAGTGCCGCAGCAGATGCTCCGGCCTTTGAAAGTCCCGAAAGCCGGAAGCGCTGCGAAAGATACCGATGGCAAAGAACAGCACCAGCAGCCCGTAGCCGATGGCCTGCATCCCGCCGTTGATGGTCACAATGGTCTGCCAGATGGTGCCACCCTTGAAGGTCTGGGGCGATTCCATCAGCAGTGACCACATTTCCGCCATTTTACTGTTCCAGACGCCAAAGGCGTTGGTCAGGTTTTCTACGATCCAGTTGTTATCCAAGTCTCACCGCCTCCATAATTGTAATGACATTGTATTGACATTTTTCATTTTCAGTATATACTAAGGTTGAGGTGAATGCTATGAATACGATCAATGTCACATCTGCACCCAAGACCGCAACCTTTCAAATGCGGATCAATCCCGAGGTGAAGCAGCGCGTGGAGGACATCTATGCCCGTCAGGGCCTTTCCTTTACCGACGCAGTCAACATCTTCATTCAGCAGTCCCTGAACATGGAGGGCCTGCCGTTTCTGGCTTCGCCTGAGAACGCGGAATATATGAAGGCAAAAGCCATGCGCCGCCTGTTGGATGAAGCGGAAAAAGGCTGGGCGTCTGCGGAAAAGGATGGCTGGGTCTCTGAGGAAGATGCTTACCGCACCCTTGTGGTGAAGGAATGAAGCTAAGATATACGCCGGAGGCGCTATGCGACCTCCAGGAGATCAAACGGTATATCAAAAGCGAGCTTCATAACCCCACCGCTGCAAACCGGATCACGAAAGCCATCCTCGACGGTTGCGCCCAGCTCAAACAATTCCCTAAAATGGGCGTTTCCATTGGAGCAAAGACCGGCTATGAAACCGATCTGCGTATGCTGGTGGTGGAAAGCTATATTGCCATTTACCGTATTGAAACGGAAACTGTTTCTGTTGGTCGTATCATCAACGCCCGTCAAGACTACATCCGCATTCTGTTGGGAGAAGTTACCACATAATGAACGGAACCGCACCCTCTGTTTTCCATAGACAGAGGGCGCGGTTTTTCTATCAAATCGCGCCGATGGCGGTCAGAATTTCTTTTGCAAAGGCGATCATTAAGCCACCAAACAAGCAGAGGAAGCCCTGCGTTCTCTGGCTGGCATTGTGGGACTGGATCGACATACCCACCTGCACGATGCCCCAGCCGAGAATGATAACGCCCAGTGCCTTGATAATGCTGAAAATAAAATCGGAAAGGTTATTTACAATATCCAGCGGATCGCCGCCCGCCGCCATCGCTGTAATTACTGTATGCGGACAGGCTCATGGTAACGGTAGGATCGGTGTCGCACATATAATTTTGCAGCTTACCGTACTTGTTCTGCTCTGCGCACACAGCGTAAAACACAGCATACTTATAAACATCGGTGGTAAAAGAAAGCTGGACGCTGCCGGTCTTGCCTGCCACCGCAGCGGCGGGATATAGGACTTTGAATTTCCCATCATAGCCATCTCCGGTGCCAGAGGTGGTGATCGTCGTAATATCCTTGTTGTTCATGTCCACGATGCGCGTTCCTGCGGGAACAGAAGCAGGGTCCGAAAATGCAACACGGATGGCATAGTCGCACACCCAGGTATCCGAGTGGACCGTAAACACCTGCTGCTTGTACTGCTGTCCGTCTACTGTAACGGCATAAGCAGTGTCCCGGTCAGCCGCTGCGGTGACGCGGGGCGATAGCACCTTGCTCCACGCCGTGCCACGCACATAGATGTCCTTTGCGGCGGCGAGAATGGCCTGCGCCCGCTGAAGCTCTTTTCCGGTGAGATCGGGATTGACCTTCAGGTTGTTGATGTTCCAGTTGGGGAGCAGGTAGCACCACAGCGCCATCTTGGTCGCATAGTAGGCGTGGTACTTGTTCTCCAGCTTCAGCTCCGAAAGACCACGGGTGGGATACCCGTTGGCGATGATGCCCATGACCTTCGGATCGTTGCCCTTTTCCTTGGCGATGTATTTGATGCTCTCGCCGGGACCTACCGTCTGCGGCACACCCGTTGTATTCGGATTGACGCAGTACGCGGGGATCTCCTTCGTCCTGCCGTTGGCATCCACATGGTTGAAATAGGTATAGATCAGCTCACGGATTCGCCCGTTGATGGAGAGGTAGGAGAGCTTCTGTTCTCCGTTGTAGATATTGACCTCGCCCAGGGCTTCCTCCTCGCTGCCGGCGGCAAGGGCCGTGACGGGGAGCATCCCCAGCACTATGACCACCAACAGCAGCATGGAGATCAATCGTTTTTTCATCGTGCGTTCCTCCTGAATTTTTTGGATATAAAAAAGGCGGTATGCTTTTCACATACCGCCTGCGTGTGGATATGAATTTTTCAGCTCACATGGATGCTGTACTCCGTGTACTGGAATACGCCGTTTTTGTAGACATTCCATGCCTCCAGAGAGTAAGTCCCCGGAGGGCAGGAATTGAATAGCTCGGTGATCTGCTCTGCCCGCCACGGCCAGAAGCTCTGCGGCGTAACCTCTGTGGGAATGGTCAGGTTGATCTTCACCTTATCATTTCCGCTGGGGAATTTCACCGGCTGGCCATTCTGCCATGTTTCGGGGTTGTCCCCGATGGCATTATACAAGGTATAGAGCATCCGGCGTGTTTCGTAGAGATTGCGCTGGAACAGGTAGTCCTGCCCGCCGCTGGTGAAGTGACGCGCTTCTGCCCGTGGCATTTCCGGCTGGGGCAGCTTGCTCCAATCACAGGTGGCGGTGGGCAGCTCTCCCAGCGGTGCGCTGGAAAAAGCGTTTTTGTCCCAACGGGACACATCCGTGATGGTGTAGTCTGTACCGTCGTCGCAGCGGATCACATCACCCACCTTGGGAACATACCGGGAACCGTCTGTGGGGGCTGCGGCGGTCTGTTGGGGTGTGATGCCAGTATAGGGCTTATCTGCCTCGATCTGGACCGTCTTCGTATTACTGTCCCAATAGACATTAAACCCGACCTGCTTGCCAATATCCGCCAGCCGCACGTAGTTGTTGCCGTTGATGACATAGGCTTCCATCTGCACTTCTTTTCCATCTACGACAATGCGGTGGGTGCTGCGCTCTGCCATGATCCCGGCAGCATAGGCCGTAGTGGTGATTCCCACCACCAGCAGGCAGGTCAGAAACCCAGCTGCAAAACTTCCTCGCTTCATGGTGTGTACCTCCATATCCTTTGATGGCTTCATGGTATCGCGGATACCGCTGTGTGTCAAAAAATCAGCCCTGATTTTTCAGAGCGGATTTTTCGTTACACTTCGCTGAGCAGGTAGTCCAGCGCCTTTACGATTTTGATACCGTCCACGTCGCTGATAAGGTCGCAGTCCATGGCAATCACAATCTTCTCGTAATTGTCCTGCACAGCTTGCAGCGGCGCAAGCTCCCGTGCGCGGGTTTCGGGGGCGTTCATGTTGTCAGTGACTTGGATATACTTTTTCTCATTCATCTTTGTTGCGATGAAGTCGATCTCCTTTTCACCGACCTTGCCGATGGCCACCTCATAGCCACGCCGCAGCAGTTCAAAATAAACGATGTTTTCCAGAATGTGTCCCACATCGCCGCCCCGGTTTCCTAACAGGTAGGTGCGGAGGCCGGGATCGACGATATAGTATTTGCCCAACGTCCGCAGGTAGTCCTTTCCCTTGATGTCAAACCGCTTGACCTCATAGAAGATATAGGACTCCAACAGTGCGTCGATATAGGCAGAGATGGTCTGCACCGCAGGCTTGGTCTTTCTGCCATCGTCCAACAGGCCCTCGCTGACAAGGGTGCGCCCGATGGACGCCGCCGAGGTGTTGTTGCCGATGTTGTCAGCCAGAAACAGAATGATCTTGCGAAGCAGCAGCGCGTCGGTGACGGCCCGCTGTTCTTTCCGTTTGCCGCGTTCCAGAATGTCCCGCACAACCACAGCGGAATAAATGCCGTCCAGCAGCATATTGGCGCGCTCCTGATCCAGCTCCGCCTCGGCCAGCGCGGGCATACCGCCAAACTGTGCGTAGGCTTCAAACAGGTCGCGCAGCTCATACGCTTCGCCGTCTTTTCCCTTGGCGCGCTGTTTCATAGTGCCGTTGGGGGCTTTGTACTCCTCCAGCAAATAGCCGTGGAAGTCCAAAAACTCACGGAAGGACAGCGGCAGCATCTTGATCTCCACATAGCGCCCGGACAGATACGTGGACAGTTCGGAGGAAAGCAGGTAGGCATTGGAGCCGGTCACATAAATGTCGCAATCCAGATCCACACGGAAGGAATTCACGGCATCCTGCCAGTCCCGAACCTTCTGCACCTCGTCCAAAAAAAGGTAGAGTCGCTTACCCTTGGGGGCTCGTTCCATCACATACTGATAAAGCCGCTTGCTGTCCATGTCTGCAAACTGCATGGACTCAAAGTTCATCGAGAGGATCTGTTCCTCCATGACGCCCTGTTCCCGCAGATGTGCCATCATCAATTTCAGCAGGCTGGATTTGCCGCAGCGCCGGATTCCGGTCACGACCTTGATGACCTCCATATCCTGAACGGAAATGAGCTTATCAAGGTACTGCGATCTGTTTTTTAATTCCATGATTCTGTCACCACCTTTTGAAGCCATGATAGCACACCTCCAGCATTAAGTAAAGTTTTTAACATCAATGTGAATAACTTTTTTCTTGTCGGAATTATTCACATCAATACTACTTCTGTCGAGCCTGCACGCACCAGCGGTAATCCGGCTGATTCTTCACGCAGGTGACAAGGGTGATGATGTTCTCCGTGCTGTCGTTCAGAACGCTGGTATCGTCCACGCTGATCTTGCTGACGGAGTACACCTCATAGCTGCGGGTGCCGAGCTGGGTGGTCAGCTTGATGGTGTCCCCAATGTCAAGGGTGTGAATCTTTCCGAAGTGATTGTTGACGCCCCGATTATGGCCCGCAATCGCCACATTGCCCTCCCAAATGGAGGCGCTGGCAAAATGGCCCGCGCCCTTGCGGAGCGCGTCCGCGTCCGTTCCCTGATACACCTTGACGGACAGGCCGAGGGTGGGGATTTTCAGTGTACCGAGGTAGCCGCCGCTGTAATAGAGGTCTTTCGTGACCGCGGTGTACTTTACCGGCGTGTAGGAGCCGGTATTTCCACCAGCGGTGCTGCCGGAAGTGGAGGGCGGCAGAACGGTCACACCGCCTGTGCCGCTGACCGTTCCCGTGGCCGAACCGCTCACAAGGTTTGGTGTCAGCAGTTCCCCGGCGTTTAGTGTGTAGCTTGCCACAGCGGTGTAGCGAATGGGAATGTCATAGCCGTCCGTGGGATCGACTGCCGCCTCCTGCCAGCTCACATCGGCAAGGGTCAGGGTGCGGCCATTTTCGTTCACGGACTTGGGAACAAGAGACACATCCGCGTCGGAGAGGTTGGGATAGGTGCGCTCCGCCGTCACCGTGCGGCTGCTGGTCCCGTAGCCCGCTGCCTCCACCTGAATGGTAGTGTGGTCAAGGGACAGGACACCCTCATAGCCGTCCTCGGTCTTGACCTCCAGCTTCGGCTCCAGCATTTTCAGAATTTCCTCCATATCTTTGGTCTTGCTCTCCAGTGTGACCACCTCGATATGCTCCCGCGTGTCCGTTTCTGTCTGGTCGTTTTTCAGCAAATCAAGGAGCGTATAGGTGCGGCCCTCGCGCTCAAAGTCAGCGGTGGGGATCGTGGCGGGATCGTCCTTCGCGGTCAGGTAGTAGACCTTTTCTAATCGGTAGACGCCGTTTTCCTCGCTGGCTCTGACCTCGGCGGGATAGGCGGAAATGCCGGGGAGCGTATCTGCGGCAGTAATCATGGCAGTTACCGGATCAGCCTCCTTGATTGGTTCAGCGGAAACGGCCAGAACCGTGCTGCTCATAGCGCACAATGTCACTGCTATGCACAGCAAAAGCGAAAGTTTCTTTTTCACAGATTTCACCCCCTTCAACGGACAGGCCGGTTCTGTTCCGGCTGCTTGCGCTCCTGCGGAGATATCTCGCGCTGAATATCATTTTGCAGCTTACGAAAATACTTTTGCAGGCTGTCCACCACGCCGCGGCGATCCTGCACCTCCATACCGTCAAAGACCTGCCCCACGCGGCTCACATCGGACTGCGGGGTCTCCACGCCGAAATTGCGGCAGAGCATATAGCTGACGCTCTCGGCATCCATGGCGCAGTCCTCGCGGGTATAGTAGGGATAGCGTCCGTGGTCATGGATGCCGGCGTGGACGATCTCACGGGAGAGCGCCGCAAAGATCTTGCCGTCGATCAGGCGGCTGGATACCGTAATGCTCTGCGTCTTAGGATCATAAACAGCGTCCTGATACATGGTGCTGCTGGTGACCACGGGAACGGGGGAGCTGTCCAGCAATCGGCGCAGGGCGGCGTCCATTTCCGGTGTATTGTCTTTCAGGCTCAGCGCCGGAACACCGGCCTTGCCGTGGGTCTGGGAAATATCGAACACACGCCCGATCTTATAGCCGTGATACTCTCTTCCGTCCTTCACATAGGTGTCCGACACGCGGATCTTCATGCCGTTCTCGTCGCGGTTAACGCTGCGCCCCAGCCGGTTCCACACCTCCAGACTGTTGATGTAGGTGATCTCCGGGTTCTGCGCCATCGCCAGCATCACATTGGATGCGCTGTATCGCGGGTTGATGGCCTGTGTGTCCAGATAGTGGAGGTATGCGCCGGGTTCACTGGTGACGTGCATGACCGCATCGTCGGAAAGCTGCCCCAATTCCTCGCGCTCCGCTGTTTTCTTTGCCTTCCAGTCCTCGTCCCTCTGCTGCTTCTGCTGGATCAAATCGTCTAACTTTGCCATGTTCGTTTCTCCTTCTCAAAATCAATTTATTCCCGCGTAGGCATAGCCTTTTGAATGGCTTCCCGCACGGTATCCTTGGTGGGAGCTGTGCCATCCCGTTCTGCCGCGGCTTGCAGCGCCATCAGGCGGCTGCGGACAGAGGGGCGGGCGTCAGCCTTCTCCGCAGCCGGTTCCGTAGACGCTCTCGCACCAGTCCCGCGCTCCTTGGAGCTGTTCTCGGACGGAGCGCGGGCGTTCTCTTTTTTTGCGGCAGTATCCTCCTTCACCGGGGCGGGATAGCCCATGCGTTCAAAAATGCGGTTGATTTGCTTGGCGTCCCTGGCCTTCGCCATGATTTCCACCGTCCCGGTCTTTTCCACCTTATTGACGATGGGGTAAAACAGGACGCCATAGCGTTTGGCTTCCATCTGAAAGCCCTTCAAGTCCTCCTGCTTGACGGAAAAGATCGTCAGCTCCTCGCCGTCGTGGATCAGGCGCTTGAGGTTGGTCTTACCGGCGAGCTTCTGATTGTCGTTGGCAAGGGCGATCAGAAGGGCGGCAAGATTTTTCGCCCCCAGCCCTGCCAGCTTGAGGGCACTCTCGGTGATCTGGATGCCCTCACGCACCATCAGGTCAGCGGTTTCACCGTTGGTACTCATGCTCGTGTTCCTCCTTGTTTTTTAGATTTTCCTGCCGTTCAGTCTGCGCCTGCTGGCACTGCTGGGATACCCTCGGAATGTCTGCCTGTATCCTGCGGCACAGACGCAACTCCCCGCGCTTTTCACGCAGGGCGGCAGTCTGCTGTTGGATCTCCGCGCTGTACTTGGCTTGTGCTTCTTCATCGTTGGTATTCCTCCTGTTACTATATATTTGCCCCTTGGTTTATGGCAGCCAGCCATAGGCATGGGACATCTCGTTGCCTAAACTGTTAGAATAGTGAGGTAATGGTCTGACCTAAGCCTCCAAGGGCTAATACGTCCGCCAGAAAGTCAGTCAGCCATCCTCCTATTCGCAGTGTTCGATTTGTGCAGGTAGAGCCAATGCGTTCGTGTCAGCAAACAGATGGAATCGGCAATGGGTAAGATGGCTTTTGTCCATTGCAAATTCTAACCGGGAGTGATTGTATGAACGCAGCAGGCATTGATGTTTCAAGCAGAAAGAGTACGGTGGCAGTGCTTCGCCCCTTTGGCGAGGTCGTTCGGCTGCCATTCGATGTCGCCCACAATACGGAAGGGTTGGCTTCTCTCGCTGAGCAGTTGAAGGCTCTTGATGGGGAAACCCGTGTCGTACTGGAGCACACAGGCCGCTATTATGAGCCGGTCGCAAAAGCATTGCATGAAGCCGGTCTTTATGTCAGTGCAGTAAATCCGCTGCTCATTAAGGAATACGGTGCCAATTCTCTACGCCGTGTGAAAACCGACAAGGCCGATGCTGTGAAGATCGCCCGATACGCTCTTGACAACTGGGCTGATCTGCGAGACTATACCCCTATGGATACCATTCGTTATGATCTGAAAACATTGAACCGTCAGTTTCAGCTTGCTTCCAAGCAGCGGACAGCCTCTGCAAACAACCTGATTGCTCTTTTGGAACAGTCCTTCCCCGGCATCCGCAAGTGCTTTGACAGCCCTGTGCGAAGCGATGGGACGCAGAAATGGGTTGACTTTGTCCATACCTTCTGGCATGTGGAGTGCGTGCGGAAGCAGAGTCTCAACGCATTCTCTGAGCGCTACCGAAAATGGTGCAAGCGCCATGGCTACATCTTCAAGCAGGGCAATGCCGTGGAAGTGTATTCCCTTGCCAAAAACGCTGTCGTTCTGGTCCCTAAATCTGAGGTAACGAAAGTCCTCGTACAGGAAGCGGCGAACCAGCTCACCAGCATCTCCCGCAGCGTGGAAACCTACCGTGCAGAAATGGAACGTCTTGCCTCTACGCTGCCAGAGTACCCTGTGGTCATGGCGATGTACGGTGTTGGGAAGTCCTTCGGCCCGCAGCTCATGGCTGAGATCGGCGATGTGCGCCGCTTTGAACGAAAGCAGTCTCTGGTTGCCTTTGCAGGTATTGATCCCATGCCCAATCAGTCCGGTGACAAGAACGTAAGGAGTAACAAATCCTCCAAGCGTGGCTCTCCATATCTCCGCAAAACGCTGTTCAATATCATGGGGATATACCTGAAATGCTCACCTCAGGATGAGCCGGTCTACCAGTTCCTTGACCACAAACGTTCCGAGGGCAAACCCTTCTATGTCTACATGACCGCTGCATCCAACAAGTTTCTGCGGCGTTATTACGCACAGGTGCGGGACTATCTTTCTACATTGGACGATCTGCCTCCGGTAGATATGGATTCCACCGGGCTGAAAACAAGCGACTGACGTAGTCCCTATTTTCACACTTTTTATTAGACCAGCACTTTGTGGTGGTCTTTTTGTGTTGCCCTTTTGCTCTACCTGCTGCCTGTAAATTTTTCTTCGCTCAAGTCCTGTTTCGGACTTGACTTTTTATTTGCAGGCTTTCTGTGCGTGGTGTCCTCACTAATAGGAGAAAAAACAGGGTGTGAAGCGGAACTGTTTTTGGAAAATCCTAAAAAATATTTTGAGGGATTTTTAAGCGGCGTAAGACGCATGGCAGGGTTTGGGGAAGGCACTCCCCAACAAGATCCCTTGCAGGGGCAAAATGAGCGAAAAGCGAATTTTGGTACTGCGGTAGAATCTTGCTCTAAGAAACTGCCGCTTTCCGCTGTGTCCGGCGGGGTTCAATCTCCTTAGTGCCGCAGGTGGGAAATGTGCCAACTTCCAGCGGTAACATTTTCCCTTTCACTCCCTACAAACCACAAAAGAGCGAAAATGACGGACTTTCCGGCAGAAACTTTTCCGGCGGCTCATTCTTTCCCGACAATAAGGCGTTTTGAAAGCTGTATTCTGCCCGCTGCTTGATAGAAAACGGGAATTTCCCTCTGTTCACTTATCAGTACTGACACTTTCCCGATTTGCCAAAAACGGGCGCAAAAAAAGCAGCAAATCTTTTTCGGATTTACTGCTTCCTGTGCCGCTGTGGGGCGGCGGGATATTCAGTTGTAAATAATAAAAGAGGGGGAGCACTTTGGGCTACCCCTCTACAAATGGAAAATTGCAATATTACTATTACAACTACATCACATTAGTATATTCATGCCTGATTTGTAGTCATCCAAGATACCGGGCTTGACTGGCTTTCCCCAATTCCATGAGGGGTCTCGCTGATGTACATATTCTCCCAATCGGTCAGCCTCTTGCAGACTAATCTGATTTAATGTCCACCCAGCGGCAGCTCGTTCTTCGGGTGGCAATGACATAACATAATTTCTTATGATTTCGCTTTCAATTTCTCCATCACTCATGCCGCAGTTCTTTTCCATGCTCTCAAACACCAAAGATTTTATCTTATTTGCAACGCCCTCGTCAACAGGGACAATGCGGCGAAAATCTGTTCGACCTGTAATATCCATTCCCTCCGGACAATATGGGTTAACATGCTCCTTTGGCGGTAAAGAGCCATTTGGAAGTTTATGGGTTAAGTGCGAATTTTGAACCTTATAATTTTGTTGCACAAATCGTGTCATTCCTGTAATCGTCATAAGTACACCTCCAAATAACAATACACCCTGTTTTAAGAATAGCTGTCATATTATTTATAAAAAAAATCGGCTCTTTTGGCGAAAATATAATATCCATCCCCAAAATTTCATCGTTGCAAAAACACGATTTTCCGGCAGCTCGGAAGCTGCGTTTTGCCTTCTGTGGGGTGGCGGGATATTCAGTTGTTAATAATAAAAGAGGGTGGTAGCACTTTGGGCTATCGTCCTCTTGGCTGCATATTTGCAAAGACAGGCGGGGCTGTCAACGGTGGGCGAAGCCCATTTACTTGCCGTTGACTGGCTCGGCTGGATTTGCTATCTGTTCGACAAACTGGGATTGTTCGTTGCCGGAAATTGAACTTTAACATATAAAATTTCCTTCTTCTGGAACTTCATCTGAAGTAATCCAATTTATTTTATTCGATAATTTATGGTAAATCAAATATTCCTCAAGACCTTTCCAGGCAAGAGAGAATTGTTATTTTGTGGTGATTTAACAATACTACTTTTAGGACTCATTATCTACTGCCTTTTTTAAGTTAAAGAGAAAACTGCGCCACAGCCTTCGCAGGCCATCGCGCAGCGATTTAGTTCAATTCCGATTTGTTGATTTGTTCGTAATCATATTTTATCATACAGACTTTAAGAAATCTATTCATTTTCACTTAATTTTCGGAATTTTAGGAATAGTAAGGGCTGCTGCCTGTCAAATTCTTGTGTGTTACTTTACCGCACATGAGCATTGGAAGCAGGGTTGTCCTGACCGTAACCTTCCAGAAGGTTGATAACGCCCCAGATACCAAGACCTGCGCCCAGGGCCACCACGAGAGTCTTGCAAAACACCAACTGCGCTGTTGAAAATTCCATAGAAATAATCCCTCCTAAAAATGTTTTGATTTTGGGTTAAGTTGTTGCGTCAATCTCGTACATACCGAAGGTGTCCGTGGGTTTTACCACGGCACGCTGTTTTTCTTTCATGTACCCGTTCCATGTCAAAGACATTTTTGGGTCGGTGTCGGCTGTATCTGTAATTCCGGATGCCGGGTGAGGTCGTACTTGTTGAAAGAAACGCACGCCCGCAGCATGAAGATACACTTGCCGCCGTCCATTACTGCCAATTCGTCCTGGGTCATCAACTCCCGCATATAAAATACGGCGATGCGCTCCGCGCTGTTTGGTTCGTTTCCACCCGTGCAGAGCGCCAGATCAATGACCTCCTGCGGCACCGTGCGGGCCGGGGCCAGAATGCCGGTGGCTGTGTCTGCCGGAGCCTCATAAACCGGGGCGTCGCCGCCCATGTCGAATAGGGCTGCCCGCGATTGATCATCCTGCGCCATCAGAAGTCCGCTCTCTTTCTCGGTACGGTAGCCCCTCCACAACAGTCCGTCGGTCATGGTAGCCTGTCCGAACACCGTCGGTCAGGACTTCCACCCATATGTCGTTGTAGCTGTTTTTGAGAAATTCTGTCCGTTCCGCAAGGCTCTTGTGCGCTTGAAAGTATTCAAAAATCTCCTGCCGCTTGTGCTTGCGCCCGCCGTCATCCAGCAGATTCGCTTCAATGAGGTGCATATCCAAGAAAGCGGGCAGTTCTGCGGCATTTTGCTGTGCGGTGTCATGCTCCAGCGCAAAGGCTGCTGCCTGTTCCTGCGCCTTTTCGTCCGGGTAATCACCGTAGACGCGGAGGCACTGGCGTGTTTCGGCGTCATAGACGGCAGCGCCGTCATAGGCAAAACCATCTTCCTCCATCGTACCGGCAACATAGCCCTGCGCCGCGGCCTCCGCTTCTTCCAGTGTCTGATAGTCCAGCTTATCGTCAAAGCCGTTTTCAAAATGGTGATAGGCAGCGACCTGATAGGGTGCGGCCATCTGCGCGGCATATCGGTCAATGGCTTCTGCGGTCAGCCATTCCGGTTTTTCCGGGAGGGCATCATACAACTCCCGCATTTTCTTGATCTGCGCGTGGACGTTGCCTGCCCACAGGTGCTTTTCACTCCGCCCGCCAGCGCCGAGGAAGTAGTCACAGTCGGCGCGCAAACGGTCCAGCAGCACATAATCTCCGCTGTGATCGGCAAAGGCAGGAAGCTCATCACTTCCTGCCTCTGTGGGTTCTTCGGTTGTCAGGCGTAGATCAGGTCGCTGAGCACCAGCTCCTCCGCGCTGTGCCGGAGATTGTTCATCAGACCCGTCCAGCGCATGGGATCGGCCGCCTTCAATTCCTCCGTCACGCCCTCGGCTCTCGCCATCTGCGCCACGGTCTGCTCCACCATCTTCCGCGCGGTCTGCTCGATCTCTGCCAGATGCTCCGTCAGCTTGCCGCTGGTCTTGAGGTTGGTGTAAAGCACCCTGCGGTGCTTCATCAGATATTCTCTCCGCAGCTCCGCGTACTTGCCCAGATGCACCTCCGGCATCTGCGGCATCAGCAGGTTCGGCACCTGATAGCCGTTCTGCATCCTGTAAGTGATCTCCATGCTGTTCGCTCCTTTCATGGGGTGTTTCGTGTTGTTCTGTGCGGTCATCATAACCGATTCTCGCGCGGTTTGCAAAAAATTGATCCCGCTGAGCCTGCATGACCGTTCGGCTGATCTCCCGCAGCCCCATCTCCGCGATGTCGCTGGTGGCGATGCCCAGGGCGTTGATGGTGGGCGGCGTGTTGAATTCGTAGACATGGGCAAATTCGTCAGCGGTGATATGATCGTCCGCCCGCAGGCCCAGCCGGGTCATCAGCATATATGCCACGCTGACCTCCAGCGCGTCCCGGTAGAACACCTCTAAATTGAGGTCGTCCAGTTCCTCCAGCAGGCTGTCCTCGCGGCAGTCGCGGAGATCTTGCAGGTAGTCTGTGATGTTATCTGCCACGGCATTGTGGCAGGCAGAGCGCACGGCGTCCGCCAGATTTTCTTTTTCGGCCAGGTTGCCGAAGGTAGCTTCCAGCGTTTCGATGACAGCCGGTTCAAAGGCAGGCTGCATTGTCCAGATCGGCAGCGGACGGGCAAAACGGGACGCATGGGTGTCGGAAACATCAAAATAGAGCTTCAGACAGTTTTGACCGTCATCGCCAAATACGGCGATGCTCTTGGCCCCACGATTCACCCAGCGGCCAAACTGACGATTCCAGCGCTCCATCTCAAGGACCGCCGTGGCGTCCGGGCGCTGGGCGTAGATCAGAATTTGATCATCAAAGGGACATTTGTAGTTATAGAGCAGGCCGCGCGGAGAAAGCCCGTCCAGCTTTGATAGCTGCCGGTGACACTCTGCACGGTCTGGTCATATAATTCTGTGATAAGCTGAAATTTTGTAGGCAAGTTGGCACCTCCTTATCGCTCCGGCTCCGATTTCTTTTTGTTGTGTGACCGGTCATTTTTCCTCTGTTCGGCACATACCTTTTCAAAATTTTCGCGCCGGTAGCAATAACAGTAAAACTGATAATCACCTTTGATCGGCGTACAGCGGAGCATATACACATACCGCTGTGTTTTCGCCATGAATCCGCAAGAGGGAAGCAACGCACCCTTGATGGCGCAGATCTGCTCATACCGGTTGCAGTAGCGTTTCATGCTGTCAAAGTCCCGCAGCGGGGAGCCCGGCTGCTCCCGCAGCCAGTTTACGGTACGGTCAATGTCGGCCTTAAACTCCGGCGTGTTCAGCGCATCCTGCTGGTGGGGCCACCATGTTGTATAAAACTGCTTGCTGCTGCCAAAATCACCACGCAGGTGTCCCACACAGCCCGCAGACTTGTCCTGTTCCTCACTGCGGGAGAAATAGAGAGCGTGCAGCGCAGGCTCATTGACGATGTAAAAGTCAATGACATCTTTCTCGCTGGCGGGATACTTCTGCTGAAATTCCGCAAGGGTGCGGCATCCGCCGTCCTGAAAGGAAAGGTTGCCGCTCTCCAGCGGCATCCACCCATCAATGGGAAGCTGGAACGGCTCACGGGTGAGGACGGTGCCATAGAAGTTGACCATGAGGTTTCGGGCCAACTCCCTCGGTTCTCCCCAATCCTCATCCCCGTGGCGCAGCTCGTAGCGATATACACCCTCCGGCACGGTGGCTCGGTCAATGCGGCACTCTGTAAACAATGCCGGTCGGTCAAAAATCGTGACCTCCTGATAGGTCACCTTCTGCGCGTCATAGCTCATCTGGCTTCACCTCGTTCTTTGTGTTTCTTTTGTGTCCTCTGCTGCATCAAAAACTCCGGCACTTCCTTGAAACCAACGCTATCCGTGTAGTAGGCGGTTTCCTTTCCACCTTGCGTCAGTACCACGATGTCGCTTACAGACAGGGAACGCATCCGATGGGCAAAGGGGCGGCAGTCGCTGTTGTGCTTTGTCCAAAGATGCTCCAGCGAATTTTCCTTTGCGTACATTCCGGCGTAAGAACGCCGATAATCAGCGCTCTGAAGTTTCCCCTTCGCCGCTTCATAAGACCGGAAACAGTAGTCTACATCAGCGATTGCAGGGATTTGGTAGATTTCATAGGTGCCGATCTCGGCGCTGATTTTCGGCGTTCTGGGAACATAGGTATTGCCGCTGCGTTCCTGCATTTCTGCAAACTCGCAAATATGATAGGCGGAGTTGCCGACGCAGACATGGCAATCGCTTCAAAATGCGGGAAACCATCTTTCACCCAGTCGGTGCAATGACGTGATGCTTTCCCCGTCCTTGATGGTAAAGAGCGTGTGGTATTCGCTGTCGATAAAGCGGATCACGCGCTCATCCTTGTTGGGGTTTGGAAAGGCGATAACGCCCATGATGTTTACCGGCTCACGGTCTGTCATTCTCTTTCACCTCTATCGTTCTAAAAAATAAGGCCGAGACATTCATCGTAGAATAATCCCGGCAAAGCGAAACGGCACGGTTTCCCGTGCCGCTCATTCGATGATTCGATTATCGTGCGCCCCGATCCTGCTTGACCGGATGCCTTTTGGTCGGGGCGTTCTTCAGCCTTTCCAGAGAATAATCCAGGATTCGCTCCTTGCGTTTCTCCAGCATGGTGCAATAGAAGCGTTTCTGCAAGTCCGTAATAAACGGCGTATCCGCAATGAGCTTGCGTATCCTTTCCATATCAATCCGGGGAACAATGCGCTTCAATGCGCGGTTACAGTCCTCATTTTGCAGGGAAGAAATAAAATCAAAATACTTGATCTTTTTCCCGTTGACCATGATCGCAGAGGTGGGGATCTCGAAAATGCGGTAATTCATGTCCTGCTCGCTGGCAAGCACCGTTTCCATGATCTTTTCGTCCGCTTGGGGATACAGACTGCTGCCGCAGTCATAGACCGGAGCCAGCGTCATCTGATCCGTCCGCGCATCATAGAGGAAACCCCAGTTGCCGTTATGCCGGTCCCAGTTGCCAATCAGCGCATCTACAATGAACATATCCCAGAATCTCTCCGTTACCGCCATGCGGTCAACTGCATTTTGTTCCTCAAAGGTGTGAAGAATATCGGACAATTCCGTGCCGTAGCCGCTGCGCTCAGAGTCAATGATTTGGTTTTTCAGGGAGGCGAAATCCTGCAGGGTGACACCCGGCTCTGTAAAGTCGCCGCAGGCCACCACGATTTTTTCTTTCCCCTTTACGGTATAGGTGCCAAGCATGGTTTTCTGCACAGGAATACCAATGCTCTCATAGATCTGGCAGCCAAGATACTCGGAAAAGCAGCTGTTGCTGTAGCTCATGTCCTTGTTTTTGGTGGGCGGAGGAGGAAATTTCAGCATATATTGCTGCCCCTCGTAAATCACAGAGATCTTGCTGCCGTTTGCACCGGCATACATTTTGTTTCGCTTCGGAAGGTTTGTAAAATCAACGATCTGCATTTATTCACTCCCGTTCCATTCTCAAATATTTTTCACGGAGATACCACGCCTGCTCTGGGCTGATGATCTGGTTGACCTCCGCACTGTTGATGTCGCTTTGCAGATTGCAGTAATCGCAGTCCCAAAGCGTATAGTTCTCGCCATTGTCCACCTTCTGCCACGCTTTCACCATGGCTTGGATGGACTCCTGCAAAAATTCCGGCAGTCCGCACTCCAGATAGTTGCGGTCTTTGGGGAGGCCCTTCCCAGTCAGGGGAGTGGACAGCTTTCATGTTCCTCCATCGTGCAGTTCAGCGCCTGCGCCAGCTTTTGCACCGTCTTTGCATTACACCGCTCCATATCGCTTCTTCCGGCGCATATATCCATAATCGTCGTCTTGGGAACGCCGCTGAGCTTGGATAGCTGATATTTTGAAAGGTTCCGCTCATTGAGCAAAGTCTGCAAGTCCATTTTCCTCGCCTCCTGTTCTGAAGGGTTCTTGCGATACTTTCATTATATCGGCGTGCCGACTTACCGTCAATAGCAACGAGGCGACTTCTTTCTCACACCTTTGCCGGATCGTCACCGCTCTGTTTTATGCTCCCCAGATTTTCTCTCATGCGGTACACACCTCTGCCGCTCCATCTGCTTTTTGTATTCATTTCCGGCCCGTTCACAGAAATCCTCGATGCAGGAGCTGCGGTCAGAGCGGTAATGCCCCCAAAAGAAATTGGGTGGGCCGTCCCCGTCGTTTTTACAGTTGCGCTGCCATGTGACGAAGGGGGCAGGGGCTTTTTCACATTCGCCCATGACAAACTCGGCACTGCCGACGCGAACGCGAGCGGTGATGTGGTATTCCTGATTGACCATTTCCCCCACTACATAGCTGCCGTGTTCTAACTGGATGGTGCAGCTCCCGTTTTGTGCAAAGGTCGCTGTCACCGGCATGACCGGTACTCCACGCACCAGATCCGGCAGCATGATGAACTGCGACCTTTGGCCCATCAGCTCTTGCGGCAGTTTGTCCATGGGCAGATAAAAGTGCTGTTTGCCCATGATCTCATAGCACAGTAAGAAACTGCTGACGGGATAGTACACGCTCATGATTGGGTCTTTGATATGGCCTTGGACGATGTTGGAATTCACATATCTTGCGTTGTCCAAATACCATTGCGGGTTTGCACCCGGCGTGTTCCAGCCGAACATGGAGCCTGCCAGCATTGCCGCTTCCTGAATATCCGTAATGCCGCGCCGCACATTATGGCTGCTGGCGATCTCGCGGTTTTCCTCGCGGTTTCCGGTATCCCACTCAGAGGGATAATAGCCGCGCTCACCGCACCGGATAATAATAAGCTGCCCGCTGGACGGCAGAATGGAAAAACAGGTTTCCGGTAGCTCGTTCCTGCGCATCGGTTCGTTCCTCATCGCGCCTGCTCCTGTTGCCGCTTGCGGTGCCAGCCTTCCAGCAGCTTGATAATGACATCCTCCATCTGCTTCGGGGTGTAGCTGGATGGGAAGTATTTTTGCAGACGGTCGTTGCGGATCGTGACCTTGCGCTCCAGCGGCTTTTCCTCCCGCATGATGAGGTCGATGATGTTATTCTCCAGCTTGCCTTCGCCACTGAGCTGCTTGAGTCGCTGAGCCTGTCCCAACGATGGGGATACCTCATCGCGCTCCATGACCAGCAGGAGGTAGGTCTGTTCTTTTTCGGACAGGTGGGAGAGAAAATCCGCCGCAGGGACAAATTTGACTGTGCCGCTGTCCACGGCTTCCAGCAGGGGCGGAATCAGCTTGTTTAGGCGAATGTAGCGTTGAATTTGGCGCGCGCTGTCCTCGGCTTTTTCTGCCAAAATCTCGTCTGCTCTTAACTTCGTGCCAAGTTGGCGAGAAGTTAAATCAGTCCGCTGTCCCTGCCGTTTCATGGCGTCCAGCTTCAGCTTGTAGGCTTTGGCTTTCTCGCTGGGCAATAAGTCCTCACGGTTGATGTTATAATCCACTACCAAAATGTCCGCTTCCTCGTCGCTGTAATTGCGGACGATGACGGGGCGGGTGTCCAGCCCCACGGCTTTTGCGCAGTAATCGCGCCGGTGGCCGGAAATGATCTCATATCCGCCAGCATCGCGGGGGCGGACGATCAGCGGCTCAGCGATGCCGATGTGCTCAATACTGTCCATGAGCCGTACCAGATCAGGCGTGGGGCGGTCGATGGTGTACGGTTGGCGGGAATATGGGAAAACCTCTGCTGCGGGAATGATCTGAATCCGTTCCTGCCGGTCGGCTTCACGCTCCGCGTCCGTTTTGAACAGGTCATCGTACCGGGTCAGTTCGATGCCGCTTAATTTGCTTGCCAAGGCTCAACACCTCCCTCGTCAGATTTTCATACGCCAGCGCCGCCTTGCCACTGCGGTCATGGTCGTAAATGCTTTTGTTTTCCACACTAATCTCTGCCGCCTTGATGGAACGGGGGATCTCGCTTGCGAACACATGACCGCCATAGGTCTTGCGGACAAGCGCGTTGATCTCCCGCGCCAGTGTGGTGCGGCTGTCCACCATCGTCAGCACAATGCCGTCCACCTCCAGCTTCGGGTTGAGCTGCCGTTTCACGCGGGTGATGGTTCGCAAAAGCTGCTCCAGTCCTTTGGCCGGAAGATACTGCGCCTGCACGGGGATAATCACGCTGTCCGCCGCAGTCAGGGCGTTGATGGTCAGCATACCGAGGGACGGCATACAGTCGATGAGCGCGTAGTCATAGCGGTCTGCCACCGTGGACAGATATTGCCGCAGTACCGTTTCACGGCTCATGGTGTTGACCAGTGTGACCTCCAGTGCCGACAGCTCGATATTGGCGGGGACAAGGTGGACGCCGGATGAGTGGTGCAGGATACCCTCACCGGGGGCGATGGGCTGCTCTGCGATGATCTTCTCCAGCAGAGTGGAGAGCGTGGGGGATAATTCGTCGGGCTGCGGCCAGCCCAACATCTGCGTGAGATTGCCTTGTGCATCGGCATCGATCAGCAGAACTTTTTTACCTTGCCGAGAAAGACCAATGCCGAGGCTGGCGGCTGTGGTGGTCTTACCCACGCCGCCCTTCTGATTTGCCAGTGCGATTGTTTTCAATGGGACACCTCCTCCAACAAAAAAGGAGCCTTGCGGCCCCTGTTCTAACAAAGCTGTTGCTTCTTACGGTTATTCTTTTTTCGGGTGGTATTCTTTCTATTCTCAGTCTTGCTATATCTCAGTCTTATTAGATTTCGATTATCGAAAGTCAAGAAATTCGAAAACCGAAAATCAAGACTTTCGAAAATCGAAAGTCACAGAAGCGCAGACTCCGGCCACATCTATGATTTTCGAAAATCGAAAGTCTGGACTTTCGATTTGTTCAGGATATATCGCCGGCAAAGTTTTTCACATAAATGATAGCCGGTTTTCCAAGTCCTTGCCGCTTGCGTTCAATCAAACCAATACCTTTTTTGCTGTCCAATTCTGCGAATAGGCGCACCGCCTTTTCAGAGCGACAGCGCAGGGTTTCCATGACTTCTTCTACCGTAAAAATGATAAAGACACGATTTTGGTCGTCAATCCAACCGTTCCGATAGGACAACTCCATGCGATCAAGCAGTAGTCCATACAGTAGCTTTGCATCAGAGGAAACGCCATCAAACCGACTATCGGTGATCAGCAGCTTTGGAATGCGAAAGAAAGCGTATTGTTCACCGGAATGTCCATAGTAATAGGGCAGGGATAAGGCCATAGCGTTCACCTCACATTCTATGGGATATAAAAGGGCAGGGGACTCCCTGCCCTGAGATTTCAAATTTTTAATTGCTCGGTACACTTTTGCAACAGAACTTGAAATTTTTGGGGTTTTCTATTTCCGCGTAGGCAATAGGACGACGAAAGAAAGGTTACAAGCGAATCCCTTGTAATATTCCACCCTTTTCTTCCGAGTATGGCAGTAATACGCTTTTCGAGTACCCAGCGTTGAATAGCGGTCATTGAGAACCCTGTCAGTTCCCTGATTTGCTGTGTCCGAAGGAGATCGGGCAGGTATGAAAAATGTGCCTGCAGCACCTCATATATTTGCCGATTTACATTTTCATCATTTCCATAAAGCGTATCCTTTTTGTAAAGATAGGCAAGTGCATCTGTGAGCTTAATGTGATGAATACGCCCGGTAGGGGTATCTACTACCTCATATGAGATTTCTCCGCGCCGGGTTAAATTATATGCAGTCTTGTGGCATATCCCGCACGCTTCACAAAACTGCTTTTGTGTAATATACTCCGGATATGCTACTGCAAGATCCGAATAATAGGTCATCAGATCCATTTCAGTTCTCCCTTCTGGTGATTGCCGACAGCAGAGAAAGCCAATGATTCTCAGAAATGTGGTCTATCCTATTTTCTATCCTTTGTCCATTTTTGCTCGCATTTTTCGGAAAATGCGAAAGCGCCTGCCACCCCTGTTTTTCTTGTATCAAATACTCAAAAAGTCCTGATTTTTCAACGGGTTCAAGGCATAGTAACTACCGTGTACTGCTTCGATGTGACGCCTAAGTGGAACAGTTTCGAAATTACTCGAAATCAGTTTGCGAGCAATCGCACGTGGGTTCGAATCCCACCCGCTGCGCCACGTCGGAGCAAGCTTTATATCGTTTGCTCCGACTTTTTTCAAAAAGTCAGAGCGCACTCATTCCGCTGCTCCTCCTTTTCAAGCCGCAAACGCTCCGCTGGTTTGCGGCTTGATGAGATGGGGGCTTTGGATTGGTGCATCTTTTTCGTCAACATAGTCCATGAAAACGCCTGATCAAATGATCAGGCGTTTTTCTTTTACTGTAAACCGCGATCTTTGTCGAGAAATGGCGATAGAAAACTATTTTCATCCCTTGCCAGTCGATTTTGGAAATGATAAAATATGTATAGGGAGATGTCGATATGTCTCTGCATAAATTTTATCAAGCAATAGATGGAGATTTTGAAGCAGCCTGCCGCCGGTTTTACAACGAGAATATGCTGCAGAAATTCCTGATCCGATTTTTGGACGAGCCTTGCTGCGCGGAATTGAACGATGCCCTGGGTCGGCACGATCGTGATGCAGCAATCAAAGCGGTACACACGCTGACCGGACAGGCACGCAGCTTTGGCTTTATACGGCTGGAAAAGAAGAGCGCAGCACTGTTGCAAGCGCTGCGCGGCAATCAGGATGAGGAAATCACGGAACTGCGATACGAAGTCACGACCGAATACATCCGCATTGTGCATGCAATTCGCTCGCTGGCCTCTGAGCTGGGCATTTTTATGTAAGCTGCGTGTTAAACGCCCAATGCGTCCTCGATCACATCGATCAAATGGATAGGCGACACCTGAAGCGTATTCAGGCGTTCTGTAAAGGCGCGTGCTTCCGACTCGTCGATGAACACATCGGGAACGAAGCAGGTTTGTCCGTGCTTCGGATCGTAGGCACTGATACCGAAAGATATATAGGCCCCGGTCTCAGGCGAATAGTGGTTTTTGCTGATTACTTTGTAGACAAACATGATGCTTCCTCCGTCGATATTTGCTGATGTTCCCACTTCGTTTGGGAACATGTTCATTTTATCAGAAGAATTACGCGGTTTTTGCTATTCTGTGAAATTGGAGCAGAATCTTGTGAAATCGGCAGAACATGTTTAGAATCTGTTAAGAAATTCGACAAAAACTGACGAGAAAGGACTGTCAATAACCATGCTGCGGGTCGCAATTTGTGATGATTCGGCGTTAGAACGGGATATCCTTGCGGATTTTCTCAGTCATTACTGCAATGCACATGCGATTGACTATTCCTGCAAAATGTACGACAGCGGTGAACCGCTCTATTATGAGCTTGGGGACGGCGGATGGTTTGATATTATTCTGCTGGATATTCTGATGGACCCGCCGCTCGGCATTGATGTAGCACGCCGTCTGCGTGAGATCGGCTACAAGGGCACGATCGTATTTTGTACCGCTGCGCTGAATTTTGCACCGGACAGCTTTGAAGTCGGTGCATCCGGTTATCTGCTCAAGCCATATACCCCGGAGACGTTCGAGCGAACCATGCACCGCGTACTGTCCGATATCGTCGAGAATACATACGCGATCAAGAATCGTTCGCAGGTGCTGCACATTCCGCGCGAAGAGATTATGTATGTGGAAAGCCATAATTCACAGTGTATTCTGCATCAGGCGGGGCAAAAGACATACACATTATATAAAAAGCTCGGCGAGATTGAGCAGGAACTGACGGCTCCGTGTTTTCTGCGGTGCCACCAGAGCTTCCTTGTGAATATGAACTACGTCAAAGCTGTGGATAAGGACTTTATCCTTACAAACGATGATGTAGTGCTTATTCGCAAGAAAAATCTGAAGGAATTGCGGCAAATCTATTTTGATTACCGCAAACAGATTCATAATAGATATTGAGGATAATTTGTGTTTGGCAAAGTTAAAACACGGATTATCTGAAAAACGAAAAGCGTCCCATTGGGACGCTTTTCGTTTTTGTGGAAGGAGAAAGAAAACTTCATTTTCCATTCTCAATTCTCCATTTTCAATTATCCCAAAGCTGTATCCAGCACCATCATCACCAGAAACCCCGCCATCACACCAAGTGTGCCCGGATGCGAATGCTCACCGAGATGTGCCTCGGGAATCAACTCCTCGACCACGACGTACAGCATCGCGCCTGCGGCGGCGGACAGCAGCCACGGCATGAATGGTGTCAGCGCGGACGCGCACAGCACAACAAGCACGCCGAAGATGGGTTCGACAATGCCGGACAGCGAACCGTAAACGAACGAGCGCGTGCGGCTGAGTCCCTCCTGATGGAGCGGAAGCGCGACTGCGGCTCCTTCCGGGAAATTCTGAATGCCGATGCCGATGGCAAGCGCGCCTGCCGCTGCAAACAATCCTGCGTTGCCGGTATGCTGTGCCGCACGAGCAAAGGACAGACCAACCGCCATGCCTTCAGGGATGTTGTGCAGCGTCACTGCGAGGACGAGCAGCGTTGTCCGTCGAAAGGAGGACGGCAGACCTTCGGCCTGCTCTGCGCCGCTGTGCAGGTGCGGCATTAAGCCGTCCAGCGTAAGCATAAGCACCAAACCAAGGATAAAGCCGCCTGCAGCGGGTATCCAGCCCGGCTGGCCGTTCTGCGCGGCTTCGTCAATCGCGGGAATGAGCAGACTCCAGATGGACGCGGCGATCATCACACCGGACGCGAATCCGAGAAAAATCTGCTGCATCAGTGCACTGGACTGCCGTTTCATAAAGAATACCATGGCGGCGCCGATCGTGGTCATCAGGAAGGTGAATCCTGTGCCTGCGGCCGCCCAAAGCAATGCCTGCTGTATCATAAACACCTCTCTTTTTTGCGGTTAGTTGTTGCTAACTATGAGCATAGCACCGAATACACTTTCTGTCAATAGGGGTTGACAGAAATGATATAATATTAGTATACAATCTTATGGGAATAAAACAGGAGGATTCCACTATGGCGGCATCCCGTGAAAAAGTGTTATATTTTGAGCCGCAGCCGAGCGAACAGACTGCGGCGCTCAAGACCGTGCTCGTTCGCATGGGCGTGCGGATTAAGAACGTCGAAGCAGTCTCTGCCGGTCAGACGGTCGGCTTTCTGCTGAACCGCAAGGGCTTTGAGCCGACGGACGAGACTGCAGATGCGCCTTCCGCACCGATGATGGTGCTGGACGGCTTTACCGAAAAGAGACTGGACATTCTGCTCCGTGAAATGAAGGCATACGGTGTTTCCGTGCCGTACAAAGCCATGGTCACCGAGCACAATATCGGCTGGACGCTGAGTGACCTGTTTACCGAGCTGGTGCGCGAGCATGAGGCTATGCACCAATGATCGAACGCGTACTGAACGATTTCGACATCGACCAGATCGCAAACTCCGGTCAGTGCTTCCGTTTCCACAGGGTTGGGGATAAGTCGTACAACTTAATTGCGGGAACACACCTGCTGAATATTCAGCAGAATGGCCGGATCGTACGGTTCGACTGCGATGAAGACGAGTTTAACGCCATCTGGCGGCCGTATTTCGATCTGGATGCGGACTACGGCCGCTGCAAAGCCGCAGTTGCCAAACGCGATACCTATCTGCAGAACGCCGTTGCATACGGCGGCGGACTGCGTATTCTGCGGCAGGACCTGTGGGAGACTATTCTATGCTTTATCATCTCCCAGCAGAACAATATCGCGCGGATTACCAAGTGTGTCGAAAATTTGTGTTCCCTTTTCGGGGAAACCTGTTATAATAAGAGTGAACAGGTATACAATAGCATTCCCACGGCAGAGCGCCTGGCGGCGTGCACGCCCGAGGATCTTGCGCCGGTGCGCCTCGGCTACCGCGCCAAATATATTTGCGCCGCGGCACGGCAGGTCACGTCCGGTGCGGTCGATCTGGAAGCGGTCCGGCATATGGATTACGCTCACGCTAAAGCCGAGCTGCTGCGCCTGACCGGTGTCGGCATCAAGGTTGCGGAGTGTATCTGCCTGTTTGCGCTGCATCACATCGACGCATTTCCGGTCGATACGCATATCCGGCAAATGCTGGACACACACTATCCGAAAGGGTTTCCACTGAAACGCTATAAAGGCTTTGCGGGTGTCATGCAGCAGTATGCATTTTACTATGAATTATCACTGAAAGACTAAGGAGTGTTCAATATGGCAGTAGTAACCATTACGAAGGAAAATTTCGAGAACGAAGTGCTGAAGTCGGACAAGCCGGTCCTGCTGGACTTCTGGGCAACGTGGTGCGGTCCCTGCCGCATGGTTTCGCCGATCGTGGACGAGATCGCAAACGAGCGTGACGACATCAAGGTTGGCAAGATCAATGTAGACGAGCAGGGTGAGCTGTCCATGCAGTTCCGCATTGTCTCCATCCCGACCCTGATCGTGATGAAGAACGGCGAGGTTGCCAATAAGGCTGTCGGCGCTATGCCGAAGGAAGAAATCCTGAACCTGCTCGGCTAAAATCAAAACCGAATCTAAAGAGCTGACTCCGTTGGAGTCAGCTCTTTGCTTTGCGCCTAAAAAGTTTGTATTGAACCGGTTTTTCTTTTCTTTCGTGCGACAGCTTTTGTTTACCGTTCTGCGGTTTTGTGCTATACTAAAAGTAATACCGCCAATATTGCTGATATAATGGTAAGGTATGATTTGGCAAGAGGATATATGTTTGGAGGAGCTTGCGTGAATCGCATTTCTGATAGTATGTTTCACTCCCGCAGCACTGCATGCAAAAAGCCGTATGGCGCGGTACCGGCAGGGCAGGCGGTCGAGTTTTCTGTTTATCCGCAGCGGGCACAGGGCGCGCTGCAGGTTACCCTTTGGATTGAGGAAGATGGCTGTCAGGCCGAATCCCATCCGCTGCACTGGTGCGGCTATCAAGGCTCACATGATCGGTATACGGTAACCTATACGCCGCCGCACCCCGGTCTGTACTGGTATTATTTCTCGGTGGAGCTGGCGGATGGTCTGCACTACTGTGCACGCGGCTACGGCGGTCAGGCGGAGTTGCTCGAGTCGGTCGGCGATAAGTACCAGCTGACCGTGTACGACGGCGATTACCACACGCCGCGCTGGTTCGGTGAGGGCATCACCTACAACATTTTTCCGGACCGCTTCTGCCGCGACAAGGCGCCCGAGCAGCCGGAGAGTGAAGGCGTGGTCGAGCGTGTGCTGCACCAGAACTGGGACGATATTCCGGTCTATCTGCCGGATGAGCACGGCGAAATCCTCAACAACGACTTTTTCGGCGGCACGCTGCGCGGCGTATACGCCAAGCTGGATTATCTGGAGAGCCTGCACGTTACCACCATTTATTTCAATCCGATCTTTCAGGCGTATTCCAATCACCGCTACGATACCGGCGATTACAAGCGCATCGACCCGCTGCTCGGCTGTGAGGAGGACTTCCGTGCGCTGTGCAGCGAAGCCGCCAGACGCGGCATGCGCGTTGTACTGGACGGCGTGTTCAATCACACCGGCTACGACAGCCGCTATTTCAACGCACGCGGCCATTATGACAGCGTAGGCGCGTTCCAGTCCAAGGAATCGCCGTATTTCAGCTGGTTCGACTTTCACAACTGGCCGAACGAGTACGGCTCGTGGTGGGGCATCTACACGCTCCCGCAGGTCAATGAGAGCGACGGCAGCTATCAGGATTACATCATCGAGGACGAGGACAGCGTGGTCCGCCGCTGGCTGCGGCTGGGCGCGTCCGGCTGGCGGCTGGATGTTGCCGACGAGCTGCCGGACAGCTTCATCCAGAAGCTGAACGCTGCCGCCCGCAGGGAGAAATCCGATGCGCTCATCATCGGTGAGGTGTGGGAGGATGCGTCCAACAAAATTGCGTACTCCGAGCGTCGGCGCTATTTCCAGGGCGGCGAACTGGATTCCGTCATGAACTACCCGCTGCGAGACGCCATCCTCGGCTTTTTGAACGGCGGCACCGCCGAGCATTTCGCGGAGAGCATGGAGTGCATCCGCGAAAACTACCCGCGGGACGTGTTCTACAACCTGATGAACGTTGTAGGTACGCATGATACCGCGCGTGCGCTCACCCTTCTCGGCGTAACCGAGAACGAGTGGAAGATGGACAGAAACGGCCGCGCACACTATCAGCTGCCGCCGGACCGTCTGGAAATCGCCTTGCGCCGCCTGCGGATGGCGGCAGTCATCCAGTTCACTATGCCGGGTTCGCCGACCATTTACTACGGTGATGAGGCCGGTCAGCAGGGCTTCGAGGACCCGTTCAACCGCCGGACCTACCCGTGGGGACACGAAAACCAGGAGCTGCTTGCGTTCTACCGCAGGCTGTGCGAAATCCGTGCCGAGGAGCAGACGCTCGCGGACGGCGACCTGCAGTTCAGCGATACGACAGCCGGTGCACTGCTGCGATACGAGCGCACGAGCGGAGACTCGCGTCTGGTGATCGTGGTCAACCGCGGACACCAGTATGCGGAAACAAAAATTGATGCGCTGTATGCGCTCGACCTGCTCAGCGGCGAGGGCTTCGCGTACGCCGATCCGGACGGCCTGATCGTATCCGTCCCGCCGGAGACCGCCTATATCCTGCGCTGTGTAAATGCAGCTGATTAAGGAGGATTTTTCTATGGATATGACAGAAAAACAGCTTTCCAGCGAATATAAGTTCAGAGGCAGGATCATGACCGCTCGTGTGGACGAGGTATCGCTGCCGAACGGCAAAACCGCGCCGCGCGAGGTTTGTGAGCATGTTGGCGGTGTCGGCGTGCTGCCGATCGACAAGGACGGCAACGTTATTCTTGTGCGGCAGTTCCGCTATGCGTTCGATACCGAGCTGCTCGAAATGCCCGCCGGCAAGATGGACTACGGCCCGGAGGACGCCGAGGAATGCGGCATCCGCGAGCTGAAAGAAGAAACCGGCTGTACCGCCGGACGCATCGTGCCGCTCGGTGCGATTTATCCGTCTCCCGGCTTTCTGACCGAGGTGACCTATCTGTTTGCCGCGCTTGACCTGACCGAAGGCGAAATGCAGCCGGATGAGGACGAATTTGTCGAGGTCGTGCGACTGCCGATCGCAGAGGCAGAGAAAATGATCGAGCGGGACGAGATCCGCGATGCAAAAACGGTGGCGGCTATGTATAGAGCAAAGCTGAAAAATCTTTACTAAGATAAGAGTGGAGATTGGAGAGTGCAGAGGAGGAAAGGGTTTGGATAAGAAAAAAATCCTTGTGGTTGAGGACGAAAAGGCCATTTCAGACATTCTGGTATTCAATTTACAGCGTGAGGGCTACGACACACTCGCGGCGTATGACGGCGCGGAAGGTCTGCGCTGCGCGCTTGAGGAAGCGCCCGACCTGATTCTGCTGGACGTGATGCTGCCCGAGATGGACGGCTTCGAGGTCTGCAGGCGGGTGCGCGCGGAAAAGGACACGCCGATCATCATGCTGACCGCCCGTGAGGAAGAGACCGACAAGGTCATGGGTCTCGAGCTGGGTGCAGACGACTATATCACCAAGCCGTTCTCCATGCGTGAACTGATGGCGCGCGTCAAGGCAAACATGCGCCGTACTTACGCAGGAGAGGACAGGGAAAAGGCGGAAGCGCCGTCCGGCGGCGGTCTGCGTGTATCCAAGGACAACGGCATGGTATACAAAAACGGTCATCCGCTCGAGCTTTCCGCGCGGGAATTTGATATTCTGTGCTTTCTGTCCGCTGCTCCGGGACGGGTTTTCTCCCGTGAGGAGCTGATGGAGCAGGTCTGGGGCTATGACTACTACGGCGACCTGCGTGCGGTGGACGTGGCGATTCGCCGTCTGCGCGAGAAGATCGAGGATGAACCGGCAAGTCCCAGATACATCATCACAAAAAGAGGCATGGGATATTACTTTGCTGACGGGGAGTAAGCTATGTTCCGTTCACTACACAGAAAACTGGTACTGATTCTGGTGCTGCTGATCGTATCCGTTATGGCGGTGGTCGGCACGTTTCTGATCAACAGTATCAACACCTTCTATCTGAACAGCTTTTATGAGCAGATGCAGGCGGTGTTCACGACCGACACCATCCGCTCCATGCAGGAGGCGGCTGCCGAACCCGGCACGGATGGTCTGAAAACCATCATAGATGCCCACAAGAGCCGACTCGGCATTGACGATTACCGCAACTATGCCATTCTCGACAGTGAGGGCGGCTTCCTTGACGGCTCCAACCCGAACGTATCCGTCACCCGCACGAGCAACGTCATTGCCGCAATGGCAGGAGAGACCGGAACGCGCTCGGCGGTATCCGACAGCATTATGGACATTGCGGTGCCGCTCGACAAAAACGGCGACGGTGCGGTGGACTACATCGTGTATATCGCGGACAACAAGCGGGAGATTTCCGATCTGTCGTGGCGGTTCTTCCAGATTGTCATGCAGGCGATGATGTTCGGCCTGCTGGCGGCTATTCTGCTGTCCTTCCTGCTCAGCAAGACCATCACCACGCCGATCGAGCGCATCACCGAGGGTGCGCGGTCGATCGCGGAAGGCAACTTTGATCAGGACCTCGGTGTGCAGTCGTCGGATGAGATCGGCGAGCTGACCCGTTCGTTCAATTACATGGCGCACCGTTTGAAAAACACGGTCGGCGAGGTACAGGGCGAGCGCGACAAGCTGAACACGCTGTTCCTGCACATGACCGACGGCGTAGCCGCCTTCACGACCGACGGCACGCTCATCCACATGAATCCGGCAACCGAAAATCTGCTGGGCGTGCGTGTAGAGCAGAAGCTGAGCTTTGATGAGATGTTCGCCGATCTGGACATGCCGGATACGGACGAAACCGTCTCGCGCAGCTTCCTTACGAACGAGATTACGCGATTTGGGCGCGTGCTGTCTGTCACGCTGGCGCCTTACGGCGCACTGGACGGCGAGGGCGGCGTCATCGCGGTCATTCACGATGTCACCGAGCAGCGCCGTCTGGATGACGCACGCCGCGAGTTTGTGGCAAACGTGTCGCACGAGCTGCGCACGCCGCTGACGAATATCCGCTCGTACACCGAAACGCTGCTCGATGCCGCCGGAGAGCTGCCGCTTGACACGGAAAAGCAGTTTCTGGGCGTTATTTCGAGCGAGAGCGAACGCATGGCGCGTATTGTCACCGATCTGCTGACGCTTTCCAAGCTGGATTACGGACGGATGGAGCTGCGTATGACGCGGTTCTCGGTGTCCGATCTGCTGAAAAAGGTGACGAATGCCATGAAGCTGACCGCCGAGGACAGCGGTCACATGATCCTCGTTGAGACCGAGCCGAACCTGCCGCCGATGGTCGGAGACAGAGAACGCATCGAGCAGGTTGTGGTAAATATCCTGTCCAACGCGGTCAAGTACACGCCTTCGGGCGGCAGGATCCGTCTGACGGCACAGCGCGCAGGCGCAAACCATGTGCGCATCACAGTTGAGGACAACGGTGTCGGCATTCCGGCGGACGATGTGCCGCGCCTGTTTGAGCGATTCTACCGCGTGGACAAGGCACGCTCGCGTGCCGCTGGCGGCACCGGACTGGGTCTGGCGATCGCCAAGGAGATCGTGGAGCAGCACGAGGGCAAGATCGCTCTGACCAGTGAATACGGCAAGGGCACGACCGTGACGATCACGCTTCCGACCGACCTCAAGCCGCACGGCAGGGAGGATAAGGTATGAGAGGTGCGAAACGCTCAGCGAAGAACACCGCAAAGAATATCTCGCTTTTGGTGCTGTGCGGACTGATGGGCGTGCTGTGCGCGGTAAACTGGCTGATGGGTCTGAACATTGCACAAATGCCCGCAGACAGCGCACTACGCCGTCTGCACGACCGCTTTGTAGGCGGTGCGGTGGGCTATGAGATACGGTCCTCCGGCGTTTCGGCGGCGGATCCGGCACAGATGGCGCTGACCGTTGACGGCAAGCTGTACGGCGTGCAGTACAATCTGACCGATATTGACGCCGGCATCACGGCAACGCGTTCGCTGTGGTCGCAGGCGCTCACAGGTGAGGGACTGCGGCCGGCTGATGAGAGTGAGCGAGCCGCATCGCCTGCGGTCGGGCAGCTGTGCGCTGCTGCGCTACCACGGTGCGATTCCGATGCAGTCTATTGCGGGCTGGCTGGGCGGCTCGTGGAAGGATAATGACCGCCTGCAGGTCGAAACACTGGTGTATGCCGCCGGTGTGCAGCGGCTGTTTGTCCGCATGGCAGACGGCAGGCTGTATGCTGCGGATGCAGCGGTCTCGCAGAATGCGCTCGGAGAGGCACAGAAGAACTTCCGCGGTCTGTCATGCGGCTTTGCGGGAGATGCATACGCGGTCTATCCGGAAACGCTGCTGTTTGACAGCGAGGCGCTGTCGCTTCCGGTGCTGAAGCCGGCGCAGATCAATCTGTTTGCCGCACAGAGCGGCACCGGACTGGAGGATTTGCTTGGCGCGTTCGGCTACACGGCCTACACGGATTTTTACAACGAGCAGGACGGAACTGTCCGCGTGTTCCTCGATGATACGAGCACGCTGCGGCTGAATGCGTCCGGTCTGGTGCAGTATGCGTCCACGGACGGCTCGGCAACGGTGAGCGCTTATGACGAAAGCGATATCACGGATGCGGCGGCGCTGGATGCACAGCTGGACTGCGCCCGGCTGATTCTCGATGCGGCGCAGCGAGCGGGCGATACGGATACGCATGCGTCGCTGTACGCGGTGGAGCGCAGCGGCGAGCAAACCACACTGATTTTTCTGCAGATGTACAGCGGCGTGCCGGTGCTCGGTGACGCGGACTTTGCAACCTTCGTATTCGATGGCAGTGCGCTGCGCACGGCAACGATTCGGCTGCAGAAATTTCAGCCGACCGGCGGCAAACGCACGGTCATGCCCGCAAAACAGGCGGCAGCTGGAGCCTCCGGCGCGGAACGCGGTCTGATGGCAGCCTACCGGGCACAGGACGGACAGTATGTACCGAGCCGGTTCTATCTGAAAAATGCGGCAGAGTGACCGCAGAAGGGAGATGAGAGCGCTTGCAATGGGATAAAGTCAAAAATATACTGATCGCAATACTGCTTACGATCAACCTGTTTCTGCTGGGCAATCTGGCGGTACGCGGCTGGCAAAGCCACCGGAGAACGAGTGAGCTTGAGGCCAATCTGCGCACGCTGGTAAGCGCCAGAGGGATGCAGCTGGATACGGCGTTCTCGTTTCCGGAGGACATCACGCTGCCCGAGCTGTCGCTCGACCGCAGCCGCGCAGATGAGGAAAAAGTCGCAGCCGCCATGCTGGGCGAACACGCTGAACGCACCGAGCAGGAGGACGGCACGGTGCGCTTTGAGAGCGACAGGGGCACGCTCGAGTGGCAGGCGGACGGCAATGTGCAGGCGGACTATACGCTGACTGAATCTGCGCCGACTTCCGCATCGGAAGCGCTCGAGCAGGCGCGCCGACTGTGCAGCCGGTGGGGCTTTCAGGCCGAGCAGGCCGGCTGGACGGCGGAGGACACGGTAGTTACGCTGACCGGCTCGGTCGCTGGACTGCCGGTGCACAATCGGCGGCTGACACTGGACTTTTCTGCCGGAGACGGCTCGGTGTCGCTCGTCGGACTGTGGAGCTTCGGCACGCCGTATACCACCGCGAACGGCATCAGCATTACCTGCAGCGCAGCAGATGCTCTGCTGCAGTTTGCCGCAGAAAGCGGCGAAACCGGTAAGATTGAGTCGATGACGGCCGGTTATCGTATGCAAACCGACAGCAGCCGCCGTATTCGTCTTACACCTACTTGGAAGATTGACACCGAAACAGGCGAATATTTGGTGGATTGTGACAAAAAGACGATTATCGGTGAAGAAAACTGAAAAACTGCTTTTCTTTATCTGAAATTGTGGTAAAATGTATTAGTGAGATTTTACGCGAATGGGTTTAGCCGCTGTCGGAGCTGCCTGCAAAGAGGATCGGCACGGACAGTCATTCGCTGACATAAGATACAGTATTCGGAGAAAAACGCGGAGATTTCCGTGCCAAGGCTTAGTGAGGAGTAGGTAGATTGACAAAGTATGTAATCAACGGCGGCAAGACGCTGAATGGTGAGGTGACCATCTCCGGCGCAAAGAATGCAGCGGTCGCAATCGTTCCGGCGGCTCTGCTGGCAGATGGCCCGGTTCGTCTTGAAAACGTGCCCAAGATCATTGATGTAACGCTGCAGATGGAGATCATGCGTGAGCTGGGCGCGCAGATCCGTCAGATCAACGCCACTACGGTGGAAATCCAGAATACGCAGAACCCGAGTCTCAAGCCGCACGAGCTGGAGCGCAAGCTGCGCGCATCCTACTATCTGCTCGGCGTGCTGCTCGGCAAGTACGGCTTTGCCGAGGTAGCAATGCCAGGCGGCTGCAACTTCGGCGGCGTCCGTCCGATCGACCAGCACATCAAGGGTTTTGAAGCTCTGGGCGCAAAGGTAACGCTGCCCAAGGGCGGTTACATCCGGGTCGAGGCACCCGAGGACGGCCTGCACGGCGCACATATTTATTTTGACGTTGTTACGGTCGGCGCGACCATGAACATCATGCTCGCAGCCGTTCTGGCCAAGGGTCAGACGATTATGGAGAACTGCGCGAAGGAGCCGCACATTGTCGATCTGGCGAACTTCCTGAATGCAATGGGTGCGGATGTTAAGGGCGCCGGCACCGATGTGATCAAGATCCGCGGTGTAGAGAGCCTGCACGGCGGCAGTTACTCCATCATTCCGGATCAGATCGAGGCGGGCACCTTCATGGCAGCCGTTGCAGCCTGCGGCGGTTCGGTTCTGGTGAAGAATGTTATTCCGCGTCATCTGGAGTGCATCACCGCAAAGCTGCGCGAGATGAGCGTTGAGGTCACCGAGTTTGACGATGCGGTGCTCGTTCGCCGCGAGGGCAAGCTGACCAAGACCAACATCAAGACCACCCGCTTCCCGGACCGATTATGCAGCCGCAGATGACGACGGCACTGTGTCTGGCAGAGGGCACCAGCATCATCACCGAGGGGATCTGGGGCAGCCGCTACCGCTATACCGAGGAGCTGACCCGCATGGGTGCGAACATTCATGTGGATGGCGCGATCGCGGTTGTTGAGGGTGTCAGGGAGCTGAATGGTGCTCCGGTCCGTGCACACGACCTGCGTGCAGGCGCGGCGATGGTCATCGCCGGTCTGGCAGCCAAGGGTGTTACTGTTATCGAGGTCGAGCAGGTGCAGAACATCGAGCGCGGCTATGAGACGCTCGTAGAGAAGTTTGTTGCTCTGGGTGCGGATATGTATCGCTCCGAGATTCCGGAAAGCGCCGAGAACAAGTAATTTCTAATTGTAATGAGGAAAAAAGGCGGAGGGAGCATCCTTTCGCCTTTTTTGCAGAATATAAGGCAGATGAGCAGAATGAAAGCAGAGTGTATGGTTCGGCGTGCGTCTGATGCGGACATGGATGCGGTTCTCGCTTTTGCCGCGCAGATTTTCGCGGCCGAGCAGGATATTCCGAAGGAGCTGAACTTTATCCCGGCGGATAAGCAGCCGCAGTGGTGGTGCATGGAGCAGGACGGCGAACTCGTCGGCACAGCGGCCATTTACCGTGAGGGCGGGCAGTGGCACATGGCATTACCGGTTGCGCGCAGGCTGCGCGGACAGTACACAGGGGAACCTTTCTGCTGAAACGTGCTGGATGACAAGTTTCTTTTGCATGCGGATGTGATAACATTTCCTCGAAGCGAGAGACACAACGGTGCACATTCTTACCGGATTCGGCGCAGAGATTGCCGGGGAACCGTTCGCATTCTACTGCGGAAACGTCACACCGATGATTCTAACGCGAACCGCCTTTCTGCAGCATACAAACGGATGAAAACAACTGCTGAAGGAGTACCATGGCAGAGCATTATTATTACAGTATCGCCAGCGGTTCGAGCGGCAACTGCGGCTTATATATGGCGGACGGCACCGCGATCCTGATCGATCTCGGTGTGTCGCTGCGCAGGATTACGACTGCGCTGAAGGCACTGTCGCTCACGCTGGAGGATATTTCGGCGGTGGTGCTGACGCATGAGCACATCGACCATGTGAAGGGACTGCCGATGTTTCTTAAAAAAGCGAAGGCGCCGGTGTTTGCCACTCGCGGCACAGCCGAGGCTTTCGAGGAAAAGAATCCGGAGTACGCGGACCGTCTGAACATATTCGACAGCGGTGAGCGCTTCTGGGTCAGGGATGTGGACGTTGTGCCGTTTCCGACGCCGCATGACGCAGCCGAGAGCACGGGCTACATATTCGAGCACGGCGGCAGCCGGTTCGGCTTTGCGACCGACCTTGGCTTTGTGCCGCGCGATGCGGCCGAGCTTCTGCGCGGCTGTGAAATGGTCGTGCTGGAGAGCAACCATGACCCGCACATGCTGCAGGCCGGTCCGTACCCGTATTCGCTCAAGATGCGTGTTGCCGGACCGAGCGGGCACCTGTCCAATCCGGACTGCGCCGTATTTGCAGCGGATCTGGTGAAAAGCGGCACGCGAACGCTCGTGCTGGCGCACCTGAGTGAGAAAAACAACATGCCGGAGCTGGCGCGGCAGCAAACGCTGTCGGCGCTGCGCGGACTGCCCGCGTGCGAGGTGCTCGTTGCACCAAAGGAGCACATGGAGCATCCGGTATCGTTTGGGGAGGAAAAACTATGCTCTCTGTCCGGCTGATCTGCGTCGGAAAGCTCGGAGAAAAATTCTGGGCAGACGCTGTCAAGGAATATACCAAGCGCCTCGGCGCATATTGTAAATTAGAGATCATCGAGCTGCCCGAGCAGCGTCTGCCGCAGACGCCCTCTGAGGGCGAGATCGCGCAGGCGCTGGAAAAGGAAGCCGCGCTCATCGAGAGCAAGCTGCTGCCCGGCGCGTCTGTGATTGCGATGTGTGTCGAAGGCAAGCCGATGTCCTCTGAGCAGCTGGCGGACTATTTCGGAAAGCTGACCGTATCGGGGACAAGCAAGATCTGCGTGCTCATCGGCGGCTCGTGCGGCCTGTCCGAGCGGGTGAAAAAGAAGGCGGCGCTGCGGCTGTCCATGTCACCGATGACGTTTCCGCATCATTTAGCAAGAGTGATGGTGCTCGAGCAGATTTACCGCGCGCTCAATATCGCGGCAGGCGGCAAGTACCACAAGTGAGGAGCGTGCCGGATGATAGATGGCGAACTCGTTACGATCATTGTAAATCTGCTGCTGGTAGGCGGGTTTCTCTGGTGGATGCTGCATCCGCGGCATAACAATAACGAAGAGCCGCCGGTGCCGAAACCGCTGCCGAAAACCGGCAAAATGCGCTGTCCGATGTGCGGCGCGGAAGCAAAAGTCACGGGCAAACAGTGGGAGTGTCCGTGGTGCGGAGACTGCGGCTGGATCAAATAAAGTTTGGGTACAAAAACAACTCGGTTAAATGCAGCTAACATCAAGAAAAACCATTTACATTATGGACCGGATTTTGTAAAATATATATTAGAGAAGAACGCGGTTATTCGCACGGGACAAATGCGGAGCCGCGATGAGGGAAATTTTATTTCAGGAGGGGCGTCCCATGATTATCACGATAACGCTTAACGCTGCACTGGACCGTACGCAGCGGATCGAGCACCCGCTGCAGGTGGGCAAGCTCAATCGCGCGGTGTCCAGTCATCTGGAACCGGGCGGCAAGGGCATCAACGTGTCGCGCGCGATCAAGGCGTTCGCGGCAGTATTGTGCGCTATCGCAGTGGCACAAACGGCCGCATTATGAAGGACATGCTGACAGCAGCGGACATTCACCACGATTTTGTTGATATTGCGGGACAACTCCGTGTCAATACGCAGATCATTGATGCGCAGGGCGGCCATACCGAGGTAAATGAGCCGGGCAACAAGCTGGATGATTCGGATTTCCTGCGTTTGCTCGACCGCATGGAGAACTATCTGGACGAGGGCAATATCTGTTCCTGTCGGGTTCTACGCCGCCGAGTTCCGCTGAAGAACTACCGTAATGCAAGACCATCAAGAAGCCATCACGAGCTGATCATCGACGCACAGGGCGAGCTGCTGCAGGAGGCACTGGGTGCGAGCCGGACTTCTGTAAAGCCGAACATCTTCGAGCTCTGGCTGAGGCTGTCGGCGACAAGCCGTCCGCCGATCCCGAGGTCGTTGTACATTCCGCACGCAAGATGCTGGATATGGGCGCAAAGGCTGTCTGCGTTTCCATGGGTCAGGAGGGCGCTCTGACCGCAAAAGGACGAGCTGGAGTCGCTGTACGTTACTACCACCCCGAAAATCTACGACGAAGGGGTCGGTACCGGTGATGCAATGGTCGGCGCGATTGCAAAACGCTATGCACGCGGGCATGAAGTTTGACGAGGTGGCACGCTACGCCGTTGCGGATGCCGTGCATGCCCGTCTGGCCGGCACCGAGATGGCCTCTCTCAAGAAGGTTTTACGAGGTGTACGAGACCACGCAGGTTTATTGCCCTGTGCTGGGCAATAATAACCATGGAGGAACAAACGAAACATGTTGTTCTCTTTACTTTTCGCGATTACTTCAAGGAGTTAACAAATATGGATAAAAAACAATTACAACAGCGTGTCACGGAGCAGCGCCGCCGCGTACGCCGCAGACTGACCATTCGCGGCGTACTGTCGCTTCTGGTCGTGCTGACATTCATACGCTGTGCGTTCATGCAGCGGTATGAGAATATGTTCGTGTGCGTGCTGTCGCTCGCGCTGCTGGCGATGCCGACGCTGATTGAAAAACAGCTTGCCATCGACATCCCGCCGATGATGGAAGCTATCATCTACTGCTTTATCTATGCCGCCGAGATCCTGGGCGAGATCAATTCGTTCTACACCATCATTCCTGGATGGGACACCATGCTGCACACGATAAACGGATTTCTGGTCGCGGCGGTCGGCTTCTGCCTGGTTGACCTGTTTAACCGAAGCGAACGGTTTACCTTCAAGCTGTCGCCGCTGTTCCTGGCTATCGTGGCGTTCTGCTTCTCCATGACGGTCGGCGTGTTGTGGGAATTTTTCGAGTTCACCGCTGATCAGGTGATGAACACGGACATGCAGAAGGACTATGTCGTGCACGAGGTCAACACGGTATCGCTCAACCCGGACGGTCTGAATGTGCCGGTGCATGTGCAGATTGAGTCGGTCATTGTCAACGGTGAGGATTGGACGGAGCAGCTTGGCGGCTATCTGGATATTGGCCTGATCGACACGATGAAGGATCTGCAGGTCAACTGCATCGGTGCAATCGCGTTTTCCATCATCGGCTTTTTCTACGTCAAGCACCGCGGCAAGGGCAAGCTGGCGGCAGCGCTCATTCCGGTCGTGCTCGATCCCGAAAAAGAAAAAAGTAAAAAAGATGAGCAAAACAGGGAACCAAATGACGAGTGATTCCGTCTAATTCAATACTATCCCCGAAAACGATCTGAAGGAGAGTATGAAAGTATGATGAAAAAGCGAATGACCGCAGGTATGCTTGCGACACTCATGGCGGCAGTCCTGCCGGTTTCCGCGTGTGCGGCTCAGAATTCGGCGCCGCAGCCGCAGCTGAATACCACAGAGCATATGCAGTATATGAACGGCTACACGGACGGCACCTTCCGCCCGGATGCGTCCATCACCCGTGCAGAGGCGAGCAAGCTGCTGGCCTCTCTGTTGGTGAACAAGGTCGAGAATGAGGACCATCTGTTTAATGATGTTTCGGTTTCCGCGTGGTATGCGGACGCTGTTCGTCAAATGACCGGTTTCGGTCTGGTGAACGGCTACACGGACGGCACGTTCAAGCCGAACGCCAAGATTACCCGTGCGGAGTTTGTAGCGATTCTGTCGCGCTTCCCGCACACCGACATCGGCACGGACAAGTCGTTCGCTGATGTACCCAAGACCAGCTGGGCGTACAACGCGGTGCAGACCGCTCTGGCACAGGGCTGGATTTGGCACGAATCGTCCGAATGCGCCGATTACCCGTGCGGAGACCGTGACTATCCTCAACCGTGTGCTCGGCCGTCAGGCGGATGAGTTTACGATCAATACGAGTGAGGGCATCCGTATTATGCCGGATGTGCCGAACACGCACTGGGCATACTGGGATATGCTTGAGGCAACCACCGACCATAAGTTTGACAAGTCGAGCGGCTCCGAACAGTGGACTTCGTTCGATAAGGAGACTACCGATTTGACGCCGGGCTGGCATAATATTGGCGGCAAGCTGTTCCATGTCAACGATGACAAGCAGTTTGACCATGACAAGTTCATCGGCTCGCTCGAGCTTGACCACAACGGCTACTACATCACCGGCTCGACCGAACTGGACGCGCTGCTGGCTTCGGCAGTAAAGAGCGTTGTCAAGGACAGCATGACCCAGCAGCAGAAGCTGCGTGCGGTGTATGATTACGCGAAGAATACGTTCGGTTACCTCGGCATCGGCGCGGCTGACACTTCGAAGAGCGACTGGGCGCTGACCTCCGCGACCGATATGCTTAAGACCCACAAGGGCAACTGCTACTCGTGGGCGGCAGGCTTTACTTACCTCGCCCGTCAGGTCGGCTTTGATGCACAGGCGATTCCGGGCACCGGCGTTTCGCCCAAGGGCAGTGAGTCGGTTCACGCGTGGACCGAGATTACCATCGACGGCACGGCTTACACCTTCGACCCGCAGATTGAAAGCGTGTATAAGAAGCGCTACAACGAGAATTACGACCTGTTCATGAAGAAGTACGGCGAGGCTGTCTGGGGCTATAAAAAGCCGGAGGTGACCGAGCCGGAGCAGCCGGAGACCGTCAAGGTGGACGAGCAGCTTTCCGCACTGGTGGAGCAGATTTACGGTGCAGCGTCCGCCTGGTGGCATGTGGGCGTTGACGAGGAGGCACTCTACAACGGCATGGGTGAGGACGGCATGAGCCGCGGCCTGTTCTGGTACCTTGGTACGGATGACATCAAGTTTGAGGCAGGCGTGGCCTCCGAGTCTATGATTACCTCGCAGGCACATTCCATCGTTGTTCTGCGCTTTGCGGATGAAAAGCAGGCGGCAGACGCGGCGGCTAAGCTCAAGACCACGGTTGACCCGCGCAAGTGGATCTGCGTAGGTGTTGATGAGGCCAAGGTTGCCTCCAAGGGCAAGCTGGTCTGCGTTGTGATGGACGACGAAAACGGCGATTACTACATCAATAATTCTGCGAATGCCCGAAACCGACCTGCCAGAAACTTGGCGGAACTGACACTTTCCTAAAGCCACAATATCGCATACAATAGGCTTACAGACAGAATTACTGGAAAAGAGGGTATGCGATATGACAGGAAAAAACATCAGAAAGCTTGTGCTGGCAGCGCTGCTGGCGGCACTGACGGCAGTTGCTACGATGATCATCCGCATTCCGACACCGACACAGGGTTACATTCACCTCGGTGACGGCATGGTGCTGATCTGCGGCATTCTGCTCGGTCCCGGTCTGGGTGCACTGGCAGCCGGTATCGGCTCGATGATGGCAGATCTTATCGGCGGCTACATGGCATGGGTGCCCGGTACGTTGGCTCATTGGCTGGGCTGACCGCCCTGCTTTATATTGGCTGTATCAACACATGGCAGGCAAGGGCATGAATACGATTACCCGTGTGGTTCTGTGCGGCATTCCGGCAGAGATCATTATGGTTCTGGGCTACTTTGTGTATGAGGTCGGCATGGAAGTCGTGATGGGCAGCAGCATGGGCGCTGCGGCAGCCGCGGTTGTTCTCGGCGTGCCGAGCGAAACACGCAGGGCATTGCGGGCATTATCGTTGGTGTGGTGCTGCTTCCGGTGCTCAGTCACGCAAGCGCGGAGATGGGCGAGAAGATTCGCGCATGATAAATGGATAGGAAAAACGGTTCCGGAGACGGAACCGTTTTTTTATGCGAATTTTGATTTGCTATCGTGTGATTCTCTGTGGAACGGCGGGGGGATCTCACCCCGCTGTTTCTACTTGAATTGTACCAATCGATGTCAATGATATAAATGGATTTGACAAACGGTTTCACACCATACGGTTACGCAATTATCCCCAACCTGTGGATAAGGAAAAAGGACAGGAAATTTTCCTGTCCTTTTGGTCTATATGCGGTTACTCTTCCGAAGCAAATACGCCGTAAATCGCGCTTGCGAGCTTCTTGAAGATATTCACGATACGCGCGAGAACGCCTTCGTCGGCAGCATCCTGATCCGAGGTGACAGCATCAGCGTCATCGTCGGTCGAAATCTCCTGCGTGCGCAGGATGAACTGCAGACTGCTCGGTGTCGGGTTCATACTGCTCGTGACAGACTGCAGGTCGGCTGAGGAGTCGATATTGAGGATGTTGGTATCGTCCTCAAGGTCGGTCTTAGCGTCGTCAATCGCATTGTGGATGTCGTCGGTCGCGTTCTGCAACTTATTCGAGCTGTTCGAGCGGGAAGCCTTATCAAGCACATCGAGCAGGCCGTCGAGCATGGTCTGTGTGCTGGCATCCGCGTCGCTGCGAACCGAACGCAGTGTGCTGTTGACCGTGTCGAGCAGCTGGTGGGAGGCGGTGAGCGTTTTGGTGGTGGTGTCGATCAGCTCGGTGCCCTTGTCGATGGAGGACGAGGTGATCGAGGTCAGCTGGTTGAGCGACTCGGTCAGTGACGGAATCTCGGTCAGCTGCTGGTTGACGCGGCCGAGTGTGGTGTTGGCGAGTTCGGTCAGCTTTTTGCCCTCGGCGGTGAAGTCCTGACCGAGACCCTTGTAATCGTCGAGTACGTCGCAGATGTCGTCGAGATTGTCGAGGATGGAATCCGTAGTGCCCAGCAGGCCGGAGAGTGATTTTGCAGTAGCTGACAGATTGGAGGCTGCACCTTCCAGTGTGTCGGTCAGCGCCTTGCAGCGCGAGGACAGCGTGCTGAGCAGCTGCGCCATGCTCTGGTACATCTCAGCCGAGATAACGCCGTTGCCGTCGTCATAAAGCTTGTCAAGAACCGAGGCCATCGCGCCGTTGATCGCGTTGTTCATGGCGTTCAGGTCTTTGATTCGGCTGCTTAGCTCCTTCATATCGTCCTGAATATTCTTCAGATCCTTCTTCATATTGGAAAGATCGTTCTGCAACTCACTGATATACAGCCACTCTGAACCTGTCTTATCATCCAGATCATCCATGAGATCCTCGAGATTATTCAGCGAGGTACGGATATTCTGCAGCAGCGTCTGGTACTCGGTGATATCCGCACCGGACTCCTCGAGCGTATTGAGAATGCTGTTCGTAGTCGAGTTCAGCTTAACGAGCGTGTCCTTGGTGTTGTTCAGCTCCGGAATCAGCGAATCGCTTTCGCCGGTCAGCTTTTCCAGAGCGGTCAGCGCGGCATCCGTCTTGGGATCAATGGTGCCGCGGTCCTTGATCAGCTGCTGGCGCACGGCATTGATGCCCGAAATACCGCTCGACATCGTACCCATGCCGTTCTGCATGGACTGCATGGTGTCGAGCATGCTGCTCATGCCGGAGTACAGGCTGTCGCTGGAATTGCTCAGGCGGTCCTTGACGTCCTTCAGGTCGGAGATGATATCCAGCGAGGACAGGGTTGCTGGCGTCATAAACATGAACATACCCATGTTCTCAAAGTTATCCGAGCCGATACGCACGGTGAACGTGCTTTCCTCGCCCGGCATACCCATGAATACGACCAGCTTGTAGGTGCCTACGGACTGGATCTGTGCACCCGGTGCATCAATGGAAAGCGCCTTGCTCATGTCGATACCGGTGCCGCAGACGAGCATCATATTGTTTTTGTAGCGCGCCGTCCTCGTCCCAGATGCCCGCACACCCGAAACACCGTTCAGCTTGTAGGAAACATCAAAGTTCCACGGCATCTGGATGTTGACATTGTCGGTCGGGATGCACTCGTAGTAGAAGCGCTGCTTGCTGGTGTCAGACAGCTTCCAGTACACCGAATTGTCTTTGATGACCGGCTCGTCGTAGGTACTCATGTTGTACACATCTGCGTAGCTGCCGAAATCGGTGAACTCGGTGTGGCCGTTCAGGCTGACACCCTTTACGATGCGCGTATTGGTCGGCGCACCGTAGTAATCCATGTTGATATATACCGATTCGTCGGTTTCTACCGTGGGCGCGGCGGCCTGTGCCGCCTGCGGCAGCGTGAACGCAAGAACAAGCGAGGCTGCGGTCAGTCGGCGCAGCTTATCTGTTTTCATGGTCGTTCTCCTCCGTATTATCGTTCTGGTTGTCATTCTGGCTGTCGTTCGGCTTATTTTTGTCGCTGCCGAGACGCTGGGCCAGCTGTTCAAGCTGCTCCTTACGCATCTCAATGCGGTTATGGATACGCATACGCAGCTTTTTGCCGATCATGCGCTTGTGTGCGGATTCTTCGGTCTGCTGCTGTTTGGACGGCTCCTGCGTCGGCGGCGTGTAGTTCTGCGGCAGCTTGAAGCCATCGCCGTTCATCAGGTTCTTGAGCTTGAGGCGCAGCTCCTTGTTGCGTGCCTTGCGGTTTTCGCGGATCTGGTTCTGCAGGTTGACGCGCTGCTGGTGCAGCTCACTCAGGATCGGCAGCTTGATCTTGGTCGCGCGGATCTTGTTCATCTTGGCGTGTTTCTTTTCTGCGTAATCCGACTTGACGATCCAGCGGTCGAACAGCATCAGGCACATCGGCAGGAAGAACAGAACCAGAATGACCGAGATCAGCGCACCGCGGCCGATCAGCTGGCCCAGACCGGAAATCGCTTCGACCGAGGTCATGAAGTACAGACCGTAGGCAACCGTCATAACGATCAGGCCGGAGGTCATAACCGATTCGGCGCTGACCGATACCGCCCGTATTGCGGCTTCCTTTTTATCCCCTTGTGAGCGGGCATCCAGATAGTTGCCGGTCATCAATATTGAATAGTCAACCGTCGCGCCCAGCTGGATACAGCCGACGATGATAAAGCCGAGGTACATGGTGCGCTGGCCGTAAATGTACGGCAGAGCGGTGTTGATGAAGATCGCGCATTCAATCGGGATGAGCACGACGATCGGCAGGATCAGTGCCTTGTAGGTGATCGCGATAACGAGTGCTACACCCAGCAGGGAAACGATGTTGACGCGGTTGTAGTCCGGTACAATAATATTCTTAATATCCTGCGTGGACGGCGTTACGCCGACAAGGTAGGTCGTTTCGTTCGGGTAATACTTGTCAATGATCGCGCGGATGTTGTCCGAGAATTGGAAGGCATCGTCACTTTCGCCGGCGGAACGCACGTTGATGATCACGCGTGCCCAGTTTTTCGAGTGCATCAGGCTGGTGATGTTCTCCGGCAGGAAATCCTCGGGAATGCCTTCCGGCAGAACGGACGACAGGCTGAGCGCGTACTTGACGTAGGACAGGTCGTCGATCTCCTCGGTCATCTTTTTCTCGGTGATGTTGCTGTCGGGCGGGACAAGCGCGATCATCATGTTGCTCTTGCCGAACTTGGCATTCATCTGCTGCTCGGCCTCGTAAACCGGTGTACCAGGTGAGTTTGCAACGGCCTCGTTGCCGTAAGAGAAATTCGCCATACCCTGTGCAATGTAGCACGGAATGATGATGATAAGAACCACAAGAAATACGATGCGACGGATTTTGTACGCAAATTCACCGATGCCGCGGCCCTGTTTAGGGATAAACGGACGGTGCTGCGTCTTGGCAATGATGTTCTGCGAACGCAGGATGAGCGCCGGCATGAGCAGCAGCACGGTCATCAGACTGAGCGCGATGCCCTTTGCCAGTACGAAGCCCATATCCGGGCCGATGCCGAAGTTCATCAGCGCCATGGCGGCAAAGCCGACGATGGTCGTCATGCCGGAAGCGCCGATGGACGAAAAGGCGGTTCGCCAGGCGTTCGCCATCGCCTGTTCGGGTTCTGCACCGGTTGCGCGCTCCTGCGTGAAGGCGTGCAGCAGGAAGATGGAGTAGTCCATCGAGCAGGCCAGCTGCAGCACCGCACCAACGGCGTTGGACAGGAACGAAATCTCGCCGAAGATGATATTCGTGCCCATGTTGATGAGGATTGCAATGCCGAGCACGGACAGGAACAGCACCGGCTCAAACCACGAGGTGGTCGTGATCGTCAGAATGATGTAAATAATGACGACGGCCAGTGCCATAACACGGGCGACCTCTTTGTTAATGGTCGGGCCGAGGTTGGTATCCGATACAGCGGAGCCTGCTACCAGACCTTTGTCACCGACGATGTTTTCAATCTCATGCACCGCCTTGTGGGTCTGGTTGGACGAGTCCTTGTCGGTGAAGATAACATCCATATAGGCGGTGTTATCCTTGTAGTAGTCGTCGATATTGTCGTAGTTGATGAATTCGCTCGAGCCGTAGATATTGGTGGCCATATCGCACCACATGACCATATCCACGCCGTCAACGTCCGCGATACGGTCCTTTATGTTTTTTGCTTCGTACAGCGTCACATCCTCCAGCATGACGCGGCCCATGCCGGGATAGGTAAATTCGTCCTCCATGATGTCCAGCGCCTGTGCGGACGGAGACGAATCCGGCAGGTATTTTGTTAAATCGTAGTTGATCCCAACCATCGGCACACAGATCAAACTGAAGATGACCAGTACGATATAAATCTTTTCAATCAGTTTTCGATTGTTAATGATCAGGTCAACAGGGCTATGTCCTTTAAGTTTCACAAAGAAAACACCATCTTTCTCAGAAATAGATATTGTGTAGGATTTTTTTTCGTGATATAGTATAGTACATAAGGATAACGAACGCAATAATCAAATGTGATAAGAGTGAATGATAACGCACATAAATATTATATATGTTCGTTAAAATGCAAATTACGGAAATGAAACGGGAAAACAATATGAATGGAGTGGGATACCATGGCAGAAGTGGAGGATAAGCGCATCCGACGAACGAAAAAGCTGCTGCGGCAGGCACTGACGCGGCTGATGCAGCAGAAGGACTTCCAGAGCATCACCGTGACCGACGTAGTGCGCGAAGCGGATATCAACCGCGGCACATTTTATGCGCATTATCGGGACGTGTATGACCTGCGCGATAAGATCGAGACAGGGATGATCGAGGATTTTCGCGGGATGATCGCAGCCATCCGCCCGAGCGAGACGGTAACGCTCAAGCTGGTGCTCAGCCGTCTGATGGATTATCTGGAGGAGAACCGTGAGATCGTCACCGCACTCATCAAGGTCAATGCACCGGATGGTTTCGGCAAAAAGATGATCGGCGTTATCGAGGAATGCCGCATGGAGCTGCTGCCGTACCGCAGTGTCGAGGATGCGTATGCTGCACGCTTCCTTGCGACCGGTGTCATCGGCATGACCGAAAAGTGGATCACTGAGTCGCAGCCCATCCCGAAGACAGAGATGGTCAGCCTGATCACTAAGCTGCTGACACCGCTGACACCGTTGGTGCCGCAGTCAGATGTAGCGCAGAACTGAGTAAATCAGTAGGAATTTAACGGCACGAAAGGGAGTACCCGCAGGCGGGTACTCCCTTTCACTGTATTATCGTTTACGCAGGACAAATTCAGCCAGCCGTTCGGTGGCATCCGGATGGGCAATCTCGCTCATGGTTCTCCGCACGGTCTCCAGCCGCACCGGATTGCAGAACAGCTCGTACACCGCCTCGTCGATCGGGAAGTGCTTGGTAATGAGCGCCGCCATGCCGTTGTTGACCAGAAAATCAACATTTCGCTCCTCGTGCCCGGGGATCGGATCGAACAGCAGCATCGGCAGGTTTTTCGCCAAAGCCTCGGACACGGTAAGTCCGCCCGGCTTGGATACAATGCAGTCGGACGCGCTCATCATCACCTCTACGTTGTGTACAAAGCCGTAGGGATAGATCTTGCAGCTGCCCTGATAGTGTGAGGCAAACTGCTCTACATGGTAGAGCATCTTTTTGTTGTTGCCACATACCACAAGAAACTGGAACGGCGTACCGATCTGCGACAGGCTTTCGATGTTCTTCACATGGTCGGCGTGGCCCATGCTGCCGCCCATCAGCAGGATGGTTTTCTTATTCGGGTCAATGCCGAGCTGTGCCGCCGCGTCCTCGCGGGACAGCTTTTCGTTGAATTTCGGGTGCACCGGAATGCCGAACGGCAGGATGCGGTCCTCCGGAATGCCGCGCTGCACACAGCGGTAGGTGAGCAGTTCACTCGCAGTGACGATGTACTGCACGCGCGGCACATCCTCCCAGTACGGGTGGAGCGTGTAGTCGGTAACAATGCCGATGGTCTCGATATCGGCGAGTTTTTTGCGCTTTTTCAGCTCATCGACCATCTGTGCGGCAAAAACGTGCGTACAGATGATAACATCGGGCACATGGTTCGCAATGACCTTGGCAAACTTGGACGCACCGAGTGCGTTGATGATATTAATAATGCTCGGCGCAGAGTTAAAATAGCTTGCGCCGTTGTTCTCGGCCAGCTGGTAGACCAGACGGTACAGCGTCTGCATGTGCTTGGAGGAGAACAGATAGCCCTTGTCGATGGTGGTTTTGATCAGGTTGCTGATATAGGCGTAAACATCCAGTGTGTGAACTTCTGCGCCCTTGGATTCCAGCATATCGCCGATGGCCTTTGCGGTGGCATGGTGACCGAAACCGGCGGTGACGGATAAAATCAGTACTCTCATACAATGCCTCTCCTTATATTGCGGCATTTGTGCTGACCGGACAGGACAGCATGCCTAAGGATATTTTATCGTAAACATGTGAAAAAATCAAACTACACTTTAGTTAAATGTATGCGGATAAGCGATATGCAGCGGTATTTCCGGTATCATATATTCCTTTTTTTCAGGTTCGGCAGGAGTTTTTCTCGGTTAGCTATTTTATTCCGGGCGATTTTGTACTATAATAAATCTAATAAACGAAAATACAGGAGGCTTAGGGAAATGGCTCTGTCTATTAAGCCCTACATTGAAAATAAGGAACGCATCCACCTGATCGGCATCGGCGGCGTGTCCATGAATTCGCTCGGCGAGCTGCTGCTCAGCCGCGGTGTGCCGATTTCCGGCTCCGACCGTCTGCGTACGGATGTTACCGCGCGACTGGAGGCTCTGGGCGCAAAGATTACCTACGAGCACAAGCCGGAGAACGTCGAGGGTGCGTCGCTCATCGTGCGTACCGCTGCCGTGCATGATGACAATCCGGAGATCGTCCGCGCCCATGAGCTGGGCATTCCGGTCATGGAGCGTGCCGAGGCATGGGGACACCTCATGCGCGATTATGACAACGTGGTTTGTCTGGCCGGCACGCACGGCAAGACAACTTCCACCTCGATGATGACGCTCATGACCATGGAAGCGCAGATGGACCCGACCGTTATGGTCGGCAGCAACCTGCCTGCCATCGGCGGTACGCTCCGTATCGGCGGCAAGGGCTGTTTTGTGGCTGAAAGCTGCGAATACTGCAACTCGTTCCTGCGCTTTGCACCGACCGTTGCGGTTATCCTCAATGTGGAGGAGGATCATCTCGACTTCTTCAAGGATATCAACGATATCATCCACTCGTTCCATGAGTTTGCCGAGCTGACCCCGATGAACGGTCTTGTTGTCGTCAACGGCGATGACCCGCATGCAATGCGCAGTGTGGCAGGCATCAACCGCAAGGTCCGTACCTTCGGCACGAGCGCAACCTCGGACGTTTACCCGACCGACGTGCGCGATGAGAACGGCTACTACCGCTTTACCGTTATGGTAGAGGGGAAGAAGTACGCTAAGGTGGCGCTGTCCGTTCCGGGCCGCCATAACATGCTGAATGCACTGGCGTGCTGCGCCGCTGCCGAGTTCCTCGGTGTGCCGGGTGACGCTGCCGAGCGCGGTCTGAACAAGTTCACCGGTTCGTCCCGCCGTTTCCAGCTGGTCGGCAAAATGCCGAACGGCGCAACCGTCGTAGACGATTACGCGCATCATCCGAGCGAGATGAAGGCCACGCTGAACACCGCGAAGGAAATGCACTTCGACCGTATCCTGTGCGCGTTCCAGCCGCACACATATACCCGCACTAAGGCGCTGTTCCACGAGTTCGTGGAGGCGCTCGGGATGTGCGATCAGGCGGTTCTTGCTCCGATCTATGCCGCCCGCGAGAAGAATACCATCGGCATTTATTCCTCGGATATCGCCAGAGAGGTGCCGGGCGCGGTATCGTTCGACAGCTTTGACGAGATTGCGGATTATCTCCGTAAGGAGGCAGGTCCGAATGATCTGGTGCTCACCATGGGCGCCGGTAATATCAATGAAGTCGGACCGATGCTGATCAAGAATAAGTAAACAGATAACGAGAAAACCCGCTTTCGAGCGGGTTTTCTTTTGCCAAATTGAGAATTGAAAATGGAAAATGGAGAATTGACGTGGCGGTTATACAATGCGCAGATGGTCTACAAACGGTGCGCCGAGGTCGCACCCTAGGGCACTTTCTCTTGCCCTTCGGGCAATTCACCTTGCCGCACCCTGCGGTAAAGATTATTGATAATCGTAATCCGTAGGAACTGTCTATAACAACGCGTAAAAGAGTTGCGCGACACAGATGTGTCGCGCCTGCGGAGAGTAACCGATATGTGTAGCAGTAAGCTGTCTATGAACTGCGAATATTTCACGAAACAAACGTAAGAGTAACCCGACTGTCGTTCTCCTTTTCGGAGCGGTCGCCGGTCTCTGGTCTGCGTCAGGCTAAGAAATAAAGGAAACGGGATTCACAAGGGTGGAAACCTTGGTGTCCATCCTTGTGCCCACCGCCGTGGGTGCGGCGACGTTCCCGCCGCCTGCAGGCAGCAATTCCAACCCGATTTACAGAATGAAAAAATTTTTGAATCCCACTTGACAAAAACGCATAAATGGTTCATACTACAGATATAGAGAATTGTACAATTTGTATAATTCCGTTGGTAAAGGAGGGTGAATAACTAACTTGATTATTACTATTGGTCGTGAATATGGTACCGGTGGTCGTGAGATCGGTCAGAAGCTGGCGCTCCGTCTGGGCGTTCCGTTCTATGACCGGGAACTTATTACCCGTGCGGCTAAAAAGACCGGATTTGACGAAAAGCTGTTCGAGCAGCTCGACAAGCGTGCCACCAACAGCTTCCTGTACTCGCTGACGATGTTCGGTTCGGTTGGTCTGAACGGCATGAGCCTGACCGATCAGCTGTATCTGGCTCAGTCCAATATCATCCGCGAGATGGCAGAGGATTCCTCGTGTGTTATCGTCGGCCGCTGTGCAGACCATGTACTGCGTGACTTCCCGAATAAGTTCGATTTCTTCATCCATGGCTCGATTGAGGACCGTGTAAAGCGCGTTCAGACCTGCGGTGATTACGTCATCGAGGGCAAGACGCCCGAGGCTGCTCTCGAAAAGATGGATAAGCAGCGTTCTACCTATTACAATTACTATACCGGCAAGGTATGGGGCAAGTGCGACCATTACGACCTCTGCATTAACGCAGGCCGTCTGGGCGTTGAATATTCCACCGATATTATTCTGGAGTACATCAATCGCTTGAAGAAGTAACTGTTGTATAGGGAAAAGAGAAAAGAGAGAGTGCGGAAAGGTCGTCCCTTGCGGACGGCCTTTCGCATTTTTGCAGATAAGAGGATAGGAGAAAGACGATGAAAATACGAAAGATTATTGTTGCGTTAGCTGCAGTTCTCGTACCATTTCTGGTGTTTCGTGTGGGATCGGGATTGACCGAGCAGCAGAATGTCACACTGCGCGATTACACGGTTTCCGAGAATGAGAAAACGCTGACACTCCATGCAGCTGTCTTTCCGCCGATTGAGGATATCCGGGATTATAAGGACGAGCCGAAGAACGGCGAACATTATCTTACGTTTTACAACGCATTCGGCAGTGCAAACACGATGAGTGCGGGATACACCGTTGTCCTGCCGATTGAGGATACGGATAAGGCGGTTTATTTTAATGATGCCGACGGCTTCCATCTGGTTCTGCAGAAGAATGAACTGACCGGTGAGTGGGCAATAATCAAAATCGCACCAGGGAACCAAACCGCCCCGATTTCGTCTAACCGAACAAAGGAGGAATCGCTATGAAAAAATTGCTTGCAGGAACACTCACAGCGGCGCTGGTGCTCGGATTGGCAGGCTGTGTACGGTCAGAAGATGCTGCTGAAAAGCCCGGTCATCTACCCCTTACCCCATATGAACGACGGCTCGTATCGCTGGATTACGCGGGCACGCTCACCGCGACCTATCCGGCGTATGAGGACGGCTGGCGCGTCACCGCCGAACCGGACGGCACGCTGTACGACGAAAACGGAAACGAATACTCCTACCTGTTCTGGGAGGGCGAGAACAACACCGACTACGACTTCTCCAAGGGCTTCTGCGTCGCCGGAGCGGACACGGCGGATTTTCTCCGCGAAAAACTGGCCGAGATCGGCCTGACACCGCGCGAGCGCCAACGAATTATCGCACTGGCTGCCGAAAATGCAGGATAACCTGTACAACCCCTTATTTCTGTTCCAGTCCGAGGCGTACATACAGATGCCGCCAAGCCACATTGACCCGACACCCATTGACAGCGTTCTCCGCGTACCGCAGCCGCTGCACAGGGCGCAGACCATTGAGCCGCAGACATTCGCATCGTTTGAGCGCAACGGCTTCACTGTCGTTGAATGGGGCGGCTGCGAGGTGAAGTAAGGAGGGAACGGCATGAAACGATTGTTTGCGGGAACGCTCACAGCCATGCTGGCACTGAGCTTGACTGCCTGCGTTCAACAGGAACAGGGCGATGCCAAACCCGTCATCTACCTCTACCCTGAGCAGGAAACGACGGTTTCCGTATCGCTGGATTACGCGGGCACGCTCACCGCGACCTATCCGGCGTATGAGGACGGCTGGCGCGTCACCGCCGAACCGGACGGCACGCTGTACGACGAAAACGGAAACGAATACTCCTACCTGTTCTGGGAGGGCGAGAACAAGACCGACTACGACTTCTCCAAGGGCTTCTGCGTAGCCGGAGCGGACACGGCGGATTTTCTCCGCGAAAAACTGGCCGAGATCGGCCTGACACCGCGCGAGTACAACGAATTCATCGTGTACTGGCTGCCGAAAATGCAGGATAACCCGTACAACCTTATTTCGTTCCAGTCCGAGGCGTACACAGATGCCGCCAAGCTGGACATTGATCCGACACCGGACAGCGTTCTCCGCGTATTCATGGCGTGGAAGCCACTGGGCAGACCGCAGAACATCGAGCCGCAGACATTCACTCCGTTTGCGAGAGACGGCTTCACTGTCGTTGAATGGGGCGGCTGCGAGGTGAAGTAAGCACAAAAAAACCGCCGAAATTTCGGCGGTTTTTCTTTTAAGGGATTTAATCCTGCGAGGTACGCAGCTGCGGCATTGCAGTGCACAGCGGCTTCCAAACCAGGATGGAAATAGAGTAGTCCAGCATGGAGTGAATGACCGTGCCGAGACCAACCAGCAGAACAACACTTGCAACAAAGCCGTTTGCGAGCTGCTCAGCAGTGAACAGCGCACCGGACATAAAGAACGGCGTAACGATGATCATCTCGGCGGCAGCGTGCAGCAGTGCAATGATGAAGTTGAATACGGTGCTTGCAACCGGGCGGTTGATGATATCCGGATTGCGCTTGAGATAGGCTGCACCGATGAACGCGAACACGATATGGGACGCCGCACGCAGTGCAATGATTGCCGGCGTGGTAAGGAAGAAGCCAATGGTTGTGCCGATGCAGACCGCTACGGCAACCGCCGGAGAGATGAACATGCCGAGGAATACGGCAACGTGGCTTGCCAGCGTGAAGGACATCGGGCCAAGTACGATACGCGGCATAAACATCGGGACAACAATGCCAATGGCACAAAGAATACCGGCCAGCACCATGTGGTACAGCTTGTTTTTCGTCATAGTCATAAGTGATACAATTCCTTTCCGATCCCTTTATTTGTGAACAGATAGAAGTATACAACATGAAACAACACCTGTCAAGACACCTTGTTCATAAAAAGTTTGGTTGCCTGCAAAAACAGGTTGTGATATAGTAAGGGCAGACAAGCAGCAAGGTCAGAAAGGAAGACAGGCATGATCTCGATTGACCGATTTGAAGAAATTTTATCCGATCTTGCGGAGGAGATTCCGCAGTCGTTTTACGAGGAGCTGAACGGCGGTATCGTCGTGGAACCCGGCTATCTTCTGCACCCGGAGGACCGCAGCGGCACGCTGTATGTGATGGGGCAGTACCGCATTGATCCGGCGATGGGCAAGTATATTGTAATGTACTACGGCTCGTTCAAGCGGGCGTACCGCCATTTGGATGAGGACGAGCTGACCGAAGAAATGCGAAAAGTCCTGCGGCATGAATTCCGCCACCACGTTGAAGGACGAGCCGGTGTGCGTGATCTGGAGGTATGGGACGCGGAGCAGATCGCCATATATAAGGAACAGCAGGCAGAAAATGAGTAAAAGAAAACCACCCGAACGAAACCTGTCGTTCGGGTGGTTGCGGCTGTCGCGAAACTACAGTTTCGCCGACAAACAGGAACGGACCGCAGGCCGTTCCAAAGTCGTCCGAAAGTTCCTCCCGATGGTCGAAACTTTCTTCCTCCAGAAGTGTAAAAAGCCAGATACATGCTCCGGCTTTTTACGAATTTGCACAGCAAATTTACATAGCGTCGCGCGGCAGCGTCAGCATCGCGAAAACGGACTTTATTGATAGACTGAACCACCCGAACGAAATCTATCGTTCGGGTGGTTTTCAGTTATCCTCGAGCAGCAGAAAGCCTTTGTCCTTGAGCCCCTGAATTACGCGTTCGAGCGTTTTCTCATCCGTAGCGCGGATGGTGTGCAGGTGGATGCCGCCGGTCAGGTTGGACAGCGGCCGGGAGCCGGACTGCTGAATCTTCTCGTTAAACGCGTCGGCGTCATACCGCGAGAAAATATGCAGCGGTGCACAGATCTGACCGTATACAGCGTGCTCGACCGTCACATCAATCACGGCTCCGCCGAGATCGACGACCGTGTATAGCTCCTCAAGCTCAAGCATGCGGCTGTTGTCGTGGTGGCTGACAATGTGCCGCTCCGCACAGGCCGGCGCCGAGGTGTTCTCCAGAATATATCCGCGCGGCGTAGCGAGCACGGCCAATCCGCCTGCACGCAGCAGCGCAACATCGCCTACAATAATCTGGCGGCTGACACCGCATTGCGCGGCTAGCGCGGTCGCCGATAACGGCCCGTTCGCCTGTGCAAGCAGGTGGGTGATTTTAGTGCGTCGTTCCGCAGCGTTCATGGTTAGTCACTCCTTACATCCTTATATGATAGCAAAAGTTGACGGAGTATGCAAGTGTCAAGATGGGAGAGATTACGCAAGGCAGGAGTTAGGAGTGAGGAGATAGGAGTTTTGCAGAGAGTGAAGAGTGGAGAGTTGAGAGTGAAGAGTATCAAATTGAAAATTGAGACTGGAGAATGGAAAATGAACGTAAAATTCGACGGGATGCACAATGAGCACCCGACAAACGAGTTGCGCGACACGGGTATCACCAAGGGGATCTTCTCTTGCCCTTCGGGCAATTCACCTTGCCGCGCCTGCGGAGAGTAGCCGATATGTGTAGCAGTAAGGTATCTGTGAACTGCGAATATTTTACGAAACAAACGCAAGAGTAACTCGACTGCCGTTCCCCTTTTCGAAGCGGTCGCCGGTCTCTGGTATGCGCCAGACTAACAAACAAAAGGAAACTGGAGTCCCAAGAGGATAGAAACCTTGGTGTCTATCCTTTTGGAACCCCAGCTAAGGGTTAGCACCTATTCCTAATTCGTTAGGCAAACAGCGCAAATAAAAATTATCTGCGCTGCACAATCTCATGCGGTCTCCCGCCTTCGTACAGCTGTTGCCGAATCGCGGCAAACATCCGCTCTGCCATATCCAGATACCGGCGGACCTCCAGCTCATCAATCTCAAACGGCAGGTCGGTTGGATACCGCGTCTCAATATATAAATCGTTGAGCGCCGCACTCTCGTCCAGATATTCGGAGAACGCCTTCGAGTCCAGCTGGATCGCCTGACGGCACAGGTACGTCAGGTTGTGTCCGTCAAAATGCCGTCCGGTGCGGAACAGCAGATAGCCTTTCAGTGCCTTTTCAATCGCCTGCTGGCAGTGGAACGCGATGTTGTAATGATCGCCGCCGTAGGTCAGCAGCAGACGTGCGGCCTGCAGATCGCACAGCGCCTTGTCCAGCCATTTGTAGTAAAAACAACTGTCGGATGCACCTTTACGCCGTCTGGTCATAAATCACCTTGCCTTTCCGGGCGATCCATGCGGCATACGAGGTACTGTCCGTGCAAAGCTCCGCCCATTCCTCGGTGGTGTAAACGCTCAGACTGACGGGTACGGAAACCGTAATCGCCAGGTGCAGGTGTGTGCGCAGTGTGCGGCAGTTGGCGCTCTCCGGCACGATAACGCAAAGGCTGAACGCCTTGAGCTTGTCGGTTGCCATCGTACGCTTTTCCGCATACAGGATGATTTTGACCGGCTGGCACGCGCCCAAAATGTCGCATACAGCCTGCTCGATCGCTTGCGTCATACCAATCCCTCCTTCGGGTCGGGCAGCGGCGAAAGCGTGGCAAGCGCCTCGAAGCGGGTTCTGCCATCGGCTTCACCGCGAATGTAACGTGCGCTGTCCGCCGTGCCGGTCAGCAGCGAAAGCGATTCGCCGCAGGCGGTTTCGGCGGTGTAGTTGACCTGCAGCTCGGAGACAAAACCCGGCTGCTTGTACAGGTCGAGCGCGTCCGAGATCAGCTCGACCGCACGCACGTTGTTGACATGATTGTTGACATCCAGATCCGAATAACGGACCTCGTGAACATGATGCAGGCGTACATTGTCGCACGACAGCTTGGGCAGCGGCGCAAACAGCTCTCCGCGGGAGGTGTGCAGGTACTGCTCGGCTTCGGGAAATGCGCTCGGACGCACAATGCGGTGCGTCTCCGGGTCGAGCGTTACCCACATAGACTGTGCGTCGCCAACCGGCTTGTTATCCACAAAGAACGAGAAACTGCGGTACCAGCTTGCACCCTTGATGCCCGGACACCACGTTTCGCATCGCAGCCGCTCATACGGCAGCAGCGGACGTGTCAGCCGCGCTTTCATGCGCGAGAGCACCCACACGATCCGCAGATCGAGCGGACCGATGTGCAGCGCTTCTGCGTGGACGGTCGCCGCGTCCTGCATGATATTCCACAGGAAGGACGGCTTGGCAATGCCGCGGTTGTCAATGTGGCTGTAATTCACCTCATATTCACGGGTGAGTAGATCGACCATGGGAATGCACCTCCGAAAAAATGTGCGGTCAGCGGAACAGGGAAACGATAAAGCGGGAAAGCATATCCAGCAGGGTAGCCTGCCGCTGTGCTTCCTCCTGGGTGATGGTGCCGGAATTGTCGGTATCCGGCTTGGTGACCGGCTTATCCTCCGCGTAGTGCGCGGTCAGAAAGGCCGGACAGCCGTCGATGGACTCAAGAGAGGCATAGCTGAAAAATACCTCGCCCTGAATATCAATGCTGTCATCGAGCAGAGTAAGCTGACGCTCGATTTCATCCGTGCCGTACCAGGTATCACCGGGCTGCGCTTCCGCCGAGCGGTATGCGCCGATGCCGATGTACAGCGCTACATCGCTGGTGGAAACCGCCTTCTGCCACCACTTGACGAGCGTCTGGAAGTCAGCAGGCTCAAAGCCGATCGACCAGTACAGCTGCGGACAGATATAGTCTACTGTGCCGGCGTTGATCCACTGCAGGGAATCGCAGTACAGCTCGCTGTATGAGGACTGCCCCTGCGTGTTGCTGCCCTTGGAGTTTGCGCTCTTGTTTTCCCAGATACCGGCGGGACTGACACCGAACGAGAGGTTCTTATCCAGCGTATGCAGTGTCTCATCCAGAGCAGCGATGAGTGTGTTGACGTTGTCGCGTCTCCAGTCACCGATCCTGCTGAAATCCTGACCGTAGCGCTCGTAAGTCGCCACATCGGCAAAATCCGTACCCGGATAGAAATAGTCGTCCAGATGGATGCCGTCCACGTCGTAATTCTTGACGATCTCAGCCGCACCGTCCACGACAAGCTGCTGCACCGCCGGAATACCGGGATCGAAGTAGTAGTTGTCGTTGTACTTGACCACCCACTCCGGGTGCTGCTTGGCCGGACTGGAATCCGGGATTGCGTTCCATTCGTCCTCGCCGTCAATCGTAATGCGGTATGGGTTGATCCACGCGTGCAGCTGCAGACCGCGCTCGTGCGCTGCGGTTACCCAGTAGCCGAGGACGTCAAAGCTGCCGTCTGGTGCCTGACCGGCCGTGCCGCTGACGTAGCGGCTCCACGGGAACAGCTCGGACGGATACAGCGCATCTGCGGAAGGCCGCACCTGCAGGAAGACCGTGTTCAGGCCCATTGCGGCAATATTGTCCAGCTCGGTATCGGCCTCGGCCTTGAGCTGGTCGGCGGTCATGCCCTGCTCGGAGGGGAAATCAATATTATGTACGGACGCGACCCAGACACCGCGCATATCGTCCTTTGCGGGCTGAGCGGCGTAAGCGCCCGGTACCATCAGCATGGTCAGCGCCAGCACGATGGATAGAATGCGTTTTTTCAGCATGAAGAATCTCCTTTTATCCGGAAGCTGCTTTCATAACCATTGCATACCCTGCTTGCGAAAGCAGCTTCGCCAATTTGTTACCCTATATTATACCACAACCGATCGGGAAATTTAAGTACATAATGTGAATTCTGGCAGACAGGTGCGTTGACAGAAAAGGCTTTTCATTGTATGCTGAAATACAGTCAGGGCGTAAAATTTCCGCAAAGCGCCGCGGCAGCGCGACCGGAGCCTGCGCAAGAATCCGCAGCTTTAATTGTGCGGTGTTGCCCTAAAGTAAGAAGGAGAGCAAATCCATGCAGAAAAAGGTTTTAGCGCTGCACGATCTGTCGGGTTTCGGACGTTCGTCGCTTGTGCCGATCATTGCAGCGATTTCGGCGGCAGGACACCAGTGCGTGCCGCTGCCGACCGCATATTTTTCTACGCACATGGCCATTCCCGGCTGGGAAACAGTCGATCTGACCGGCGTCATGCCGCGTGTTATCGACCAGTATGACCGGTTAGGGTTACGGTTTGAGTCGGTGTACGCGGGCTTTCTCGGCTCAGCAGATCAGATCGACTGTGTGCGGGATGCTGTGTTGCGGCTGAAATCCGAAAACGGCACGGCGTTCATCGACCCGGTGATGGGCGATAACGGTGAGGTCTACGCCACCTATACCCCCGAAATGTGCATGCGTATGCGCGAGTTGTGCGAAATTGCGGATATCATCACGCCGAATACGACCGAAGCGGCGATCCTGCTCGACCGCGACCCGGCCTCCGCACCGCAGAACGAAACGGAAGCGCAGGAGTGGCTGCATGCACTTCACAGCCGCTACGGCGCACAGGTTGTGCTGACCGGCCTGGATTACGAGCCTGGGAAGGTCGGCTCCGGCTGTCTGTCTGCGGATGGCGGCACCATCAGTCTGCACGAGAAGATCGCGCAGTATTACCCCGGTACCGGAGACCTGTTTGCGGCGGTCGTGCTCGGCGCGCTGCTGAACGGCAGGGCGCTTGTCGATGCCTGTGCGCTCGCCGGCGAGTTCGTCAAGGACTGCATCGCCTACACCGCCGCGCAGCATACCGACCCTATGCATGGCGTGCAATTTGAGAAGCTGCTGCCGTGCCTTTTTTCTTGCCACGAGAACCGGACTGAGGTATAATATAGATAGATTCTCAGATATTCCCCGATAGGGGTGCGCTGTAAGAAAGGTGGTTTTTGTATGAAGCAGTCGATCCGCATCACCTCTCGTGTGAACAAACGGCTTTACGCGGACGCGATACCGGGGCATTTTGCCACGAATCATTCGCACATCAACTACTATATTGATATGTCCGAGATCAAGCACAGCATGGCAATGTCCAGAGAAGCCGCGCGCAGCATTGCATACCAGTTCTCGTCCACTAGCATTGATACACTGCTGTGCATGGAAGGCACGGAGTACATCGGCGCGTATCTCGCCGGTGAGCTGTCGAGCGTGGGCATGGGCAATGTCAACAGCGGCAAGGATATTTATCTTGTCGAGCCGGACAGCAATGTCAACGGTCAGTTTGTGTTCTCGGATAACCTGCGCCATATGATCGAGCACCGCAATGTGCTTGTGCTGGTCAATTCCGCATCCACCGGTCAGACCTTCTCGCAGGCGAAGGAGTGCGTTGAGTATTACGGCGGCCGTGTCTCCGGCTTTGCGGCGCTGTTCTCCAATATCAGCGAGCTGAGCGGCAAAAAGGTCGTCAGCCTGTTCTCCGGCGCGGATTTTCCGCATTACCAGAACTTTGTGCGCGGCAAAGCCTGCCCGGACTGTGCCGCAGGCACTCCGCTGGATGCAATCGTCACCCCGAGAGGGTACAATAAGCTGTAACGAGCAAGAGGAAAGCGTGTGCTTTCCTCTTTTTTTATGCGTATAGAATGGAAAATTGGGAATGGAGAATGGAAAATGTACGCGATGGTTTCTCTTGCCCTTCGGGCAATTCACCTTGTGTCGCGTCTGCGGAGAGTAGCCGATATGTGTAGCAGTACGGTATTTGGCACTGCGTAGAAGTAGCGGAATGTGCGCACTCTGTGCGCCCCTACGGAAGAAAAAATCCTCTGCCGTTCTCCATTTTCGAAGCGGTCGCCGGTCTCTGGTCTGCGCCAGACTATCTTAGGAAAGGGGTGATTCACAAGAGGGTGGAAACCTTGGTGTCTACCCTCTTGTGCCCCTGCCGGGCAGGCAAGATTTCGTTCGCTTCGCAAGCGCTCAACCACTGTCTGGCAGAGACTAACAAATAATACTGATAACCGGAACTTTGAAAAAGCAAAAGAGGAAGGCAAAAACCTTCCTCTTTCGTTTACTTTTTCAGAAATTCCGGTAGACGGCGGCGCGCCTCCAGACGATAAATCCGGTAGCCCTCCGCGGAGAACTTCTCCTCATACTCGGTCATGACATTGCCCTCAAAGTCCGAGTTATGCAGATCGAGCGAGATATTCTGAATCAGCCAGCCAAACTGGCAGATCTCCTGCAGACTCCACTCAAAAAAGCGCTGATTATCCGTCTTAAAGCACAGATCACCCTGCTGACGCAGGATTTCGTCATATACTTCCAGATACGCACGCCAGGTCAGGCGGCGCTTGCGCTGACGATTAGGCGGCCACGGATCGGAAAAATTCAGGTAAATGCGGTCTACCTCACCGGGCGCGAATACCTCGCGCAGCTCGGCCGCATCGAACGATACGAACCGCAGATTGGGCAGTGGCTGCTGCTGGCAGCGCTCGGCTGCCATGATGAGCGCACCTTCCTCGCGCTCGACCGCGATAAAATTCACATCCGGGTGCTGCTCGGCCATGCCGATGGCAAAACGGCCCTTGCCGCAGCCGATCTCCAGATGGATCGGATTGTCGTTGCCAAACAGGGCGCGCCACTTGCCGCGTTTTTCCTTCGGCTCAAACGCCATAACGTCCGCGCAGGCGGCAAATCGAACGTCCAAGTTTTTCTTTTTGCGCATTCTCATGCGTGATAAACCCCTTACATCAGTATTTTAGGGCAACACCGCACAATTAAAGCTGCGGCGCTTTGCGGAAATTTTGAGTCCTGACTTTGTTGCGATTTTTTGCAATACGCCAGTATTGCTGCAAAACCGCGCCTCGTCAGTACGCAAAATTTACTCGCAAATCGCTCTTGTTCAATTGTGCGGTATTGCCCTAGTGCGGAAAACTGTCCTCAAACGGGACGAAAAAAGAGTAAGCTGCTGCAGAATACTCCGGTCTGCGGCACATCTTCTGCAATAATAGACATAATATTATACCACAGAGATATAGTATGACACAACCGTTATCTCAGCCAAATTTACAGAAAGACCACAACTTTCACAAAAAATATGCAAATTTGCAGATAGTTCTTGGTTAAATGCTACATCTGTGCTATAATAACAACAGATCCACTGACAGGGGGAGAGAAGGATATGTTTAAGCGTTCCAGCGGCGTGCTTGCGCACGTCACTTCACTGCCTTCGCCGCACGGCGTGGGCACCATGGGCAAGACCGCCCGTGATTTTGTAGATTTTCTGGCGGCGGCGCACCAGACCTACTGGCAGGTGCTTCCACTCGGTCATACCGGCTTCGGCGATTCGCCGTACCAGTGCTTTTCGGCAGCGGCAGGCAATCCGTATCTGATCGACATGGATCTGCTCGTGGAGGACGGTCTGCTCACTGCGGATGAGGTTCGTCAGGGCGATTTTGATGCTTCGCCGGATACCGCGGATTTTGAGCAGCTGGCCGATACCCGCTGGCCGCTGTTCCGCAAGGCATACAGCCGCGTGACACCGGAAATGTGCGAGGAAATCGCCGCCTTCACCGAGAAGAACAGCGAATGGCTGCCGGATTACGCGCTGTTCATGGCGCTCAAGGAGGAGAAATACCATCACATGCCGGTCTACATGTGGCCGGACAAGGATGTGCGCGACCGCAAGCCTGCAGCACTCGAAAAAGTGACCGCAGAGCTGCGTGACGAGGTAGATTTCCGTATTTTTCTGCAGTATATTTTCTTCAAGCAGTGGACGGCACTGCGCGAGTATGCCAACGAAAAGGGCATTCAGATCATCGGTGACATCCCGATTTACGTTTCCGCCGACTCGTCCGATGTATGGACACACCCCAAGCTGTTCAAGCTGAAGCCCGACCGCAGCCCCAAGCTGGTGGCAGGCGTACCGCCCGATTACTATTCTGCAACCGGTCAGCTGTGGGGCAACCCCGTGTACAACTGGGCAGCGCACAAGGCGGAAAACTACGCGTGGTGGATCTGGCGCATGAAGAGCAACATGGCGCTGTTCGACGTGGTACGTCTCGACCATTTTCGCGGTTTTGCCGCTTACTGGGAGGTCGGCGCGGACGAGGAGACCGCCATCAACGGCAAGTGGCGCAAGGGTCCCGGCATGGAGCTGTTTAACGCCATCGAGAAGGCGCTCGGTCCGGTGCCGCTCATCGCGGAGGATCTCGGCGTGCAGACCGATGAGGTCAAGAAGCTGCTCGAGGAAAGCGGTTTCCCGGGCATGCGCGTGCTGATTTTCGGCTTTACGCCGGATTATGACAACGAGCACCTGCCGCACAACTATAAGCCGAACAGCATTGTCTATACCTCGACGCACGATTCGCAGACCGTGTGCGAGCAGATCATGGACATCTGCTCCGAGCCGGAAAAGCAGTTTGCATACCGCTATCTGCGTACCTCGCACGCCGAGGCCATGGGCTGGAGTGCCATCAAGTGCGTATGGGCGTCCTCGGCGAACATCGCTATGACGACCCTGCAGGATTTGCTCTCGCTCGGTGCGGATTCCCGCATGAATACGCCTGCCACCATCGGCGGCAAAAACTGGCGCTGGCGCGTGCGCGCGGAAGCGCTCAACCCGACGGTTTCGTCCATGCTCGGTGAAATTACCAAGACGTATATGCGCGGGTAAGAAAATGTGCTATAATGATACCGCATCACGGGATTCTGTGATGCGGTATTCTATTTTCACGGACAAGAAAAGGACGAATATGTATGAAAATGACAACTGCCATTTTTGATTTAGACGGTACGCTGCTCAACTCGCTCGGTGATCTGTGTGACAGCGTGACCTATGCCGTGGAGAAGCACGGCTTTCCGCCGGTGAGCATGGAGCAGACGCGCATCCGCATCGGCAACGGCGTACGCAAGCTGGTCGAGCGCAGCATTCCCGAGGAGAGCCGCACGGACGAGATGATCGACATCTGTCTGGCGGATTTCCGCGCGTTCTACGGCGAGCACATGATGAATCGCACGCATCCGTATGAGGGCATTGTTTCGGCGCTCGAAACGCTCAAGGAGAACGGCGTGACGGTCGGTGTGCTGTCGAATAAGTACGATTCCGCTGCGAAAGCGCTGATTGAGCACTATTTCGGCGATCTGGTGTGCATTACCTATGGCGAACGCCCGAATATCCCGCGCAAGCCGGATCCGACAAGCGTGCTGCAGCTGCTGGACGAGCTGGGCGGCGATAAGGAAACGACCCTCTACATCGGCGACAGCGCGACCGATATGCAGACCGCAGTAAACGCAGGACTGACCGCCATCGGTGTTGCCTGGGGATTTCGCTCGGCGGAGGAGCTGCGTGCATCCGGTGCGGACGCGCTTGCGTATGAGCCGAGCGATCTGCTGCCGCTGTTCGAGTATGGCGTGCCCGATGTGAGCAAAGCGGAAAAGGCTCTGACCGGCTACGGCTTCGGTTTCCACTATTTTGCAACAAAAGACGAGGCGGTTTCCTACCTGAGAGACACCTGTGCAGGCAAATCCGTGTCGATGGGCGGCTCAATGACGATGAAGCAGCTTGGTTTTCCGGAGAACTTTGCGGACAGCACGGACGTGCACTGGCATTGGATCGACAAGGGCGTGTACTGCCAGACGCCGGACGTTTACCTGTCTTCAGCGAACGGACTGAGCGAGACTGGCGAGATCGTCAACATCGACGGCAAGTGCAACCGCGTGGCGGCCACGCTGTTCGGACCGAAGCGCTGCATTTTCGTGTGCGGCGTGAACAAGCTGCGTCCCGACCTGCAGAGCGCCATCGAGCGGGCAAGAAATATTGCCGCTCCGCTCAATGCCAAGCGGCTGAACCGGAAAACGCCGTGTGCGGTGGACGGCAGATGTCACAACTGCAAAAGCCCGGAGCGCATCTGCCGCGCCATGGTCATTCATATGGGCGTGCCGAGCGGATTTGAAAGCTGTGAGGTCGTGCTCATCGGCGAAAAACTGGGATATTAAGGCAATACCGCATAATTGAACAAGAGTGATTTGCGAGTAAATTTTGCGTACTGACGAGGCACAGTTTTGCGGTAATACTTGATGTATTACCGTGAAACTGCAACAAAGTCAGAGCACAAAATTTCCGCAAAGCACCGCCGCTTTAATTGTGCGGTGTTGCCTTAACAAAAACCCGTGTATTTCTTGTGAAATACACGGGTTTAGTTTATCGAAAAAAGTTGAAATTTACTTCAATTGCGCGACAGCGCGCATAAAATAGAATTTGCTGTGCAAATTCGTAAAAAGCCGGAGCATGTATCTGGCTTTTTACACTTTTAGAGGGAGAAAGTTTCTGCATAGGAACTTTCGGACGACTTTGGAACGGCCTGCGATCCGTTCCTGCTTGTCGGCGAAACTGTAGTTTCGCGACAGCCGCAACCCGTGTATCTCTTGTGAAATACACGGGTTTTTGTTAAATAAGCACCTCAAACACCCATACCATCAGAGGCATGGTGAGGATGGAGAACAGCGTTGTGAGCACATACAGTGCGCTGGAATACTCAGCATCGCGGTCGTAAAGCTGCGCCATCGAAGTAACCGTAGCGCACGCAGGCGTGATGCACGCGAGATACACGGTCAGCAGAATGCTGTGTCCATCCGGAATCCAGCTTGCCGCACCGATGACACGAAGCAGCAGCACTGTGATAATCGGACAGATAATCAGCCGCAGCAGCACAGGAACATAATGCCGACGGCGCATAAACAGCTGGCGGAGCGGCGTGTCCGCAATGACGATACCGGCCAGCAGCATGCCGATCGGGCCGACCATCGCGCCAAGCTGAGAGAACAAATCGTTCACCAGACCGGGCAGCGGCAGCCGCAGGATGAACAGTGCACCGCCGATCAAAATGGCGATGATATTGACATTGCCGATGATCTTTTTCCACTCAAAGCCGCGCGTACCGCAGAGCAGACTGCGACAGTGTGTCCACAGGAGAACCTGCTGTACGACGAGGAACGCACAGGAATAGATCACATAATCCGCGCCAAGCAGTGCCCGCACCAGCGGAATGACCAGAATGCCCGCATTCGTGTAGATGATGCAGGTGCGCTCAATCACATCCAGCCGCAGCGGACGGCGCAGCAGCCGCGCCAGCAGAAGAAGCAGCGCGTGCAGCGCAATCGCTAGCGCAAAGGCGTACAGCAATCCGGTAACAACGGCAGGAGAGTAATCCACCTGAAAGGCGTTGATGATGACGCACGGCATGACCGCATACACCATCACGACCGACAGCACGCGGCTGTCCGCACTTTTGAGCAGCCGGACCTTGACGAGCACGCAGCCGATCAGAAGAATGAGAAACAGCTCGGCAATCTGCTGCGCTAAAATAAGACTGATTTGCATAATATCACTTTCACAGCAAAAAGAAGAGGGAAAAGTGGAGAGCATACCGCAGCCGGTGTTCTCTCCACTCTTCATTTGAATTGTATTTAGGGCAATACCGCCGCAGCTTTAATTGTGCGGTGTTGCCTTAGAACAGACCGGTGATCTTACCGTTGCTGTCTACGTCGATCTTCTCTGCAGCCGGAACCTTGGGCAGACCGGGCATGGTCATGATCGAGCCGGTCTCTACAACAACAAAGCCTGCACCGGCAGCCAGACGAGCGGTGCGCACGTTGACAACAAACTCGGTCGGGCGGCCGAGCAGCGATGCGTCATCGGAGAGCGAATACTGCGTCTTTGCAACGCAGACCGGCAGGTTGCCGTAGCCCATCTCGGTGATGTTTGCCAGCTCCTTCTTTGCGGCAGGCGCGATGGTCACGCCGAGTGCACCGTAAATCTCCTTGGCGATCTTGCGGATCTTGTCCTCGAGCGGGAGCGAATCCTCGTACAGCATGTGGAAGTCGGCCTTGTTCTCGTCAAGCACAGCCAGAACCTCGTCGGCCAGCGCCTGACCGCCTTCACCGCCCTTGGCAAATACCTCGGAGAGTGCTACGCGCACACCGCGCTCGGCACAGTGCTCGCGGATGAAATCCATCTCCTCATCGGTGTCGGTCGGGAATGCGTTGACGGCAACAACGACCGGTACGCCGAACTTCTTCATGTTATCCAGATGCGCATCCAGATTGCAGATACCGTGCTCGAGCGCATCCATGTTCGGCTGGTTGAGATCAGCCTTGGCTACGCCGCCGTTGTACTTGAGCGCGCGGACGGTCGCAACCAGTACGATGCAGTCCGAGCCAGGACCGGCCTTGCGCAGCACTTGATGTCCATGAATTTCTCTGCGCCGAGGTCAGCGCCGAAGCCTGCCTCCGTGATGGCAATATCACCCAGCTTGAGTGCCAGCTTGGTTGCCTGCACGCTGTTACAGCCGTGTGCGATATTGGCGAACGGACCGCCGTGCATCAGGCAGGGCGTGCCCTCGAGCGTCTGGATGAGGTTGGGCTTGATGGCATCCTTCATCAGTGCCGTCATGGCGCCCTCTGCATGCAGGTCGCGGGCGTAGATCGGCTTGCCGGCGTA
>SCPN01000384.1_pt1 | contig 155046 bp, 223 predicted proteins | sample 6106831 | NCBI WGS metagenome assembly SCPN01 (sample SAMN10720447, study PRJNA508395) | human gut metagenome | isolation source: Participant 1, 0 month | reverse complement strand
AAAATTAGCATATTTTAAAATGACAAAAAGAACTGGTGATGTTTTTGCCCCGTTTGTTAAAATCCCAACAGATAATGGAGCTTGGGTGTTAGGAGTCCATAGTAGTACAGATAGATTAATATTCAAATATTATAAAGGAGAAAGTGGATCTGGAACAGCTTATTATTTTTCTCCAAATATAGACAAAGGTTTATAAAATAAACATTTAACAAAGTATTTATTGAAATATTTTCTTCATGAATTTACCTAGAATAGAAGATGGTATTTCAATAAGTATTTTTTGCACAACAAAAAGACCACCTCATCGCTGGTCGTAAATAAAATATAGATAGTCAGATATTAAACAGCATACTTTCTATACGATTCTCGAATATTATCCTGTTTAATACTGCAATAAATCAAAGTTGTCTCCACTTTTACGTGTCCCATCAAAATCATGACTTCTTCAATTCTCATACCGCGACCTAATAAATCTGTTGCAAAAGTTCTTCTGAAGCGATGAGGATGAACATTATCAACACCTGCCCGTTTACCAATTTGTTTAAGAAGATACTGTACGCCAGCAACAGTAAGTCTATCATAAGGTTTTTTCGATGTTACAAATAATGGCTTATTTTCTAATTCTGAAAACGTAAGATTTTCTTTTTTCATTCGCCAAATAAAGTATTTCTCCATCCATCTTAACGCATTATCATGGATATACACAATACGTTCCTTATTTCCTTTCCCCACAACCTTAAATTCCTGTTTCTGCATATCTATATCCCCGATATTCAACTTACATAATTCTGACACACGCAATCCTGTCGCATATAAAAACTCTAACAATGCGACTTCACGAATATCGTTACAGGATGCACGTAGATCGGTCAATTCTTTTCCAGAAAACGATTGCTTTAATTTACTATCCGTCTTAAATGATTCAATTGATTTGATAGGGTTAGATTTAACAAACCCCTCATTTTTCAAAAATTCCCAAAAGCTATTCAAATAACGTCTTCTGCTCTGAAGTGTTCGCATAGAGATTTTATCACGCTCACGCAGAATAGCAAAGTGGCATCGTAGATCGTTGGATGTAATATCTTCAAAGTTTTTATTGATTACGTTTCTACATTTAGTAATTTCTCTTATGTATTGTTTAAGCGTGCTTTCCTGTCTACCAGAAACAAGTTTACTCATCCTAAATAATCTCAATTTTTGCGTGTCACTGTTGTTATTTAAAGGAACGATCTCTGTTTCTTCCTTCGTAACTTTTGTTCCCTGAAAATTAATATATAACACATCCTGCAATTTTTGTAACTGTTCAGATGTTAATGTATCACTCATAGCCTGAACAACACTTTTTACAATTCTATTTAGCATAAGCCTCCTCCTAGGTATGTAGTGAGAAATAAATTCCTCCTAGTATAGTATTCTCCTAAAAGGAAGCCTACGAAGTTTACTTTGTTAAATGTTTATTTTTTCTAATTTCTTTTTTGCCATGTGGTCGTGTTTGGAACAGCGGTATAAATCCCTCCGCTTGCACTGATCGCTACTATTAGGTAATTCCAAATAAAAGCAATAGTTACATTCCGATCTGGGGCTAGGCTTGTGTCCCAGTTTATAATTCCTATAACTGGAATGGTTCCATAAGATTTATATTTTTTAAATATATCACTTATGCTAGACATTGAAGAAATATTTGTAATATTAGCTTTATTGCTATTTAACGAAGTAATTGAATTTTCTGCACTCGTCATTCGACCGGTCAAAGCATTCGTTTCTTTGTTTAAATCTAATACCCGTTTCGTGACTTCATCAATCAAAGCCTGTGCCGTGGTTTCACCTAATGCTTCAACAAGAATTCCTTTTGAGTCCACAGTTTTTACTTTATCCGCGTCTACATCCATTCCCTCACCAGATTCCCCATCCATAAGTTTTGCGTGAGCCACAGCGGTATTATCACTGCTATTCATAAGAGATAAGTATTTACCACCATTCTGATCCGAATAGGAGAGATATTTGCCTTGTTGCGCGAGAGAAGATGAAGTATTCCAAAGTTGTACAGAAGAATCGGTAATATTGTCCGATTCATCGGTGATAACATAAGTCGCGTTAGAATCCAATGCTCCATTCTTTTCTAATTGATCGTATTCATCACGGGTTGTATATACAATGTTTGCTGCGTTTTCCATTGCTTCATCCAACCCTGTAACATCAGATGTTGTATGTTTGTGCTTAATTCCAGCAAAAATTTTTTGGCATTCTGCAATAATCGTTTTTAAGTTCTCTAAATTGAGATATTTCATTAACTATATACCTCCATAGTAAAAATTCGCGAGGAATATTTCATCCCCGCGAATCTAATATTTTATTGACTACGCAGTTGGAAAGAGAGCTTTGATTTCTGCTTCTGTAGCAGCAACATACTCTACTGACTCAAGGGTTTCAACTCTAGCAGCCAATTCATTTACATCGCTCTGTGCCTTAGCCGCAGCCTCTTTGTTAGCTTTGATAGCATTAGCAGTAGCGCCACCTTCAGCCAGAGAAGCCTTGTTTGCTGCAACATCAGCTCTCAGGTGGTAACATCAGCCTCTTGAAGAGCACTGTCAGCTTTATCCAGAGAATCCTGAACAGCCTTTGCTAATTTAGCTTTGGTTACATTACCATCGGCAATTTTAGCTGTTACAACAGCACCATCTGCTAACTCAGCAGTACCTACAGAACCAGCTACGATAGTTGCACTGATTTCTCTTGTAGAAGAATCAATAGCAAGCTGAATCTGAGTCGCCTTAGCTTTTACAGTATAAATATCTACCAGTTTACCAACATTGATATAAATGGTGTCTTCTGTAGCATTAGCCAGAGTAAGAACTAAATATGTACCTGCTTCCTGACCCTTTGGATTTTCCTGAACCACACCAGATTTAACAACCATATCTTTTGGAATATCAATGGTTGTTACAGCCTCCACCCTGTTTGATTGTATAGGACTTAGCCATACCCTCAGTAGTTGTGGTAGTATCAACTGTGATTTCAGCGGTTTTGCAGAATCAATTGCAGCCTTGTTTTCGTTTACTGCGCTTACAAGGTCATTTTTCAGTAGTTGTTAAACCTTCGAGATTACCAATCTTTGCCTCAATAGCAGTCTTGGCATCTTTAACCTGTTTCTTTACAGAACCATCAACGGTATCAACGCCATCAAGTTTATCCAGCACCTTTTTATTAGCCGTAATCTGCGTCTGTAATGCGTCCTTTGCATCCTTAACAGCCTTTGCTACGGAACCTTCCGCATCTTCTGCACCATTCAGTTTAGCAATAGCAGTAGTGTTGGCTTCTACCTTTTTATTCAACTCTGTCTTAGCGTCCCCAATTTCTTTGGTTACATCGGCAGATTTAGCCAGATCAGCCAGTTTAACGCCACCATCAGTAACAGAACCATTGGCATTAGCGATAACAACATCACCAGCGGTTGCATTTTTAATCAGGTGCATAAAGTCGCTGAGATCGGTTTCTGGTAACTCAATGGTAAATGCTGCAACGCTCTCGGCTGATGGCTTGGCTTCCGTATAAAATTTTAAGGTATTACCGTTGATAGACACAGATTTTAAAGAGCTTTTTGTAGCATCGGAAATTTGTGTGCCGATATACTTTTAATCAAACCATCATATAACTGCTGGTTTTCAAGAGTAATAAGGGTGATTTTGTTGTGTTTGCCATAAATATTTCCTCCTGTGGAAAATTTAAAATAAATTAGTAATATCTGAAGCCTCAGCAGAAGTGAGACGTTCATTTAGCTTGGTTTCAATTTGTTGATCTATGAATGATTCCAGATTTTTTGAAATCGCATCGGCAACATAATCGGAGACTTCTTCTTTTGTTATGAAGTTCATCGCCGCGAGCTTTGCATCCACATAAGATTCGGTTATATATTTTTGCTCTGCGAGCCATTTCTTTGTTGGAATGCTAGATTCAGAAGCGATGGCATCATCCATAACCGTGTAATCAAAGATATCAGAAGAAGTGATTTTACGAATCGTTTCCGCACCATCCGAATGCCCTACCAAAGAAATTATCATTAGCAGACAGAATAAACTGTTGCGTCGCCCGGACAAATCTTATATTGCCCTCGAATTTTGTATACACCGTCGGATAATTCGGAGATGATAACAAACTTATCTAGCGTGCCAACCAAATTATCAATAGGGCGATTACCTAACGCATCGTAATTAACATCGGTATTGCCCTCATCAAGTTTTGAAACATAATATGCATCGCCGCGCTTGTTGACAATATACGCGACATATGTATCATTTGTTAAAATAGCAACAATCTGTCCCTCATAGGTATCCGTCGCAATATTCAATTCTGATTCTGCTGTGGAAATATCTGAGAACCGATAGATTTTAGATTGAATTGGATGAATGGATAAATCAGAGCCAATAAAAATATTCTCATGAGTGTCATTTGTATAAACGATGTCATTTGCATCGATCTGCCCGGCTGCAATCAGCCGCTCAATATCACTGCGTTTAACATAGGAGAATTTGGCTCTGTGTGTATTTTTGCAGAAGCCATTATTCGCCATCCTCCTCATAAGTATTAACAAGAACCATGCCATCGGCTGTGTCATTGGCAATCGCATCGCCAAGGTCACTGACTTTGATGCCGGTTCCTTCTTAACCCCGCCAGACGTTCCATAAATAGTGCTGGAATCTGTGTCTAAAACGATGTCGTCTAGCTTGTCTTGTACTAAACCATTTTGAATATCTGCCATAGCCTTAACTGCCTGTTGAGTCGCAGCAATACGTTGATCTAATGCCGTCAGAGCCGAATCGGATGCAACAAACCAATTTGAAACTGGAATAATTGGCATAATGAATGTATCCGTTTTTCGAACGATTGTTTCTACGGCGCCATCTTCATCCATATCGACGTCTATGAATGTCATCGCAAATTCAACATTTCCGACTTCCGATGTGAGATTGGTGTCGATTTTCAGTTTATACAGAATATAATCGGTTTTATATTCCGCGTCTGCAATTTCAATTCGACAAATCCGTGGTTATGGCTGATAGGCGTTAGGTATTCTAGCCGTGCGACGTATTGAGACATATCAAGCTCGTCGTACAGTCGCGGGACAATAATTTGCAAAACATCAAGCAGTTTAGAATTTTGCATAATTCGTTGACGCTTGACTACCGCGACGGTATTATCATTCTGAACCAAAACCTCAAACATTTCACCTCCTTCTTATTCGCGATAAATTTTAAGTAACCTAATATTCAAATCCTTTTTGGGAATTTTGACAGAGATAAATGAAATGGTATGCTCGTCACTATTATCATCAATAGAAACGCTTGCCTTAGATGCTGGAATCATAGAAGCATTGTCGAACCATGCCATGACCCGATCTGTTTGCAGAACCTTGTCATTCGAATAAGTCCACTTATATTTAAAGCCATCTTCGCGCTCAACCGTTTGCCAATCAGAAATCGGAATAGTAATATCTTCTCCGACAGTAATGCCGGTTAGTTGTTCAATTTTCTCGGCAGAATATGTAGAAGTTTTCTTTTCGCCCTCGCTGGACGGCTCCATCCACAATTCCTACCTTTATATTGAGCAATTTTCTTCAAATATGTTTCAACATCGTCTTGAAGAATTGTTGAGTTGCTTTAAGTCCGTCGAAACCTTATTTATGTCATCGGCAGTAAACAGATATGTCATAATTTGTGGGTATTTCGATCCTCAAAGTTTCAATTGTCGCGATGTCCATATTGTCCCAGGTTCTTGATACTGGGCTACGATCGGCTGCATAGTAACCGGGACGTCCTGCTTATTCGCCCAGTTATCTACTTTGCCCGGAAATTGTGAACGAGGATATTCTTCATAAATCCCTTGTTCTTGATTAAGAGACATGATTCCTCCTATCTTGTTGTAGTGTTATTTTTCTTGTTATAAACAAAAGAAAAGTCCATCTGAAAAACGGTGGTAGAGGACCAAACTCATTGTCCCGTCGCCGGTTGACCAGCTAAAGGATTTTACTATATACTGATATTTTTTCTTTGATTCCGCGCGACGCATATCCATGTTTTTATCTTCAAGGCTATACGGCACATATTCGACCTTCGTGTTTACATCCAGCCAAGGGATAACCAAGGTTTTCAAACTAATTGTGTCGAGCATGGCGGTGCTCTTATAGGTCAGATATTCAGCCTGGTTGTAGCACGCCGCATCGTCGCTGAGATTAGAATAGTCTACAGATCTTTTGATGATATATCCCAGATTCGTTGTGCTATACGGGCAATCCGCGGATTTCTCCTCATAGATACCGTAGCACTGATATTGTCCAAGCAGAAACAGCCCTGCCTTCAACGTCTCGGCATTCAACGCATTGAGCCGTCGATACCGGAAAACATAAATCGTGTCCGCCTTTAACATCCCGGCAGTAAGCGGTTTTTGGTTTCCATCATAAATCGGAATAGGAGAGTAGTCATTGACCGAAAACTGGGGATTCGCCAGATTATCAGAGCAGATTTTAATACCGATCTGTGTGAGATTGTCGATGTCGCTCCATTTTTCAAGATTTGCCAGTGTGATATGGTAAACGTTGTCTGCATAGGTAGACGTTTCGGCATAGCGGTCGCTGTTACTTAGTTCCAAGACCTTGCCCCAGACTTCGGTTACATTGTATATGCCGGTAAAATCAACGTTAGTAGACTCGGTTTCTGTCACAATGCTCCGCATCAACTCATTGTCGAGAACAACAGGATCCTCTAAACAAGTAGGAACTTTGCGCCAAACAAAAGTTCCATCTACGTCAAAGAAAAACTCCCATGAATCATACAGATCTCGGATTTTTGTCCAAACGTCTGCATAGGTCACACCGGTATCAAATTCCAAATCATACGGAATCACATAGTTCATGTCTTCGATGACATATCGCGTGATCCCAGCATCCTTTAACGTCGCGATAATACTTTGCCTCATGTCTTCGCCCGCAGGAATCAACAAACCATGAGCTGTGATATTTTGAGTTGTATCACCCACATGAGAAGAGCCGTAGCCGCTCAGTTCCCCGTTCAAAGTGCCGTCATACAGAGCCATCAAATCAGGGCAGGTAACAGAGAGCAGCCGTTCAGAAGCGCTGTAGGAATAGTCGAGTGTCGTGTAGGCGAAGACTCCGAGCCGATACCATAAGATCTGCCGCTCGCGCAAAGAGTAAACGCCATAGAAAACACGAATACGCTTGTCTAGCCATATTTTTTTGTCGCGCCCAATCTGAAAGCTGTCGTCAGTAACCACAATATCTGCTTTATAGCTGCGACGTTGGATACTTTCGGAATCCACAGAGTAAGTATCGCTCTTGATGTTTCCGGTCAGAGAGTCAATAACCTTAAAATTACTGTTTAAAAGCTCGACCTTGAGAAAAATTTCCTGCTCACCCTGACGCAAGATGTTAAGATCGGCTTGAGTTGCTGTATATGCCATGTTTCACCTACCGATCTACATCCACGTCGATAAAACCATTATCATACAGGTCTCCGGTTGCATAGGCATCGCCGCATTCTGTTACCGAAAATTTCGTTGTGATATGGTTCCAATAATCATGCGACTCCGAAGGACTGGAAATGACCGCAATCATATAAATATTACCCTCAAAGTCTTTGAAAACCTTTGGCTTTCCATTCGTCAAGAAATCATTAATGGTATTCCGGTAATCCCAGGCATTATTCCAGTCAATCATGCACTCTGATATATCGGCAAAAGTACATTCGATGTCGCCAGAATAGTATTTAAGGTTTCCATTCTTAATGATGACCGGACGCTGCCGCCCCCAAGTTTCCACCGTGCCGACTTGTTGGTTTAAGGTTCGGGAGAAATCCATATCCATCATGAGCGGGTAGGAAACATCGCGCTCACACATAAAGTATTTGTCAAAAGAAGAACGAACACTGCTGACGATATATTTGCTCTCACCGCCGGAAATAACCGGGACGTAAGCATATTCCACTTCGCCGACAGGCTCCAAATAGTCGGTGATGTGAATTTCAAAATCCTCATTGGTCTTAATTTTCTTTTCATAAATGGTTTGGAAGCGGTTGTCTTTTTTGGTTCTTTTTTTAATACGAACTGATTCGACAATAGACTCTGTGAAGCTTACATTGCCGCCATAAAGGTCACCAGCAAAAACAGCGTGCAAACGGGTATCAAAAGTCCAAATGCTAGGAATAGAACCGTCAAAATTATCAGGATTGGTTATTGCGACGGAAACGTATGTCTCGTCATAAATCGCATTTTCCAGTGTCAACCGTTCGATTGTATCGGCAGCAGGGAGCGTCGATGAGAGAGTTGATGGCTCCCCGGCAAAGGATCTTCCTAGAATCATGCGATACCTCTTTTCTTAACTAATACAGCTTTCACTTCATATAAATTCCCTTCGCGATTGACCAACAGAGAAAATTGCTGATCGTCGCTGGGAATGTCCACGTAGTTACTCATAAGCACGTAAAACCTGCCGCCCGCCTTTACTCGGAGTTCAAAATAAGCCTTCTTGCCATCAGAGTCGGAAAATGCGCCCTCGCGATATACAATCATGGCTTCTGTCTGTTCCCCAAAAAATCTTACCAGCGACGTGTTTAAATTTGGTTTTTCAAAAAGATAGATAGAAGAATGATCGCCTTCAATTTCAAAACCAACATCGTATGCGATAGAGTTGTCGCGTAGATCGACTCGCTCTCCATCCAGAAAATCAACTGGCTTTTCCGATGTCGCCTGTGTGGAGATAATGTTTGACTTGATTTCTATTGCACCGATATCGGGCATATTATTGGATTCAAGCGGAGAGAAGACTTGCGCTTGGTTATAAGATACAGAAAAGGGAATAAATCCGGTATCAATGTTCATGCCATGCAACGTAACGCCTGTGGATCGAACATAATATTGCTTGGCATTTTCCAATCCGGATACGATATATTGTAGCGATGTTGTGTCGTAGATCGAACCGGAATCCTGGAGGACTTTTTTTGCGTGATCGTATAACATAATACGATATGAGTCTAGTGGCTCATCCTCAGTTTGCGAGTATATGGCAGAAACGGAATATGCGGACGCTCGCACGATGGCGTTTTCCTGAACCGACAAGGAAAATTTTGGCGTAGAGAAACAGTAGAATGGCGTTCCAATTGCCTGCTGCTCGGATTCGATATGATCCACATCGAGTACAGTAATGTAAGCAACATAATACTTTCTGTTCGAAAGAGTAGAGTCGCTTTACTATAACTGTTGCTTTGGCGTTTCAACGGTTTCATCATATACGGTTTCGCCGCTATCGTTTTCTTTAATGATACAATGAACATATCGAATCTGGTTGCCATTCCAGGTGAAATTTATTGTCGCCCCCTTAGAGGCGTCAAAAGGTTGTATAGGATGTATTTGTGCTACCAATTTTAACACCTCCTTTTTATAAAATTTTGTGTGTAAAATTCAGATTATCGGAATATGATAAATATGGTATCAAAAAAGGTTGATTCTACCAGTATTATCGCAGATGGAACTGATTTTAATAATATTTTAAAATCTGGATTTTATAGATTAGGATCTGCATCAACAAGTTATACTAATTGCCCTGGCTGTTCATATGGTCAGATGCTTGTAATTTATGGTGGCGGGGATACAATAGTGCAAATGCTTTTTGATTATGCATCGGCTGATTATTTTTATCTAAGAGTTGGTAATGCAGTTGGAAATTCAAAAGGTTCTTGGATTCAATGGAAGCAATTTAAGTCTGCTTAAAATTATGTTATTCGTTTCCATGCAGACCAATTATCATTATTAATCTTAGTTCTTTGCCAAATAGTCGCATCGGTTTGAAGAAAAATTTGCCATAGCCAGTTATCTTGACCATTATATTTGTCTCCCGTATTAACAAAAACAAGTAATATACCGTAACAATAACCATCATGAGGATTACCTTGACCTGTTCCAGCATTACTTGCAACACTGTATTGACCTTGTACAATAAACTCATTAAATCCATGTCCATCACTCACACTACCATCAGTACGTTTTTTATATGAAGATTTAATATAGTCCGTAGTTTTATTGACTTTTGAAAGCTTGTTCTCATAATCTGAAAAATGGGAAGTTAAATCAGTCTGTAACTTGGTTAAATCGGTTTGTAATTTTGTCATATTAGCTTTCAAATTACTAATCAAAAATGCGCTCCAACTCAATGCCCCTTTGACACCTTCAAGGACGGTTGCAATCGGATTTTTTGACTTTACTTTACCGAGAGATGGAATAATATAATTAAGAGGTTCATCATTCTCTGGTGTCTCGGAGTAGTTTGGTAATTTTGATACATTTACGTTTGTATGATTTGTGTCAGTGGAAGAGGGGAATATATTATTGTAATCTTCAAACACTGGTTGCTGTAAACCAGTAATAGCTACTGATTGATCTGCATTATATGAATCGTCCTGAGATGGGTTTACGATACGGATAGTTTCTGCAACCAATCCTTGTGTAGGAATTTTTTTTGCATGAAAATAAATTTTTCCAGCAGCGGATGATACCCAGATATTAGCTTTACTTCCAGCCTTTTGACTACTTGATGCAAAATATACATCCACGATACTTTCATCTAAAACTAGAGTATTATCAAGCGTACACATATACGTTCCATCTTCCTGCGTTTTAAATTCCCCCGGCAGGAGAGTAACATTACTTAAAATTGCAGAATTTCGTCCACTTGTATAGCCAGCGACTTTCTGCCCGTTATGATAAATAGACATATTTTCTCCTTCTGATTATGCGGAAAGAATAAATAATTCCTCCCATTTATTCATCGGCGCGCAGATCCATACCCAGTCGCCGACAGCATGAGTCTGCGAACTCTTGGCGGTATATTTCGCGCCTTTCCATTCTATTTGATACTTTCCGTCGCTGATAATGCTTGTGATTCGCGCCCGAAATGTGCGGTCAAATGCTGCCTTGTCAATCAATTTCTGCGCGTAGGAGAGTATCGTTGCGACAAGTTTATTTATGATTGTTTGGTTTTCCATGATACCTCCAAAGAAATATGGCGACCCCGTGATGAGCAGAGCCGCCATGAAACTATCTAGTTTTTGAAAATTGCTGAGAGAACGAAGACTCGATGTTCTTGTATAAATCCCGTGCAAAACCGTCCGCATCAGTAACATCCGGCATGACAATCTTATCGATCGTGACAACTACATTTTGAGACGTGTTTCGAATAGCCCGCTGTGCGCCAGCATCAAACGCTGATTTCATATTGGACAGAACCATTTCACGCTGAGGCTCATTGATAACCTGCTCGCCAATCTGCAGAAGTGCCGGGACCTCATCTGGCTCAAGACGTCGCAGACCAAGCAATTTAAGTTTCGCGTCAGTATCGGAAGCACCGCCGGATTCACCAACTGTACCGACTTCCAATCCGCTGTGGTACTTCTTTTTCTTATCCTCGATCTCTTTTGCGGGACCTGTGGCTTCGTTGTGCTTGCGATTTTTTAAATCCGGATCGGATGCGGGACACTTGGCTTTGAAGAAGATGAAGAGCTGGAAGATGAACTGCCGCCACCTCCGCCGCCGGAAGAGTTTGAAGACGAACCGCTCGGTTTGCTAGTCGTTTCCTCTTCGTCAAACTCCTCTTCCTCGTCCTCATCGTCGCTCTTACGTTTGATGTTTTTCAGATTATTCCGAACCTGCTTCAAGACTTTCAACATCTCGGAAACGTTATCCGTAAGCTGTTGCCAGCTAGAAGTATATTCTGAGATTAGTCCAGCATTTTTCTGATACTGAAGAAGAGAGAAGGCTGTCAGCAGATTTTGAAAGGTCAGCCTGGATACCGGCAAGCACCTGTTCTGCAGTCGCCCCAACCGCGCCGGTCGTCGTTTTGCATATATTTCAATACATTATCCAGATTGCCGACTGCGGTCATGTTCTGGTTGAGTTGCGCGAAGTCCTTGCACACCTGCTTGAGCCGCCTCAAAGCTGATCTGCCCGGATTTATACGCCGTGATATATTCATTCAGGAGATTATAGATTTTTCAGTAGAATCAATCTGTTTCTCATATGCCTGAATCTGATCGGCATTTTTCTCGTACAGTTGCTTGAATGAGGTGTAAATATCATCGTCCTTGCCGGAAAGAATCTTATCCTTCCAGCCGTCGCCAAGATACTGATTGGCAACCGCAGCATCCTGCGCCTTCTGAACATTTTCCGCGATCTCAGACCATTTTTCCTTGATTTTGTCAAGGGCATCGATCTGCTCCTCAACCTTATCGTTGTAATCGTCGAGTTGATCGTTCAACGCATCGAGCTGTTCCTGCAAGTTGTTCTTTGTAATATTAAACGTCGCATCCTGCACCGATTTCTGGGCGTTGCGAATCTTATCCGCATTTGCCTCATACACTTTCTGACCGTTTCGTATTACCGCCTCGGTTTTCTGTGTGGTAGCAACGTGTAAATTATAAACAGCCTGTTCAAGCTCTTGCTGCAACTGGAGTTTTGTATTCTGTTTGTCCAGCAGATCGATTTTATCTTGAATAGCCTCTTTCTGCTTTCAATAGACTTCTGAAACTCCTTTTGTTGATCCTGAATAGCCTTAGTCTGGTCTTCGATCGCCGTCGTCGCCGCGCTGATAACAGTCGTATAGTCCTTCTGTAAATCTGTCAGTGCTTCTTTAACCGTGTTTAAATCGGAAGAGTAGGTGTTTATCTTATCCAGTGGAATCTTGAGCATTTCCTCATTCCACTTTTTAAGATTCTGCACCATACTCGACATTTCTGAATTGACACTTTGAAGCTGACCGTACAATTCATTCCAGTTGTCAGAGCCGACTTGATAACTGTCCATGACGTCTTGAATGACGCGGGACTGCTCTTTATACTGGTCGATGATGGTAGAACCATTCTTGATAAGCTCTTGGTAATAGTCGGCGCTTAAAGTTGTGCCGGAAGCCTCCAATTCTGCGCCCCAGTTCTGAATCGCAGTCGAAATATCCTTGTACATACCGATAACCGTGGACATATTGGTTATTGGCATTTCTTTAACTGCTTATTATATTCAGCTTGTGACTTTTCAGATCGATAAGCTCGCCCTTTGCCTTGGAAATATTTTCTTTTAAACTCTGATATTCCTCGGTTCCAGTAATGTCCTTACCTTGCTCTTTGGCTTTGGCAACAAGATCTTCTAGTTCGCTTTCACGTTCAGAAATTTCACTGCGTTTATTCGAAATCTGCCCGGAAGTATTGGGATCAGCTTCTTATAGGAAGATGCGCCCACAATGCGTCCGGAAGCCTTTGCCAGATCGATGCTTTTCTGGACGAGGCTGTTATTATTTTCAAGCTGTGCGGCTTCTTTCGCAAGAGCGGTCAGCCGGTTGTTATGAAGCTCTTCAACGGTTTTATAATACTCACGCTCGGCATCCTCGGCATCAGCGATGGCACCCTGGTATTTGTCGTACCAGGTAATCGCATCCTGAATGCTCTGTGAGAGGGTGTCGCTGCCCGATTTCGAATCTTTGCCGCCGGTTTCCTTTGCAAACGCTTCAACAGAATTAGCGCCATGCTCGATTTTATCTCGGTAGCCGTCTGGTAATTTTGCCGCGAAACTCTCATAGGTGTCCTTATAAGTCTGTAATCCATCCTTGAGTGTGGCTAATTTTTCTTTCTGAATATCCAGCGATGTTAAGATGGCATTTTCACGCGATTGTTCGAAAGCTCCACTTTGAATAATATCATATAATTCCTGTACCGATTTTCCAGTAGAGGTCGCAAGCTCGCCAACTTAACCATGCCCTGCCAGTAAGTGTCAGAGGTTGGATCCGTCGCGAATAAATCGCTAATTTCCTGCAACTGATCGGCTGGTAAACCGAAATACTGAGTAAAGGTGTCAGAGGAAATGTTTGACATCCGGGATTTCTGTTCATCAAGCAATTTGATCCGACGTTCAATCCAATCGGTTAAATTAGATTCAGCTTTGCCGCATCCTTCGCCGCCTTGGCAGAATCCTTGGTAGCTTTCGCGTTCTTGGCAAGCTGTTTATTGTATTCCGGAAATACTGTCTTTACCGTATGTGGTAATACCCTCAGTATGTCCACTTACAATACCACCGCCCGGATAAGCCGTACCCGCCGCATAAGCTGTGCCGCGACCATTGACAAAGCCGCGTTCCAACAGAGCTTTCGACTTTTAGCATCGAAGACAATAGCGCCTTTCGGAGTAGCAAACTCAGCACCGTTATCGCCGTATGTGCGCCAGGAGCCGTTTTTCGGGTCAACAACGATTTCTGGTCCCAGCTCGCCAATAAGCGCTGTTTCGGTTTTCGGGACGTATGGATCTCCAGCCGCCTTGGCTGGTTTCGGTTTGGTTCCGCCAGAAGTTAGACCGATATTTGCCATCGTGACGGATTGTTGGGTCATGATGCCGTCGAGGAGTGCTTTAACACGCTTCAACGCGGCTTCCGCCTGCGACGTATTTGCCGTGAGACTAAACTCCTTATCCGAAGTCAGCTCATCCTTCTTGTCCTGTGCATCCTGTACGCTTTCATCCAGAGAGACTTTCAGCGTGGCAATCATGTCGATCTGACCCTGTTGTTCGTCGATTTGCTTCAAAATATCGTTTCGTTGATCCATCAAGCCTTTGGCAACATCACCATTGGCAGAAGGAAGCATTTTATCAATAAACGCGAGTTGATCTTTCAAGTCCTGCAACTTTTTCTTTGCCTGTTCATCCATAATGTCAATATTGACACTACTCAGACCGGACAGAGAAAGCATTTGCTCTTTTAAGTCGCCAATGACCTGTTCTGCGCCGTCAGCATTAATGTCAAGCCCGTAAGTCTTTGAAAGCTCATCGGCAATATCATACATTTGCTGTTGAACGTCTTGCAGGGCAGCCCCACTCTTTCCGTCGGTATTTCGGACGCTTATATCACGAGCCTGCACTTTCAGATCGGCATATTTCTGCGCCAGTTCGTATTCCTGCTTCAACTGCTGAAAATCAGTATCGGAATATGTCTGATTAAACATTTCATAGCGTTGCTGGCTCAATGTCTGCATTTGATCGCTGGCTTCGCCAAATTCCTCAGAAATTCTCTTCAAGTCCTGATCGATGAGTTGGTAGAACGTCGCCTGATAATTATGAACCTTTTCATCCCATGTATCAGCCTGCGCGATCATGTTCTCTATCGCGTCAGATGCCACGCCGTTATCCCGGTAGTTCGCGGATTCCTCATGAGTAAGCCCAGTATCGACTTTCATGAGAATACCTTTGCCGCCGTTTTCGATCTTATCGGCTGTCAGCATATCTTCCGACTTAGCAAGCGTCTCATTCAAATACTCATGCAAAGCTTCTGGAGACAATACTTCGCCGTTTGGCATGATAGGAGTGTAGTGAACCATGACATAACTGCCATCGTCCTTGCCACCACGCCATACAAAATCGCTGGCGGTGTAAGTAGTTGCGACGTCGCCATCCTTGAAATCAGTGTAGCCCGCAGCCTGCATCTTATCTGCAGAAATTTGCGGTCGATTTGTCAAGTCAACATTTCCGTACTGACTCAGTTTTTTCAGCGCCGTTTCCGCGTTCTTAACATCAGTGTCGTCCACGTCAACTTTGATTCCCTGCTTTTCAAATCATTCCGCAGGTTATCATACTGAGTGCGTGCCTCGAACAGGGCGTCATCCAGATCTTCTAATCCTTCCAAGGACCAATCGAATTTTGAGCCGTAGGTTTCCAGCTCGCCGAAAATCGCCCGGACAACCTCTTCGGTCAGCCCCAGCTTATCAACGAAATCCTGAATTCTTGTACCTTCAACAATATCCGCGCCCTTTGCGGCACTTCCGGTCATCAACCCTTTCTTTACCGCATCATTGATAAAGTTTGAAACACCGCTACCGTTATCTGCTAGATATCGTTTCAGCTTTTCAACATATTTTTAACTGCGGCTTTATCCTCAGGAGTCAATATCATCCGGGACAATAAATCCAACCGCAGATTTGAATTTCTCTGTACCAACCTTACCGTTTGCCAGACCTTCCATGACCGCTTTAATCGCATTTCCAGCATCGGTAAACATCGTTCCCTGTGTCGGCGCATTTTGACCTGCGAGCCATGCTTGGTAGTCACGGTTGCCTGTCGAATCTGAGGAGGAGAAGTTCATAGTTTTGGCATTAAGCGCAATCTGCTCATTATCGCGACGAAGAGCATCAATCGTGTCCTTGGTGACTGTAATGCCATCTACGATCGCTTGTTTTATCGCCAGAGCCGCGATGTACTTTTCAATGGTGACACTGTTCTGGCTGTACTGGTAGCGTTCCTGCTCTTCATACGCCGCGATGGTTGCCAGCTTATCATCGGCTTTCGCCTTGGCAAGTTCACGTACCCGCTCCGTATTAAGTTGCATTACACCATTGGTGTATTCCAGGCAATTCGCATACTGTTTCAGATCATCCGTCAGCGTAACAGATTTGCCAGTGGTCTGAGCCGTCAGAGCCGCATTCAGAGATTCATAGGAAGAGCAGACCTCATCAACCTCAGTTTTGAGCGTGTCCATATCGCTAGAGGACATTGTATACGACCGCGCAAGTCCCACCGCCGCAAGGGCATTCTCTTCCTCGGCATCAGTCGCAACTCCTAATGAATCTGCAAAATCTAAGAAACCATCTGAACTTTTCTTTAAGCTATCGTAAATGATTTGCTCATAGGGAAGCAACTGTCCTCCGGCAGCCATGTAGACATCGTAGCCATTTATAACCTGTTCAACAGCGCCGTATAATCCCTGTATATTCTGAGCCGAATCGGCAAGTTGGCTCGAATACTCCTTCGACTGATCCATCAAATCATTGTACTGCTCAACAAGCTCACCATATGCGGACGACTGCTTATCAGTCATCTTATTCATCTCATCAGAGACTTTGAGGAGGTCTGCGTCAACATCTTTCTTTGCCGACGCCTTCTCATTATAATCAGCAATCGCTTCATTCAGAGCCTTGTCTGGACTCTGTCTTTCGTTGGCTGTGGGACCATGATCCTGAGCATATGGATCTCTATGAGCGGAAGCACCACCCGTTGAATCATCTACTCCAGAATCAAAACCCTGTCTATACAGATCGCGGGCGTCGTTGGCAGCCTGCATTGCCGCAATCTGTTGTTCTGCCTGCTTGATTTTAAGCTGGGCTTCCAGTTCAGCTTTCGTCTTCTTCAAACGCTGATATTGTTCATCGCTGACAATGGTAATGCCATTCGTACCTTCTAGCTCGCGCATTTGAGCTTCACACTCTTTAAGCTGCTGAGTCAGATCCTTAACCTCGTTCCCTGCGCTATCGTATGCGTCCAGAGAATTTTGCAAGGCTTCTTTAGCGTATTTGACGCGGTTTACATAATTGTCGTACTCTTTGATGATAGCACTGATCACCATGCCTGCCAAGAAAGAAACACCCATATTCAGAGCCGCCGCGCCAAGAGACTTCATGACGCCGCCGAGCTGTGTACCTATGCCGACAGTAGACTCCAACTGCGCGCCAAAATTCTCCGCTGATTGTCCAGCCTCATCGGTGTTGTGAACAAATTCGCGGATCTGTGCATCAACTTTGCCCTGTTTATCAATATAAGAGGTAAGGCTTTCGCCCGCATTTTTCGCGCCTTCCTGCAGATTCTTGAAGACGGAGACGAGTTCATTTTTCCGGGTATCTTTGTAGCCGGAGCCGAGAGAAGAGAAGAATGTGCCAATCTTGTTTGAAAGACTACCACCCTTATCTTTTGTTTCGCTTATACCATTTTTGAAAATGGTTTTCCAATCTCCAATAGATATGCCGCCAGCCGTAAATTTATCATTCCGAGACTTGAATATCGAACTTATCAGAAAATATGCTGTCGTTTGAAAACAACATACAACTTGTAAATGTATTTTGACAATGATAAAATATGCTTAAAGATAAAATAGGGGAGGTAACACGATGTATTGTATTAGGTGTGGCGGACGTAGAAGTATGTTCTTTTTTAATAAATGCGATTCTTGTAAAACAAAAACTTTGAGAGATACCCCGACGGAATGGAGCGACAAAGACTATGGTCTTCAAAACGATGAGTGGTTCAAACTCACCTATGAAGAGCGCCGAAAAATAGAAGAGGAGTCTTTCATCCCGTTCCTGCGAGAGACCGATCCGGATTTTTCCGAAGAAGCTTACCAGCACCGGCTCGAAAAGGAGCAGAAGTGGATTGAGGATGATAAAAAGCTCAAAGAAGAAAATGCCAAAGAACACGAAGAATACCTAAGAAAGCAGCGAGCCGAATGGGATCGCCGGGCAAAGTACACTCCTCGCTGCCCGATCTGCGGTTCACCCAGAATTAAGAAGATTTCGGCAATCACAAAAGCTGGCGGTGTGGCGCTGTTTGGACCGCTGGGTATGAGGAAGGCGATGAAGCAGTGGCATTGCGAGGATTGCGGGAGCGACTTTTAGATCTTGTAGTCGGTAAAGCCAAGAAGTACGATTGCGAGTCGTTTGGCGAACTCGTTGCAGGTTTCTTCAAGAATGCTTTTTGCCAGCTCAAAACAGAAATAGTGGATATATTCAATGTCGTCGTCGGTTAGTTCACCATTAGCCGGATGAGAGCAGTCATCATATTTTTGACAGGCTTTTATGATTTTATTTTCAGTTTTAGTTTCCATTTTAACACCTACTTTCGAAAGGAGAACGATTATGACATTAAATGCTGATTGTATAAGAGATTTGTTACTGTATTTGGAAGAAAATCTGTCGTATATGGAAGGTGCAACCGATATGACACATAAAAAGATAGGCATAGGAACGCTTGTACAGAAATTACCAAAGTATACAGAAGAAGAGGTTAAATATACCATAGAAAAGCTACACGAAGCAGGATATATTCATTTGACCAACGTCGCTATTAGCAATCAGGGATATATCATGACAGGATACGTTGACGATATAACATGGGACGGCTTCGAGTTCCTGAATAGAGTCCGCGAACCGAAAATCTGGGAAGCAACCAAGAAAGGCGCCGCGAAAATCGGATCAATGTCGATTGCCACCCTCAGCACAATCGCATTCGAGATAATCAAAAACATCGCCACCAGACCAGAGATCATAGATAAGATAATGAGTTTCATCCATTGGACGTAATAAGAGACACGGAGGAACAATGAATATCGCAATCCAAAAAGGCGCGGAATCCATCGGCGAGCTTTGCGGCTTTCCGTCGGATGCCAAATTTTGCCTTGATTTTAAAAGAAGAATCGAAGAGTATTGTGCTGAAATCGGCGCCAATCAAAACCACATCAGAAACGTCGCGATACATAATGAGCCGCGCTTCGGCGAGGTCAAGCGGGTAAGCTACGATCCACCCGGATACGACATTTTATTTTATCAGGCGATTCCCTTGTTTTTGTATAAGGATAACCCCGACAACGCCCGATTTGCCGAATCGGTTGTCAAGCATGAATTATATCATTGCAAAGATATAGATCTCATCGGGACGATGCTAGACCTCAGTGAAATTGAGCATAATTCACATAACATTGATGAGCTATGCACGAATCTGGGCTACCGGCAATGGGGAGAATTTTATGCACATTACAATTCTTGCGCCATTTATGAATCCTGCTATAAGTCGATAGCGGAGCTGGGCGATCTTTATGAGAGAGCCGCGAATCTGACTGGTGACGCGGACGATTGGATCACGCTGTATGAAACCATAGCACACCCGCATATTCAAAATGCGATTATTCTTGCTGCAAACAATTCACGGCTTCACAGTAAAAAGGTTCAGAATTGCATAGCCGAATTTGCCGCCGCGCACGAAAGCTCCGGGGAGTATTTGAAAAGAGTCCAGAGTGTTTTCGAAGAAAAGTATAGAGATTACCCGAACTGGGTTTCGTATGATACTTTCAAAGAGCTTGGCGAAATGTTGCTGGATGCGTAAAGAAAAGCGGGAGAGTGGAGAACCGCCTTCCCGTGTTTTATTTCGACGATTTTATTTGTTATGTCTAAACAATTTTCCGGCTTTCCGGCAAGATGACAAAAGTTCCTTAGAAATTTTGTTCTCATTGAAGGAACTGATGAATTCCGGTAAATCCTGCGCCTTGACGAGAACTATTCGGTTATCTGGAATAGGTCGATTTTTCATAAACACCTCCATTAGAAAATTTCTATATGTTTGACGTCTGACATTCTGACCATAATTCGCTCAAAAGCCTTGCCCTCATAATCCGCCCCATTGTATACATTAGCGTCTCCGGCATCGTCGCAGATGAACTTTGTATATGCGGCGAGAACCAGCCAGCGGTCGTCTCCAATATCCTCTTTATAACAAAATGCACCTACCAGGTAGTAATCTTCATTGTTCAAATAAACCCGAAGAGTAGTGCCATTTTCATAATCGAGATTGTCTTTTAAGGCATCTTCGTGCAGAGTCCCCTTTGTTATCTTGGCAAACGCGTGATTAAAGCGTCCAGATTCCAATATGGCAATAATAGCAATGGTCATGATGATTCCAATTAATGTAGCTGTGAGTGATGCTGCCGCAGAGCCATCCCTAAACTCAATGCCAAAGATGGTATACAGAACTCTGACTATCGCAATAAGCAAATAACTTACCAAGCATCCCGGAATCAGGACGTTGCTCTCTGGCATTACATGACTTCGTACCCGCCGGAAAATAACAACGGCGACACTTCCGGGAACGATATACTGAAAAAGCGTTGGTAGATTTGATATTAATTCTGTGAACTGTTCGATTTTCCCGCACCTCCATTTGTTTTGCGCCGATCACCCTTTTCTCCGTGATTTCTAACAGGGACCTTTACCAATTCCAAGGAAAAGGTTCCGCGCGTCGAATCGTTGTCTTTTGTACTCATAATAAAATTCCTCCGTTTTTTTGATATATAAGATCATACATCAAATTGTCAGAGAAATCAATGTATTTTTCAGAACAAATGTTCTTTTGCCGTTTTTGCAACCCCTACGGCTGGGGTCAAACTGCATAGAAGACAGGGGCAAATCCCTACTGTGTTTACTAACCGCTATGCTCGGCAAAGTCCTGACTGTTCATTACAGCATCGGGAATTTCACCCGCTTCCGCTTGCCCTGGCAGTCGATGAGACTAGCACTCAAAGAGTTTCCACCTTAAAAGGCTTATGCATTTCTGCGCTGTCGTCTGCTCGTAGCGTGAGTTCCGGCATTGTCACGATCCACATCCCGTCGCCGGAATGGGAGAGTAGCCGGAGGTTTACACGCATCCAAGTTCTCTAAACACTAAAAGAAGCAACCATATGCAGAGGGTTGCCATATCTGCAAATTCAACCGTGTATCTCACGGAGGATAATATAAAGAACGGCACTTCGCGCCGAAGACTATACTATGTAGGCATATTCTGAGGGACAACCTTTTGCCCTACCTACGTCTTGAAGAGTTAATGCTGCGCCCATTGAACCGAGAATTGTCGGAAGAGCACCAAATTTTGAAACTAACGTCGTCACACGATTAACAAAGCCATCAATCAGTGAGATACCATTTTTCACAGAGCCAGTATTAAGAAACGCATTCCAAAATTTATCAGCATGGTTTTGAAGTTTGGTAAGCCGCCCGTCAATACTATCAAGGTAGCGGTCAAGCTCTTGCTGCGCGGAATCTTTGGAGTCGTATTTGGAAGACTTATACGCCTTTTCCAACAGCGACGGATTTTCCAAGATAGAAGCAGCGATATTTGCCCTATTCTTTCCGGATATGGTCTCAAGAAGTAAATTCTTGTTATTACTTCCGGTTTTGGCATCGGTCTCAATAATTTCCTTATACACCTGCGAAATTCCCAACAGAATCTCATAGGTGGATTTATAGTTTCCGTTCTTATCAAGAATATCGAAGCCTTTAAAGCCATTGGAAGCTACAGCCGTCGCAGATTTGATGGTGTCCCGCAGTTTGGAGACAGTGGTGATCATACCGTCAATATCTTCGCCGGAATCCTGTAGAGATTGTGCGCCTTCTTTTGTGCCAGTCAATCGCAGCGCAATCGTTCTCAGACCTGCACCTACAGAAGTCGGATCTTGAACAACAGCGTTACCGGCAGTCATCAGCGCGATGGCATCATCCATATCATTGCCCGCGGTTTTCAGCGCACTTGCCGATCTCTGTAGACCCTCAGCCAATCCCTGAGTTGAAATGGAGAAATTGTTGCCAACGTTGTTCAGTTTATCGACGATGTCATCTTTGCTCAGATCGCTATATGCCTGCGACATAGAAACCATTGCTTCAGTTACTTCATTAACATCCGTAAACTCAGATACATTCAACAATTTATTCGTGGTCTTTGCAGAAGCGGCGGCTTTTTCTAGGCTCTCACCAATTCGCATCCAATCCGCCGTAGAATTCATTAGCTTTTCGCCGGTTGTGCCAACCTCGTCGGCGCGAGAAAAGCTTTCAAGTTTATACTGTTGCAATGAACTCAGGGCATCATTGGAAACTTTCAGCATTTCAACATAGGCATTATCCAAGTCATGAACTACATCAATGCCTTCGCGCATATACTGAAATATCTGCTGGAACGAGAAGAGATTAGCAAGCTGACCGGAAAACTGCGACCAAATTTTCTCTTTCATAACATCAGCGAAAGAGCGTCCTTCCAGACCGGCTTCATGAATTTTAACTTTCAGATTGCCGAATTCGCTGGCAAGTTGTGAGACGTCGGCATCGGCGCCAAGAGAACGGATAGACGCCTTTAGGTCATCCAATTTCTTTTGAAAATCCGCAGTAAGACGGGTGTTTTTGCTTTGGTACTCTGAGATGGAGTCGATAAGGTTTATACGGGAAACGGCTTTTGAACCCTTCGAATCGGGAAGGTTTTTCTTCACCTTCTGAAGCTCGACTGCAAGTTGTCTAACTTTTGACATCTCTGCATTAGAAATGATTTCAATACCCTGGATTTTCTCTAAGTTCGCGACAAGTCCATTTATCGCCGTAAGATTTGCCGAATAGTTTGAAGTGCGACTTCCTTCCGGGATATTTTTATATTTTTGCTGTAAAGCCTGGGCTTCACTATATAACTTACCTGCCCGTTCAGTATAGACGGTTTTTAACTTGGATTGACTGGTCTCGGCAACAGAGTTAAGCTTCGCTATCCTAGCTTGAGCATCGTACTGTTCGTTAGTTTTAGCAATAAGCTTTTGAACTCCAATACGTTCTCTTTCAAGCTGCTCGATTCGCTTCTCATTTGCCGCAATCACATTTGAATCATTCGTCTTCGCCATTTTTTCCTTTACGGACGCTATTTCTTTAGTAAGACGAAGTTCTTTGGCAAGATTGTCGCGAAGTTCTTTGGAAATTTTTGAATTTCCGGGTGAGGCATTATTCGATGATTTACCGCCAGAATTTCCGCCGGAAGAGGTGTCAAATTTAACCTTGACGCCACTTTTTCTCAGGTTTTCAAGCTTTTTAATTGCCTTTTCGATTTCTGATGTATCACCAATAATCTTGACTTTAAGATTTTTACCATCGAGGGTCTGTTGAGCGCTTGAAAACTCCTGCAAAACCTCCTTCTGCAGATTCCCCTTATCGACGGTTATTGTAGCCGTCAAACTGGCAACCTGATTTGCCATGATTCCCTCCTTTTATAAATAAGATAGAACTGTATTTTCCCACTCACTTGCGAAACCAGAACGAACATAGGCGCTCATTGGGACCCCCTGATTAAAATAAGGATTATACCAGTATTTCTGAACGCCGTTTGCCATTTGTCCAAAACGATAATTCGGTCTTGTCCAAACCTCTGGAAGACCGTGAATTCCCTGATTCCATTGTAAGTCCAGAAGATATGCAGGTGGGTCAATTCCCGCCCCATATCGTTCTTTCCATTCATAAATAGAACGGTCGTTTGCGAGGACATTCGCGGAAAAACTTCCCATATCAACATAAGAATTGAATGAAATCACCGTCTTGCCATGGTGCTTTCGAATTCGATGTTTATACCGTAAGGCGGAACTCATCGTATCCGATTTATTTAGAAACCAGTTCTCTGTGTATTTTTTTCGTATCTCCTTTTGTGCTTTATCCCCGGCGGAGATAAGTTTCTGTGTCGCTTTATCGGCGGCAGAGTCAATGGCACGGTTCAAAGCACTTTTATTGATTTTGAGTTTTCCCATGTGCCTCCTTGGAATGATCCCGGAACATTTGACCGCTCCGAGACCTAATATTTACTCTGTGACGTCAGTGGTATCGGTATTATCTTCTGATGCATCAGTCTTTTCGATATGTGTCTTTACGGTGGATACCAACGGCTCAAACACCCTTACGAAAATTTCTTTTAGCTCACTGATTTTGTGTGAAATAAAATTATGTGGCTCGGTAAAGTTGGTAATGGCGTCGCAACAGGTCATGTTTACGATAGAATGAAATTCAGCTAGTTCAAGTTCTGAAATCTGATTCATGATCTTACGCATCAGCCCAGAGCGGGAGAGTGCATCATATTCGTCGCACCAAGACTCGGTCGTGCCAGTTAAATCGGTATAAGCCGAGATGATAGCACGGGCGGTTAGGATGGATCTCACCGGAGAATTAATCTCAATACACTTTTCATCCTTATCCCACATAGAATGCTTACAAATCGTTTCAGCCAGGAAAATCTTCTGCGTGACCGGCAGATAGGACTTTACCTTTAAATTGCTGCTCAGAAATTTTTCTTTGAGTTCTGGGTTAGTCAACTGCTCATAATTTGATACAAAATCTAAAACTGTCATTTCAAATTCCTTTCTTTCCTTCTGGCTTTCCGCGCCGCCTGAACATTCTCATACGGCAGCCAGCCGCCATCTATTTTCGATTCAGTCATCCACACATAATCCAGATCTGGATAGCGATGCCAAAACATTTTTCTTTTTAATAAAGCAACCGCGTCAGCCATGCCCTTAACATCAACCACCTGCGACGTTCCATCTGCGAATGCCAACACAAAGTCGGCAACATATTCAACCTTGCGGACGGTTTTCCCGTTATAGGTAAATTTGGGCTGCAACTCAAACGGCTTCTGCATTTCCACCGAAACAATCTCCCCGGATTTCAGCCCTGGGATGACGATATCGCGGTAATAGTGCATTTCCATTGCAGAATCAAACACGATCCCCTCATATGTTCGGCTGGCAGTATTTTTACTTACGTTATATTTACTTCGCTGCGCCATGCTATTTTAATTCCCTTTTACACCAGAGATCGAAGACCTCTTTTGTCTCGCTGCGACGGAACACAAACACGATCAACGCCTTCTGGGTTTTGAAGTCCCGGCTGGGATAAATGTCCAGCGGCTCAACATCATGGTTCCAATACAGCGCCGCTTGAAACGGATCAAGAATTCGAATAGCTTCGCTCGCGTTATATTCAACATTTCTTAATTTTGATTTGATTTTATTTTCCATTTCGCTCCATAGTAAAAAAAGGACATATCCGCCAAATTGTGTGATAGTAGATATGTCCTAAAAAATTTTCATCCACTATTGCTTCTCGGACGCAGTCGCGTCCGGAGTCTTCTGAGGTGTTTTTTTCGTCTTATGCGACGCAAGAATCTCCTTGATGTGCCGGACATTATCCGGGTTGTCAATTTTATCAAGATCATAGGTAAAAGCAGACAAAGCCGCATAGGCTTCGGCATCCGTGATCTTTTTGAAAGTGTGGTCGGACAAGATCTTGTCCATCTGCTTGCAAGTCTCCTTGCAGAACAGAACGTGCCAGACCGGCTTCAATTCATCATCCGGGCAAGACGGGCAGTAATGGTATCTTGTGCCACAGAAAAAGCATTTTCTATTCAGATTCATAATTGCCTCCTATAAAAGAAGAGAGGGGAAATTCCCCTTACTCTTCGTCCGGAACAACGATCTGGAACAGTCTCTTCTCCTTATCGCAGTAAGCCTGCTGTGCCTGAATAGTGAACGGATGGTTGCCATCGGTCGCGAAGGATATATCTACGTTGGCATCCAGCTTTGCATTCGGAAAAATGACATAAGCATGGATCAATGTAGACTGATCACAAACATCAGTTCCCAGAACCTCCATAATGAACTTACCAGCTTTCGGGAAGTTGATAGCATCGCCGCTTACAGAAACCGCTCTTTCTGCCTCATAGTCATATACAACAAAATACTGAGAACCAGCAACAGAACCGGTCGGGAATGTGATGCTATGAGAACTCTCGTCGTATGTAAACTTGCCAGCACCGGTTGTAGCGCTGTAAAGCAGTTTCTCGCCCAGAGTACCGTCGCCCTTCAAGCGATAGATCTCAGCCGGTGTTGAGAGCGGAGTATGCTTCAGAGCAACCGGATTGGTTACGGTTGACGGAACAGTTAAGGTCTCAAATACCGGAACGGTAATCTTGGACTCCGCCGTAGCAACAACCTTTTCTGTACCGCCCTGAGCTGCAAGCAGTCCCAGATCAAACAGAGAGTTATTGGCGGTAAACTCAGCTTTCTTCGCACGGTTGAATGTTGCGATGGTAGAACCGATTACGTCAGTAACCTCAGATGTCTCAGAAGTCAGGTTCAAAGACGGCTCGGCGATCTGGTTGATAGACCACATAACAGAACCATCAGCCTGAGAAACCATCAAACCTCTCAGTACATGGTCAATGGCAAAGTTGTTGATGTCAAAAACAGCCATTTTCTTTCCTCCTTTGGATTATTTTCGACACGAAAAAAGGACCCCCTATTCGTTGGAGTCCCTAGCCCAGTCGAATTGTTTTTTATTGATTTTGCTTGTGTCAATCATGCCGCTATACATTCCTTTCAGAAGTACGGTAGACTGAACATAAATGTGTGCGCCCCGAACAGTGTCCATAAATTCATATAGACTGCATTCGCGTAGCTCGGCGCTTTTATACTTAAACCCCGGATACCGCATCATGGCAGAAATCAAGGGTTTCAGTTGTGATGTGTATTCTTCTTTGGATTTTTTCTTATGCTTCTGGCGATCCAATTCAATTAGAATTCGCTTGGTGGTTTTATTCGCCGCGTGTTCGACCTTCGGCTTCAAGCCATGAATTTTTCTGAGAAATGTCACGATTTTCAGATAAACAAATTTGTCGATAACAGTCCCGGTTTCGGGATCTGCCAGCGCGCGTTCGCCATTTTCAAACTGACACAGTTCCATGCGAGAGAAATCTACGCCGTCCAGAAAAATAGAAGTGCGCTCAGGCGACAATCCCCGCGTCAGTGAACAGAAGAGATCGAAGTCAGATATTTCTTCATAATCAATCCCGGCATCGAAAAGGTAGCTTTTCATATCACTCGGAATCGCTGTCAGAAGATAGAGGAGCGAGTAATACCGCCGCTCCCCATATTTGATAACGTCGCCTAGGGTAGGAGAGTGAACCCGAATTTTATTTGTCACGACGTAATCTTCGCCAAAATATGCTTGAAGTTCATCAAATTCCAGTGCATCACCCATCTGAATCACTCCTTCCAGGCGTCGTGAGTAACGATCCGCGTTTCGCCGTTGACAGTGTTTACGATGGAGTTAAAAGCAATCGTCTGGAAAACCAGTGTGCTTGTGATGTAGAAGTTATCGGATAAACCTTCTTTACAGGAGATAAGATTGCAGCGAACGCCAAAGATATTAGACCAGTTGAATCGCTCGCGGATAATCGAAGCAATCAGATCATGACGCGGAACGCCGACATCTCCAACATAACCATCGCGTCCGTCCACATAAATTTTAAAAGTAATTTCAGCATACTTTTCAATCCTGTTTTTACTCGGAATCGAATCGAAAGAAACGGTGTAAGAAAGGTAATGACGGACCTCAGTTTGTGTTGCCGGATAAAAGATGAAAGGGCGAATACTGGATGAAGAACCAAAATATCTGTCCCATTCCCGTCCCACATAATATTGCCTTGTTCATCAAAAAGCTGATCTTCGTAATCCGAATTGTTTAAGGCAAATAGCAGTTCAGGGCAATTCATGAGATTATTTTTGATTTTTTCTTTCCAAAGAATACCGTGCTCGTCTGGAGCCGTCGCATAGGAACGGAGTTTCTGCAACAGCTCATTTTTTGTGCTTAATTCCATAGCTCCTCCTATACAATAATTTCAAACAGAATTTCCCCCACGGTATTTTTATCTTTACAGGTCAATTTCAACTTTTGACCGATGTAACTTCGATCGCCTAAAAACTTGACCCGAATTTTATTCGATGTATTATCTGGTATTTTTGTAATGAGCAAGTCTGTATCGCATTCGACCCAGGAAGTACCCTGCGAAATCTCAGCCGTCCAATTTTCCAATGTCAACGAATGCTTATCCGTTGTATCTTCATTGTGTGCGTCATAAAACGTAGCGGTGATGAGACGATAGCTTCCGCCGATTTTAATAACATTGGTGCTCGCCGTGATCTTGCAGATTTCTCCTACCACAAGATCTGGAACACCCTCTGGATCTACCGATGCATCGTGGTAATCAGCAAACATTTCGCCGGTTTCCAGATTTACATAATCGGTCGCCGGATTGAAAAGATCTTGATAAAGAGTAAGCTTCTGTATACCGAATGGCTTGGCATTTTCTACCTTACTGACAATCCAGGTGCTTGGGTGTTTCGTAGGAGTACCGACAATCATACGCATATTTTTTCCCGTGTCTTCATGGGTATAGAAAACCTTTTCCGAAATTGAATTCATTGGCAGACAGAGTTTTTCCTGATTTTCAACCGATGCAAACAGATAGTCGCGCCAGATACCGCTATTGTAAGAACTTTGGTCACGCAAAACGCCCCACATTTTTCGTTTAATTCGACGGTTGCCATCCTGTTCGATCCACATGAAGCGATAATTGCATGGAAGAATCAGATATTTGGTAAACTGATTGCTGATTTCCTGCCCCAGAACAAGCCAGCGTCGGTATACTTCCTTATTGTCAGGAATATCCACATACAGACCAATTGGAAAATCTGCCATGTAACGTAGTCGATAATCGGTCTCGTAGTAATACAGCTCATCTTTCGGCTCAAACTCAATTTTCTGCGACGGGCGGAACATCAGATAATATTCGACCTGATCCTTGTCATAAGACTGATCGCGCGACACAATAAATCGAGCATCAATCCGGGTTTTTGAGGTCTGAAAGTAACTCATATGGCACTTCTTTTCCGGCTGGTCGTCATGAAAGTAGTCGTAGAGATAACACACTTTTGAACCAATACCAGTATCCCATTCGGATTCCATCAGCATATCAGACTGAATTTTGAGCGCCTGTCCAACGGTAGTTCCGCTTAAAGATGACAGCGCCCGGCAAGCTTCTAGCGATGGCATCAACGCACCTCCCCAAACATTGTCCTCAAATAGCCATGACAGTCCAGAATCAATTTCCGAAATCTCTTAAACTGAAAATCCGGCTTTTTGCATTCCAGATAGGCGGCTTCGAGAGAAGACATAAATGCAATCATAAGCGGTGGTTCATTAAACATAGAGTTCATGCCACCAAAACGATATAATAACCGTTCGAAATGAGCGAAGAATTCCTCGTCATCCGCAAAAATCAGTTCGGTAATCTGGGAATCCTTATATAAAAGAAGACGATGAATTTCGTTGTGCATTAACAACGCAGCCTGTCGCACCTGTTCATCGGAAAAGGTTCCATAACGATAATCCATCAGGTTTCTCCTCTACTGATATAGGAATTGTGTAGATAACCATAATCACTAATCAGTTGTTTCAGTTCAGATTTCATTGCTGCCAACTCCTGAACAGACTGTTTATAGTTGTTCACGAGTACCTTTTCTTTTCCTTCGCCAACAGCAATAGAAAGCTGTTTTGCACTCTTAACCTTCGGCTCCATCCAGCGGATCACCATGCCAAGAGACAGGACATCAACCACAAACCCCTCATCGGCTTCATCATCAACCGGGAAATTGAGTTCATAGGTGATTGTCATGACTTCATCGTCCATAGAAAAGGTTTTAAATTTATGGCGAAAACGAGGATTTGACGCCGCTGCGTGCAGCCAATCTCTTACAAATTCAAGCAACGAGTTGTCGTCCAGGCGCAACAGCATCGGATCGTCAATGCTGCCTAAAAACCTTTCGAACACAGTTTTGTAGGAAGTTGTCATGCGACACCTCCGTTATTAGAGCAGACAGATCAAGTCAGTCCCGCAAACACGATCTACGGTCTTAATCTTCTGAATGGAATCAAAAGTACCAGCTTCCATACGAGTTGCAATCTCGGATTTTACAGCGTTCTGAATGCCTACCGGCAACCCAGCAAACACGGAATCAAAACGATCAGATGGAAGATTCAAAACAGTTTCGACATCATTCGCCTGAATTTTCTCATACAGCGCTTCGACATCTTTCCAACGTGCATCAGCCAGAAGTTCTTCGTCTTCGATGACAAAAAGCGGCTTGAACAGGAAGCCAGAATTTGAAGCTCTCAGCCCCATAAGATCCTGATATTCAACCTCAGTTACGTCGCCAAAATCATTCCAACGATACGTATTGTCGGTTTTTTTGCTGACATAAATCAACTCGCCGCGAGTGAGAGAACGGCACGGGATAAATGAATCCGCTTTATATACTTTTGCCGGTTTTTCCTCTGCAACTGGAGCAACTGCCCCTGTAGTAGCAATCTTTTCTGCCACTACTGCGGCAGTATTTTTCTTTGTAACAGCCATTTCCAAAAATCTCCTTTATAATAGAAGAGGGCGGTGTTGACCGCCCACTCCTCTGTATTTCGATTACTCGATTGTGTACATGCCAAAGCGTCTACCAATGATAGTAGCGACACCCATTTTCTGCTGGTACTCATATTCGATCGTCATATCCATGTTAGTTGCACTGTCGTTAATCTCGCGAACCTGTGCATCACCCTCATCATAGATCTTGATGAACTTATTATCAGCAACCGGCATAATCAGAAGTTTGTTGTTGTCAACCAGCTTTGTCGTGGTATCATTCGGCGCGAAGGACTGCGGGATCTCTACCAGACGAACACCCTCCCAGAGAGCCAGACGACCAGTAGTGTGTCTTTCCTGTTTCATGGAATCGGAAATCCAGGAAACGTCAGATAAAGCAGTCAGTTTTGACAGAGCCGCTTTTGTACCCATGATAACAGCCTCGGTGCCGTTAGCAGCCTGGACATCCTCAACCAGAGTAAGCAGAGTGTCCTTGTTCAGAGAACCGGTCTTAGTAAACTGGCTGGTCGGAAGAACCTTGTTGCCTGCTGCCATAACAGCGGCATATACCATGTCATTGACCTTTTTATCGAATGCCTCGTAGATTTTCTGAACGAAGTTAGCCCAGTCAACCTTACCAGCCATAAAAAGCTCGTACTCCGCATATATCTTAGCGCTGTACCAGGAAGTCTTTACAGCGAAAGTTCTTCCTTCGCCAAGTCTCTGACGGAACAGATCGTGATGATTACCGGAAACTTCTGAAACGGTCAAGATAGACTCGTCCGGCACATAGAACTCGTTGGTATCGCCCAGAGCCATAGATTTAATCTCGACGAACTCATTGAAGAACGGATTCTCGCCCCAGCCCGAAACAAGGAGATTCTCTACGGTCTCCTCGATAACCTCGAAGACGTCTGTTTTATGTCTACGGATAGCACGGCGCAGCTCTTTGCGGGAACAGCCCGGCGCAACCTGCAACACGTCATAAAATACTTTTCTGATCTCATCGTTGCACTGCTCTTTGCTGTGACCATCCCTGGTAACGCCTTTAGCAGTTTCATACATCAACTGAGAAAACTCATGAATATCTCTGTCTGCGAACACTTTGCGTGTGTTCTCATTGCTAAATACGATTTTCATTTCGTGATTACTCCTTTCGTAATTACTCGCCAATCTTCAGCTTCTTAGCGGCAACAGAAACGGTCTTGCCAACCTCCGGTGTGCCAGTGAAGCCCTCCTCAGAAATGGCAAATACATCGCCCACATACAGCTCGTAAGCACGAACAATATCGTCTTTCTTGTTGTAGAAGTTTGACTCATGCTGCATTGCAGTGGTATATGTCTCGTAGATCAGCGGGACCTGCAGAACCAGCGCGTCGCCAGCACCGACAGCCGTAACCTCTACCAGGTATTTACCAGCAGAACTCTTGCCAATAATCTTTCCGGCGAAAGTAGCAGAAGCCGCAGCCTCCTTGTAATACTCCGGAGCCTCATAATCGCCCTTGCCAACGATGATGCCATTGTCGGCATCTGCCGCCATCTTGATATTCCAGATATGACCGGCAATTGTGGCTTTGAGTTTTGTGCTTTCGCATACCGTATGTTTGGTATCAAAATTCAAAAAGCTTGTAGCCATTGTTTTTCCTCCTTGTTTTTTAATAAAAAGAGCGCCTAAGCGCTCTTCTCATCGGGATCTTTACTTGAATAAAGTTTTATAATACTTATCAGTGCTTTTCGGCTTTTCCAGAGAATAGCCAACTTTGCCCGCCGGTTTATTTTTCGGCTCATTTAAACTGAACGCATTAATGGAATCGGCATAATCACACTTGATGATTTTGCACGATTTTCCAGCTCGGTCAGATCATACTTGTCCATATCTGCGACGAGCGCCTGGAACTGTTCATTGTCTGCCAGCATAGAATATTTTCATCTGCCAGAAGAGTTTCTTTCTTGGAATGAAGTTCATTTTTCTCTGCATTTTCTTTGAAATCTTTGAGAGAAGCGTAGTTGGAACGCATAGACTGAAGCTCAGCAAATTCGCTGTCCGTTAAAAGCTCGCGGTGCAGCGCAAATCTTTCTCCATCGAACGCGACGTTGTCACCGTCCTTTGTATAGTTCTGACCGTAGATCTTGTCGCCATTCCAATTCTCATATGTGAAATGATCATCATAAACAGAGTTGATGAAATACCACTCGTTGTCACTGGACTCAAATGATTCTAAAAGCTGATAGAGCGCATATCTAATATCTTCGTGGGAAATCTCATATGTACGAACGAGTTTCGCAAATTTCTGCGGGTCGTCTGCTACCGGCTCATTTGTACCAGCATCGGCAAACAGCTCGGCAAATTTCGCCTCAAGCTCTTCGTCTGACATTTCGGCATAATCGAAGGTAATGTCTTCGGCAGTCTTACCATATTTGGCAAGCAACTCTTCAAATTTTGTCATATTGCCCCGATCTCCTCCTTTCTTTGATAATGTCTGAATAGGGTTTGCTTTCTTGTTAAAATTGGCTGCTTCAAGCTCTTCGAGCCGGTTCTGAAATTCAGCCATTTTTGATTCATATTTTTCAAACAAGCTGTTATTGTGCGAGCTGAAATCAGCAAGTTTAATATTGAATTTGCCATTCCCGGATTCACAACTGCGCCATCAGGCGTTTTACCCAGAATCGTTACCCACTAAAGAAGAAATCTTCAATATCGAGGTGCTTTTCCTTGGCATTGTACGAGAGCGACCTAATCGACAACTCGACAGATACAGAGCATTCCTCTTCGCGTTGTAAAATTTCGGCAGCTTTGGAATACTCTTCGAAAATATAACCGTCCACTTCACAGTAAGTTTTCTTCTTGTCTTCGTCATATACTAACTGTGCGTTGCAAGACTCAGGCACGATTCCAATAGGGTGCTCATCATAAACGACTTCGCCGTTTTCATCTTCGTGCATATTGTGAGAGTAGAACTCCCATTGACCATTAACCTTATGAATATATCCCAGAATCGGGCGATTACTAAACGACGACAGAGCAGAAGTCATTACCTCATCAGAAATGTTTGACCCGTTTAAATTTGTATTCGTATGACACGCTTGCAAATGAACAGGAAGCAATCCTTCTGTGTTTTATCTGATTTCTCAAAATTTACCTTGCCGTGAACATGAACTACAATAGGATCACCGGAATCGTCGGCATTGAAGCGGGTTGAGCGCTTATATGTATTTGAATAAAAATCATACAAATCTTCTAAGTACAGTAATCTTTTAGCCATTTCCTTTCATTTATGTACAAACAACAGGTGTCAAAAAATAAAATCGCCCAGAAATGGACGACTAAAATGTGAGCATATCGCTATATCTGATTTTGGATGTATCGACGCCGGAGAAATTCATGGAATCACTGTTTACAAAAACAAATTCCCCGTTTCCGCCATAAACCTCATACAGCCCGCATTCCTCAGATTTTTGCGGTTTCAACATCAGATGTTTTAATAAATTTTTTAATGCCATTCTCCGTTACTCCTTATTACATCTGGTTCTTTTCCTTCTCTTTGGTTTGTTCCCCCTCGTCTCCAAGCTCATCCTTTTCCTGCCCACCACCTTCATCCGTGCCGGACGTAGTGTAAGAGCTATTCAAAGGAATCCAGTTACTCGGCAGATCGAGAACTTTATTTTCAAGGAACTGAAGCGAGAGAACCTGCAATGGACTAAAGCCATCCAGTGCCGCGACAGCCATCTTGACCGGAACGCCATACTGCGCCGATTCCAATAACTCTTTTTTCTTTTCGTTCTTCATCCACGGAGAAGTATATATATAGGAAACTTGCGCCGGATTCGACAAGACGCTTTTAAGGTAGTGGTTTGTCCACTTTTCGATTTGACCAAGAAGAGGTTTAAGAGCATTCATCATATCTGCGATGATGTGTGCTCGATAAATAGTGGCGCCAGTATGCTCATCGTTTAGAACCATTGAGCCACCAGACTGTTTAAACAGATTTGACATTGAAGTTGTAATCATATCGACGTCCGACGTATCCATCGGTTTGAACTCGATGACATCAATCGGAAGTGGCGAGATAGCAGTGCCGACGCAATCTGGAACAGAATCAGCCAATCGCTCATAATAATCCATCGCCGTATCTGGATCAACTTCAAACTCGTTCGGATCATTGCTTCCACTCATATGATTCATACGCGCAACCAATAATTTATAGATGCTTAACTGGTTTTTTACAGCCAGGATACTCTGCAGATCTACATTGTCGATGATGGACTCGAACAAACCGGAGTAGGGCGCGAGACAAAGAGTAGGATCATCGTCATTAACCTTTAGACAGATTGTTCGGTTACTGTCAAGCTCCTGCCAACGCAGGTTATTATCTCCCTGGTATGCCGTATACTTCGAATTAAACTCCGAGTCCCAGAATTCCAGTTCTTCGGAGTGGCGACGGAAGTATGAAAAATCATATGCAAAATTATGTGTCCCGTCATAATTGGTTGAAGAAATTTTGCAGTAATCGCCGTCCAGCGGGTAAATAAAGAAACCGGAATCATCCTCATAGACATAACCGAAAAAAGCGTCCTCACGCCAGGCAATTATCAGACACTTATAAATTTCGGTTGCCAGTTTCATTTTTTCAAGCTCTACACAGGTGTCATAGTAATCCTTTAATATGGTTTCAGGGTCATTATCCTGCGTCAGATCAATAAGCGGCGCTACGCTTATAGCAGTCAAATCTACCTGCTGTGCATTATAAGCGAGCAAACGCCGGTAAGAATGAGAAACCCGCCAGAGAAAGCGACTCAAATTTCGCAAGGCACTTTCATTCTGTTTCGGGTTCTTCATATATTTTCGCAAGGTCTCTTTCGAATAGGTCGAGAAGGTACGAGACTGGGTCTTGGTAAGATCCAACATCTGCACAACCTTCTGAACTTTCGCAAAGTTCTCCGTGCGACGCTCGTGTTTATCATAAAAATCTCTAAGTTCCTGCACGCTCAACTTAGAAGAGTTTCGGGACGCGCCAGGCGCCCGCTTCGGTTCTGCCATCGGCATCCCTCCTTATTCTGCAAACATAGAAAATCGTTTTGGTTGTCTGATTGCCAGACGCTTTACGAGTGATTCGGTATTTTCTTGCGGTCGGCGTTTTCTGGATAAATCCTGACATATCTGAAAATTGTACTCAAGAGAAGAGAACCGGTCTTTTCTCATGCCCGGACGCTCCTTAATTTTGACTGTATTTCCCTTCATTTCATGATCCAAATAAATCAGTTCATTAATCAGAAGAGATGTCTGAGTGTACGGAGCCTGTAAAAGAGCCTTCTCGCGCTCAGACATTTTACCGAACCCGCGAATCTTTTGAATTTCCTGCTCGGCTTCAAGATCTGGAATGAGCAGATTGATGACACCATTCTGGAATCCGGCACGCAGACCGATAGCCGCATTGCTGTTAAATTCTGCCGTCGCCTTGATAGACCAGATAGCCTTTTTGGCATTCCGTACCTTGCAACGATCTGCCATATCCTCATTGTTACAACAGGTTAGAGCCTCATAGGTCACATCGTATTCAGGATCATATTGGTTCTTGATGATGAAGTCATACACACCAAGACCCTGACCGCCGGTATCCAGCACCAAATCGGTACATTTATACTGATAAAAGAAGCGCATCACCAGCAAACCGAGTTCATCCGTCGTCATGCCTTCATGAGTCTCAATATAGACGATATTGGAAATATAGTCGCTACGTTCTGTTGGAATCGCCGAGTTGATGATGAGAGCCGCCGCATCATTGTTATGTTTTTTGGAAGCCATCAGCGCGACGTCCACGGAAAGAATCCGCCGCTCGTTCAGCGCGAGAGGTGGTATTTTAATGCGATGTGCCTTATAGATTTCCAGAGGAAAGTAAGAATGTTTCAACTTTCGTCGCGGGGAAATGTCATCAAATTTGAAGAACGCATCATCCGAATCGCCCAACCACAAAGCACCCATCTCCATCGAGAAGGAAGTGGCGTCAAAGTCAGCCTCAGACATTTCATCTTCAACCTGTTCGCGGAAAAGTAGCCCTTCTTTGATGGCGAGCTGATAGGGCAGTCCGCAACAGAAATACTTCTTCTTATCATTAAGCATCAGAGAGAAGTAGGTCTGCAATTTTTTATAGGACCAATGCGATGTAAACCACGCAGAGGACATATATAATTCACAGTTTCTCTCGGCTAAATGCTCATATTCTGGTTTGGAAAGATACCCCGGAGAACGCGGGGCGGTTAAGAATTTTCGAATAACCGTATTGAGAATATTCAGATCAACCATGCGGAACTCGTCCACGCAAACGATATTTGCTCGGTTATGTCGTGCCGCGTCGCTTGCGGTAACAATTTTTACCCAGCTACCGTTTCTGAATTCGCAGTGGGCGTTATTAATGCTGGTACTAATATCTGATATTTCAGCGCATAGGTTAATGGAACCCCAGGAATAGTTTTTCATGAAATCTTCTTCAATTTTTTGGATACATTCCAAACTCTGAGATTTGTAACCGGAGACAATACAGATTTTTGTGCCCGGGAAAAGTATACAACGAACAACACAATACAAGGACACCAGCCAGGTTTTTCCAGAGCCGCGGCTGGCAATATACATGAAATTCGTTGATACCATCATCATATAGATGAGAATTTTTTGAAAAAGTTTTAATTTGATGTTCAGATACTCCGCAACAAAACGCTGCGGGTTTTTTCGATAGAATGCCGCCCAGTAAGCGACACCTTCCATGATTCGTTCAGATTTGCTGCGTTGGACGTCTTGCAAAGTCTGTTTCTTCTTCGCCGCCATGCCTAATCCTTCATAGCCTGCGATCCGAAGATCCTCTCAAACAGCTCATCGCTGTCGGAGTCCTCATCGTAGGTTGGTTTCTTGACCGTATATTTAGACATGACCCGCTCATAAATTGCCGAAAACTTGTTCTTCAGCCCCAGCATCTTTGCCGCGTGTCCACGGAAAAAAGCATCAATATATAACCCGATCTTATCGACGTCCTGTAATTCCGGGTCAATCTCTGGCAGCGGGCGGGTTTCTTCCCACTTCTGAATCAGGGTTCCCATCGTCTGAGTATCAGAAATGGCGTCCCCTTTGGTTTGCCGCGGCGCCACATTTGCCGTGTTCAACAAATTCTGATACGTCGCATCTAAATCTTTTGTGGATCCGCCCCGCAGGCTTGTCTTGTAAATTTCCAGTTTCTTGCACGCCAAACGCTCAAAACCTCTTCCTGCGCCTTGGTATTACACTCATGCCGGGTAGCCCAGTCCTGATACTCATTCTCCAAAACATATAATCTTCATTGGAGTAGCCGTAACCGAACCGTTTTTGGCAGTCTGGATGGTTTTCTTATTCAAAGTAACCTCGTCATCATCGACATCACCGCCGCCGCCAAACTCGCTGTCCTTATAAGTCATACCCTTATAGTGACCCAGCGATTTAAGCATGGTCATATACCGGCTGAACACAAGGGTATCTGCACCAACCGCTTCCTCGGTGGATTTCCAGAGGGCGTCAATATACGGCAGATCCAGCATCTGAAGCATATGAATTGCTTTATCCCGGTTGTCCACATATGTATTCGACTTGGAATCGTAGTCGGTAGCCATTTGGGTAATACATTTCTTGCAGCCAAAATGCTCCAGACCATCAACCGTTCGGTCGGAAGAATAGAAGTTGGTGCGCGCTATGAAATCGTCACAGTACGGGCAGTAGACCTTTTCCTTATTCAAGATCTTGACCAACTCGCCAAACGCCGTTTCATATTCGGTTCGTAATTTCGGTAGGGTAAGAGGGCGGATTTTACTTATTTCTTTTGGCATTTTAATAGCCATAAACCTTCCTCCTTTTGACGGAATAACCGCCCGGAGACAAAATCTCCATATAAAATAGTTATATTTTTAACAATCAAAAAATTGTGAATGGCTCACAATAGTGCGGGCAACAGGACTTGAACCTGCACGGTACAACCTCCGGATTTTGAGTCCGGCGCGTCTGCCAATTCCGCCATACCCGCAGAGGAGAGCAGTGCCCTCCTTGGATTACTTGCGTTTTGCAACCAGCTCCGGATCAGTTGCCGGTCCCATGCCTTCGCCACGATCAGAACCGCCAGCGCCCTCGCAGGTGCAGCTTGTATCCGGTTTCAGATGCTTGTAATCGTTTACGTCTTTGATTTTGTGTTTCTTACAATCACTCATTGAGATACCTCCTTTTGCCCCAGAAGAGGGATAGTACACATTTATCAAAAATTAAGAAGAAATCGAATTGTCTCCTCATTTTGTCATCAAAATAGGACTCATAGCTCCGCTTTTAGAGACAAAACAGGACCTATAAATCCGTCTGAAATAACATATAACGATTGAAATATAATGTTATTTCTCAAATGAGGGCTTCTTATTCTTTATCAACAGCCCACCTCAATTCACAAATTTATCACTTTCCGAAAAAGTTGCTAAAACGCAACTTTGAAATCAACAACAAAAATGAGAAGACCATATCTGAGCCTTCCCATTTTCGACATATTTTGATTTTAAAAACACGCCTATTTTTCGATGTTAAGTTTTTAAATTCCTCAATAGACTTCCGCAACTCATCGGAATCGCTGAAGAAAATACATTTTTACTCTTATCATGAGTGCCTTTAGACATCCCGATAAGAACAAACCCTTTGGTCATCAGATAGCCGCAAAGTCGCTGGCTGAAAATCGTTATCTTTTTTGTGTTACTCATCTCTTAGCCTCCATTTACTTCCTAATATAATATTCTCTGTTTAGCAATGAGCAACTGACGATTTTGACGATGTGCAGATTTTGCACAAATATGCCAGATTTTGTGCATTTTTTGCACAACCCCAACTTTCAAAATATATTGATATTGAAAGGAGATTTTGAAAAATTTTGCGGTTCTCCCTTCTTTATTCTTCCTTTGGAAAACCCCACCGACTGTCTGCAAATAATGATAGAGCGGTTTTGTTCACTTTATTCCCTCTGGTAAAAATGTATGGATTACACGTTATGGCTTTAAAATTCTGTGTGGGATCATCCTTACATCCAGTAATGTGCCTTCCAAGAACACCCTTTTTGATAAGAGAGGAGATTAGTCGTCTGACAGTTGAGGGGTCCATATTCATCAAAACGGCAAGATCCTTAGCGTCCAAAACTTTGCCGTTTGGATTTCCATTACTCCTAAGCACACAATCTTTGAAGGATACGTGTTTAGCAAGTCTAATCGTGAAATTGAATTCGGCATTAGTCAAGTGCTCGCTCAACTCCTCCAACACATCATCGTATAATTTCACAAAACTCACTCCCGTGTTGAAGTTTACATAATTATCTTTTTGCGCTAGAAACTCCCGCGCTTTTTCCCTATTTTCTTTTGTCGATTTCTTATAGGAGTCACCATACATAAACGTATCCGTAATCTCCCCAGTATTTGCGTCCACGACATAAGACACAATTTCATCAGTTGTTTTGAGTTTAGATGTTTCCATTAGATGTACCTCATTTGAATTGAAATAATCGCGGCATGAACCCAACACATCATAGATTCCCGCCATGTAACACCCAGCGCCGGATTCGAACCGACAATCAACGGATCAAAACCGCTTGTCTTACCGTTTGACTAGCCAGGTACTTCGGCAGCAATAAACTACCAGCTTTTATTTGCGCGCCGCCCTCGAAGAGAGCGGTCGCACAATGCCTTGTAGGCGATGTCTTTTATTCGTCGCAGAAGAGATGGATGATCTATATCCTCCCGCGAGTCGGAAGTCTACTCGGACTTCCCATGTTTTGTCACGTTATTCGTCACAGAGAGGTTTACTCGCCCTGCCTGCCCGATTTCGTTTTTCTCTTTCCATAGCCGCCTGCCGCTTCAACCTTTTACAGCCTCCGCATCCATTGCGATTTCGACAATCCCAACAACCGTCTACATCGAGCCAATACCAGTGTGGAGGCGACGGGCGAGGCTTTCTTACAGCTTTTCCCATCGACCCCACCGCGAAAAATTATTTATCGGACTTCCCATATTTCAAATCATACAGCTCTGCCTCGATCAGACTCGTCAGCCAGTCCTCAAAATCTCGGTTAGCCTCCCGCAGCAGATCATATCCATCAGAAGTGATAGCCGCGATAATCTTGGTCTTAGCGATTTCAAGAATTTCAGCCTGTTTTCCGGCGTCCAGTCTGCGGTTCCCTTGATCGAATTCACCACAGTCTGATACATTTCCTTGACGACCTTTGCGACGGCGGCGTAGAGCATATCTGTATACTTTTCAATCTTCCGAGCCTTCGCCCAGTCATGAAGCTCTTTGCCCGCCCAGCCGAAGATCGGAACCAGAACAACCGTCCAGATGGTCTGAATGAGCTGCATCCAGTCGAGGGATTTCAGCAAATCACTCATTTTCAAGCTCCTTATTAAGATCGATTTCGAAATATTCTGCCATCTCAAATACCTTGTCCTGATCAACATTCATATAAGAGAGGCACGATACCCCGCCATCGACATTCTTTTTATCAGGAAGCCGACAACCTTGCCGTTAGCCGTGTAAACGGTTACGTCGCAGCCAAGCTCCTTATCTTTTTCGGTCTCGCCGTTGAAGCCGATCACCTCGATCATATTGGCTTTTGAATTAGCCTTCTCGAAGCCAGCCGCGAAATCCTTATATACATACGCCACATCCGGACCACAATAGAGGTAATCGCCGGACTGTGTGCAGGCATTTTCAACAGAAACACAATTGTCATACAAAGTAATCAGTGCGATCTCAAACGGTTTACTCGTGTACTCATCTCTGAATGAAATGCCATCCATATCATAGGCTCCGTCAGAAATCATGGCGAGAACCACCTGCCGAGCAATATCGACAGGCAGTACCGCAACGACAGAAGCCTCATCATCGAGCGCCGAATAGAACTGGTAGGCTTTTGAAAACTCGCCAACAAATTCATCGACGTTCTTATAAGACTCTTTAATCATAATTACTCGCCTTTCACTGTATTTTTGAAGCTGGAAGAAATCTTGAATTTAGCGCCTTTAATCTCGCCTTTCTTAACCGTCTCACCGGTCTTCGGATTGCGATAGGTTCCTGCCGGGCGAACGGTCTGCTTGAACGCACCGAATTTTGCGATGGTTACATCCTCGCCTCTGGCTACAGCCTCTTTGATGGCATCAAACGCAGTGGAAATAATCTCGTCTACGCTCTTCTTTGTGTTGCCTGTTACCTGTGCTACTACGTTAGAAAGTTCTACTCTGTTCATTGTGTGAAATCTCCTTTAATCCTTATTTGTTTTATCTTTTGCGACAAAACCCCGATCTCAATCAGGTATCGCGTTTCAGCATTTAATACTTTTTCAATGGTTTTCTTCTGGCAGCCGGTTTCCTTCCGAATGAAATCCACCAGTGCATCAAATTCAGACGCGGCATTACTCATGACCATCACCTCCGAGAGCGATGTTATAACAGCACTCCACGCCTTCATCGCCGCAAACCAATACGGTCTGAGATGGTTTGCTAATGAGTCGATGCGCCATTGTGAAATCGTCGCCGCTTCCGGGCAATGATCCGGACTGGAACACCTGAACCCCATCAATTTCGCGCATTTCCGGCGTATGGTTGTGTCCAAGCAGAATGTAATCCGGCTTTGTTTTGCACGCCGCACTTAAACGGTTGATTCCGTCGCGACTAATCGTATCCATATCTCCGTGAATGAAGCAGTAGGTTTTTCTACCGATCTGGAATTTTCCAAGAGTTGAATCCAGCCGCGCCGCCTTCCGCTCGTCATGAAAATTCGGCAAATGCGCCAACATCTGACACGCCGACCATCCAACCAGATCGTCCAGACGTTCGTCCTTGATAGCGTCTTTTTTATTTGGAGTGATTCGCGAATGGTTGCCGAAGACGTCATAGAAATAAACCTCTTCAAATGTTTTATATAATTCATTGCAGAACCACGCGATCAGCCGGGAAGCAATTTTGACCTGCTCGATCACATTCTCCTGATTAGCAGCGACGATTGCCGAGTGGATATTGCCAGAAATCTGATCCCCGACGGAAACAACCCGCACCACACGAGCACCGTGTCGTTTGCCAATTTCCTTAACCCTACTCGAATATTCGAGCAGCCGGATTGCCGCAATATCAACGTCGTACTCTCCAAAAACAGAAGAGAAGCATTGCCCGATATGTAAATCCGCTAGAAGACAGACTATTTCTTTTGAACCATCATTCTGAGTGACTTTAACTTCCGGAAAATTGATTCTGCCCGCATCCCGCAGTCCAGCCTCAATTCGTTCCATCGTTTCGTCAATCCTCGCCGCAGCATAGTTCTGTGCGTTCCATGCGCGACGTTCATCCTGGTATTTGATTTTTTCGCGAGCCAACTCCCGCAGTTTATTTTGAATCTCCATCGCATAATCAGATTCGGCAGCCTTGACCGATGCAAACATCCGATCGAATGCCTGCCGCTGTTTACGAAACTTTGATTCGGTGTATTCCGTTCCGAGAAGCCTGTTGAGAATATCTGCTACATCCTGCCACGACCCGATTTTTTCTTTTCGCCGGTAATGCGGTAGATCAGTTCCTCGTCGGACTCCCCTTCAAATCGTTTGTATTCGATAGAAACCACCCACTTCCTACTCGGCGTCTTCTGGAATGAAATCCAGAGGCTCGTCAAGGTCGCGCTCGCTCTTTACCTTAATTGAAAAGTCAATTTCGGCACCATTGAAGTCGGAGAGCAGCGTTTTGATGGAGCGTTCGCCGTCATCGGTATGAATTACCATAGCGTCGGCGTCCAGGATTCCTGCGACCTTCATAGTGGTGGTTTTGTTTCTTTGTATGAAAGCACTGAGCCATTTCCTACTATTCCTCCTGCTTACAGAATTGAGTCGAGATCAGCGATGACCTCGTCAGCCAGACCATAGTCCACGGCTTCCTGAGCAGTGAAATACCAGTCTTTTGCCTGATTTCGTTTGAATACTTTCTGTTCGATTTTCGAGTTCGCCAGAATGTAATCTCCCATTTCGGCAATCTGTTTTCGATACAGTTTTGAGCCGCCTCTGTCTGTTCAAAAGTTCCGCCGATTCCCGTTGTCCCGCCCGAATGAATCATTGTTTTGGCGTATGGGAATACAAAACGTCGATGACCCGACATGAAGATCAGCGCCGCACCAGAATATGCCTGTGCCACATTTACTGTATAAATCGGCGTTTTTGAGAGCTTGATCGTGGAGCAAATGGACATTGTTTCATCCAGCATTCCGCCCGGACTGTCGATGATAAGTACAATAGGCTGACGGTTTTCCGTCGGAAGCCCCATATCCTTGTCTTCCAGGTTCCAACTAAAAATCATTTTCTGCAGTTCCAAAACGCTTTCATCAATTTCCGCGTCAAGGTACACAATCCGATTTTCCGCAAGCCGGTAAAAGTTTACCAGTCCCGGATCCGGAAGCTGCATATTTTCAAGCTGCGGTGGAATAGCAATTTCTAATCCTGTAATAGTGATTCCTTCTTTCCTTTTAAATTCCGTCGCGATTACATCTCCTCAGCAATGAGTGCGATCTTGCTCCGGTAAATATTTTTCAGCTCGATTTCTCCGTAGATGTCGTTTCCTCTAAAGACTTCCGACATCCGTCGCATACCGTTGTTTCTCCCGGCATACTGCAGCAAATCGACCTGAGTATTGTAATCGCCTTCAACAATGCAGATGGAATCATTTCCGATTCGCTGCAATGCAAGTTTCATGAGCGATACATCCATGTTTTGAGCTTCGGTAATATAAATCCCCGCCTTCATATTGGAGGTGTCGAACCCACGGATATCAGACATTGGCAGCAACGTGATTTTTTCCTGCATGACTAATCGTTCAAGTCCGAATGAATCCCCAAGCTTTGCGGAGAGCATATTTCCTATAGAAGAATCGAGCAATTTTTCATCCCTGTTGCCCGGAAGGTATCCGATCTTTGCCGAATTTATCGTCGCGACGGTATTACAGAACACAATGATCCGCTCAATTTCCCCGCGTTCCAGCAGAGACATCAGATAGCCCAGAGCCAGTAATGATTTTCCGGTTCCAGCCGGTCCCTTAATCATCGTGATCTGGTTGTTGGATAAACTGTCCATGACCATTCGCTGATAAACGTCGCCCTGATATGGCTTGATTGTGCCTAGGTAATTCGACTTCACCTTCGGGATTCGCAAACTCTGATGAGAACCGTTACGCCAAACCAGGATGTCTGCTACTTCGCCGCTTTCATTCCGCACAATTAGATACTCATTTTCCAGAAGAGAAGAATTGTTCTCGTCCGGATGCTCGTACAGATATGCCATTTCCTCATCAGAAAAGACAATGTCGCGATAACCTGAGTAATCATCTGAAACCGTCTCTATACTTGATACTGGCAATCCGAAAACATTTTTTGCAATCATCTTGCACGCCAGATCGTTAGTGACAAATTCCAGATCTGGACGGGAAGTGGATTTAATATAAGCCGCACTTACACAAATTAGATTATCCGGTGTGTCTGGCATCTTGCGCTCAGCAAGGGTATTGTATGTGGCAGTAGTGATGTCTGCCATCGCGTATATATCCGGATGTTCGTCCAGGATATGCAGAATACGTCGCGCGCGGTATTTCACATCGTCATCCTTATTCCGGGAAACCTTGATATCTTCAAGTTCTCTCAGAGTTACTGCTGAGATGAGAAAAGGTTCTTCTAACACCCGTTCCTGTAAATCCAGAAGGGCGTTCGTATCGTAAAATTTGATAGTATCCCCGCCTTTCTACTCGACCGTCAACAGGAGATTGGATTCACGGAAGCGTTTCAGCAATTCTGTGTTTCGACGAGACTCCGTTGCATAATAGGTTCTGCGATGACGCGCGACTGTATGAGAAATTCCGCTTTCCCCAAATCTGACGCCATGCTCGCGAAGATACTGCATTTCTGCCTTGGTAATTTTTTCGATTGGTAACACCTACTTTTTGTTTATATTTAGTTAGTCAAAACTAACCAGTGCTTGAATTAAAATTTAGTGCGCCGGACTCCAACCGGACGTAGTGCCAACCCGTATGATTTCTGTAGCTTTCTGCCATCACTAAATAAATCGTCGCATCCGGTATGACCCGGAAATGTGAGCAGCCACCTCACTGCGACGCCTCCACAGAGGAGTTAGAAAGGAAAAATATGAAGAATGAAGATGAGCGGCGCGACCACGATTCGAACGTGGACATCGGTTTGCCCGATGGAGAGATTAGCAAACTCCTGAGATACCGTTACTCCATCGCGCCGTTTTGGGAGGTAAATTAAAATGAAACAAGATAGACCCACGGAGAATTGAACCCCGGCACACGGTTTATAAGACCGCCGCTCTGACCGTCTGAGCTATGGGTCAACCTTTCGAGGTGGACTCGAACCACCATCTAACGAGATCTGCGTGCGCTCTAACCAGTTAAGCTATCGAAAGTGAGGGTGTTGTTCTCAGCTCGTCGCCATCCCATGATGAGAAACACCCAGAAAGAATCAGGGTAATGCCACGCCACTACCAACCGGAGGGCAGTTTCTTAATGCTGCCAATCACTTCTTCGACACACACGAATCTCCGAAGATTCCCAACACAACAGTCTTCGTGCAGACGTCGCGACGGGAACATAAGCGCTCGGTGTAGGACTCGAACCCACAAGGCAGTTACGCCCAACGGATTTCAAATCCGCGCCCTCATCCAGCCGGATACCGAGCATATTCGATTCCCGCAACAGAATACGTCGCAGATAGAATGGGAGGATGATTCTGCGATTTCACCTTCTGCCGAACCCAGCACAAGAAAGCAGAGAGAGGGAAGAACTTTCTGGCGCTGGGATACTGGCGGGAGGATTCTGTATTGAGAAAATTTCAGTATTGTTTCTTCGACGACAGTGCCATGCCAATTCATATCGCGACGGGATTTGTCTCGATGGCACTGTCGTCGAAAGGAGTATGAATGAACGAAGTGAATGAATACTCCTCAAGATCTAGAAGTAAGAATAAACTAGAAGATCTGAAGAAAGTAGAGGTATAGATCTATAATTAGAAAGATATATACTAAATTAGAAGATCTAGATCTATATAGCGATCCACTACTTAGATCGATCTATATAGCTGAAATTTTAAAATATTCTGACAATTAAATGGTGACAGTGGGGAGAGAAAGACTCGAACTTCCAGAACCCGAAGGCAACAGCTTTACAGGCTGCCCCGCTACCAGTTACGGTATACCTCCCAAAAGTAATTTAAAGTGACTATAGGGTGTTCGCCAGGAATCGAACCTAGACCACCAGCAAGATCATCCTTTTAATGGCTGATGTGCTACCAGTTACACCACGAACACCATAATAGCGGGAGAAGGATTTGAACCTCCGACCTCCGGGGCATGAACCCGACGAGCTTCCAAACTGCTCTATCCCGCATGAATCACCCGGCAGAAGACCCGAAGACCTCCCGCCGAGAAAGATTTTTTGTTTGCCTTTGAGCCATCACAGCTAAAATTCCAACTGCGACTTCCTGGTTTCTTACGAGCAAAGGCTTACTCTCCCCAGGCGTAACTTAGGTTGCTCAACTCCCCAAGAAACCGCGGCGCCATATTTGTCAACCGCATCGGCAATCCAGCGGCGATAGATAGTCGTGGAAGAGTCCCCGCAATTAGCTTTTTGCAGGAGTCCCGGTTTTATCCGCGTGCCTACTGTGCATACCGTCGCATGGAAAACTCGGCACACCTTGACCGCTCACGTTCTCTATCATTAGTATGACGAGACCCGTTCTGGGAAACCCTTGTAAAATAAGGCTTTTTGGGGTGTCAAAAAATTTTGCCCCTCTGAAAAATGCCATTTTCGGGGTCATTTTTGAACAAAAATTTCAGGCTAAAATTATGCAAAATTCACAAAATAACGATATTTCATATGGGTTTCCGGGAATTTTCCGGGTCAGGCTGTCGGGAGGTTCGCCGAGAAGCATTTCAGGAGCGACTTCGGGTTCACGTCGTACAGCACTTTCAGGAGCAGCGACCGGTTCTTGTTCAATGTGGTTTCCAGCGACCCGATTTGTGCCGCCACCTTCGGGGTGATCAGGAACGCGCGGTCAATCAGCCACGAGAAAAGACCGATGTAGTTTGAAGAGATGTACTGCGACTTGATTGCCGCGATCAGGTCCTCAAAATCGTTTCGGAGGAGTAGATGAGCCTCGTGGTCATGCCCGTTGACGTTGCACTCGTAGAGTCGGAGAGAGAATTTCTCAATCAAGGCTTCCACTTTTTTGCAGGTTGCATATGATTTTTCGGGGGCGACTTTCTGGAAAAACTCACTCGTCGCGATGAGAGAGGAGTCCGGCTTGAATTCCGGGATCCGCACGTTGTAGAGGGAGTTCATCGGACAGTGAAGCTCGAAATTTACCCGGTTCATGTCGAAGTCTTTCTTGATGAGCCGCCAGAAAATCGGGTATTTATTGGTTGCGATGTCCATATCTCGCTTGATGCGCTGGATTTCGGCGCCGACATCAATATCGAAGCGGCGTTTTGCGTTGTCGATTGCGATTTGAGCCAATACTGAGAGGATGCATACATAATCCTTATATTTCTCGTCATCGAATGTAGAATCGTATGTCTGTGCGATCTGGGCGAGGTTACTGGATTCTCCAATATCCCGCTGTGCTCCGGCGAGGGTGTTGTCCATGCGGGCAAATTCCGCCGGGGTGTTGTCATAGATATTCTTATCTTTCGGTATATTATTAACGATTGTGGGGTATTCCAGATAACAGCGCCGGGCGTGCTCTACAACGTCGGGCTGATTTGTACAGTAGCCACTATCGGAATCCTGATCCGAACCGTTATTACGGTCTTGAAAATCTGTCCCGATCATGTTCACTGCGACGATTTCATTGCTAAAATCAAAATATTTCTCCAAGCGCTCGTCGTACACGTTATGGAGATAGGTCAAATTGTTCTTCGAGTTGAAGGGGCTTCGGAAGAACGCCAGGAAATCTCCGGGAGAAAACCTCTTTGTGTAGCACTGGATTGTCCCTGGCTCCACCGAAAAAGTGTCATCATCATCTACTGCGACCTCTTTTCCCGTCGCGCCGTAAAGCAACATGGCATATGGCGATCCCACGATGACCAGATTGTCCGCGTTCTGCACAATTTTTCCGCTCTTGACCTTCCGAATATAGGCATGAATTATCTGGTTTTTCCTGTCTCGGAAATACTCGCTGCGTACAAATGCCGGATTATGCTCACACAGCGCGATCAACACCTCAAAATCATTGGAAAAATTAGCGTTTTTGCGGAGAAAATCGAGGAAGAAGGCTTCGTCCTGTTTGAGACGGCAGATATACTCCACGCTTCTCCTTGCAACGGTTTCCATGATGTCCTCATCCAGCGAATTAACCATCTGATAACTCATTTTTTGGACGTCGCCGAGCTTGCTGGCGTGCGCGGTTTTAACGACACCGAACATATTTTTGCTCTGCTTCACCCAGCCGCACCAATCCTTGTACGACACATCAAATTTCAGCCATTTCATCGCATTATCAGTCGTGATAACCTCGATGTCCTTGACCTTGTGGCGCTTCCCAAACATATCCTTGACCGTCGCTGTTTCGTACCGGTCGCCGAAGTAATCCCGGAAAAAGTCCTGGATCCGAGCTTTGAATGCCGCCATCTTGCAAAAATGCTGCCGCAACAACACATATCCGTTCGCCCAGTCCGGGCAAATCCCTACGTCGATGAGCGCCTGCCCGTCGAATAGGGTATTTTTTACCCTGTAGTTTTCTACATACTTTGCGATGCAATGCCGCGCTTCATCAGTTTCAATGCTGACCACATTTGTCTCGAAAAAGCGATTTACATCGTTTAAAATCAGAATGTTTTTGGGGTTAATCTTGATGCGACCAACGATGGCGCTAGAAATGAGGGGAGAGTAGGCGCTGATTTCTACAATAGGGGCGTGCTCATCCGGCAACTGGATTTCCATTCGCAGAAATTTGATTGCCTTATCGTACAGACGGTCGCAGATGAACATACACGAACCTTTTTTTGCCTTGCCGGTACTGCGATACAGCATCTTGTAGTGGACGACTTCACGCTTTTTGATGGTTCCGTCGCTGCGGGCGTTCACGTATTCCACGTCAACTCCATTAGCGTAGTAGAGCGACCGGATTTCGTCCTTACTTTTTTTCACAAAGCTGTCCCGTTTGGCGCTGGCATCAGAGATTAGCTGCTCGATTTTTTTGCGCTTATACCTAGCTTTTTCAAGTGGGACCTCATTACCGAGAGATTTTGCGAGTCGGTATTCCTGACGGGCTTTTCGTGCTAATTTCAGTAAATGCTTTGCTTCTTCGTCGTATGAACGGCTGCCATAATTGAATTCCAGACAGATAATATCCCGCGACGAGCCGCCTTTCGTGATTTTCAGACCGTTTGCCAGCAGGTAATCACTAAAAAGGCTGTTGACGAACATCGCCTCCTTGTAGTCGTATCGCTCGCGGACACCGTTATTGTGTTCGAAAACGGTACTGGCTTCGATGTTCAGGATCTTAATGCCAAATTCACTCAACGGCAGCACCTCCTTTAAGCAGGTTTTCGGCGCTGTACTTCTTGATGATATCGGCAGTTTTTAGATTAGCCTCTTTGCAGAGCTGGACGATAACCTGTAACGCCTTCGGAACCTCATCTTCGTGCAGAAGACTGGTAACTTTCGGGCGAGAGCTTCTGCCGGATGCCGTCATATAGTTGCACATCCTGTCGTCAAGGTCGATTTTCGCCGTGCAGATGAGCATTCCCTTATAAGAACGCCAAGCAGACGCGTAGTTTCTGTTGAAATTCTGGGCGTAACGACCAACCATTTTCACGATGACGGTGCGATCTACTGCAGGTTTTTCGTCGCAGGAAGAGGATTTTGATGCTTTGACTTCCAGATTCGGGGCGGACGCCGCGGTTTTCAGTTTTTCGGACATTTCCAGCGCCAGTTTTTTCGAATTTTCTAGGGACTCCATCATTTTCGTAACGGCAACGCGCTCATCGGCGGTTAGATGCGGGTAAAACTGTTCAAAAAAAGCTTCTGGCGAGATTACAACCTTACCGCCCTTCCTCAGCGACGGAAGAACATCTCGATAAATCCAGCGCTTGAAATCCTTGACGCGGAGCGACCGGCTGCCGAAAATCATGCTGTAAAGACCAGCTTCGTTGACGATAGTGATGCCGCGGTTTGGGACCTTAAAGGGCAAATCGGGCGATGGTTTAAGAACAAATCGGTCTTCCGGATCGACGTGACGCAGGATTGCCGCACGAGTGTTGTTGAATTGAAGTGCTTCTGCGACGTCTTTTCCGACAAACCATGCCGAATCATCATCAGTGACAACCCGGACATCGCCGAAAATCGGGTAATTAAATTTTTTCAGTTCATTCATACATTTTCTCCTTGATATATTGGAAATTCGTTGATTTTCTGGGAAGTAAGAAGTGACCGCGAGAATCCCCGGTCGAAGAGGTGTGTTTAATCGGTTTTCCAGCCGCCGCCGCTTGTGAGAGGTGAATGCAGCGAATCGTCAAACCGGGCGCTGCCGCGAATCCTGGGAGCAATGTCCGCCAGGAATGTAGGGACGCCGGTAGAGAAATCGCTGTCGTATAGTCTGCCGGAGTAGGTTCGGTGCAGTTCATCGCGAGAAAATCGCGGCGTTTTTGTTCGATATGGTTCTGAGTTCATGAGTTTCATATCCTTTCTGTGTTTATTCGAGGTAGAGCCTCAATCTATACTTCTCTTTTAGTGATTTTGATTTTGGCGAAAATGTCACGGGTCGCATTTATATAAGTAGAAAATCGTTATTTTGGCGGTTTACAGGAAAAAGGAGAGAGAAAGAAGAGAAAGAAAGAGAACCAGAAAGAAAGAGAAGAAAGAGAGATCAAAAAAGAGATCTAGAGATCTTCCAGCTCGTGAAAATCATTGTGAAATCTGGATTTTTGGGGAATGAGATTTTTTGAAAAATTCGGGGTGAGAGTGGAAGAGCGGGGAGGAGGAATTGAGACGCCGGATGAGGTGGCGGGATATGGGGAAGATGAGATTTCGGGAGGTGCTTCGCCTTATACATTGGATCTAGATCTATATAATATACTATATCTAGATCTTAATATATTATATATACTAGATATAGATATATAACTACTTTACTGGAGATCATCTAAGTATAGATCTGGAGTATATATAAATATTATTCGTTACACTCATAATATTATATATATACTCTTCAGCCGGTAATGCCGCGAAGGATTTTCGTCGCAGGAAGAATCTATAAGCATTACCGTCTGAATCGGGTTCCCGGCGAAATTCGGTGGTCTGGATGCTGTTAAACGGGAATCCCGAAATTCGGCAAAGTGGCGGTCGCTACTCCTCTGGGGATGCCAGACAGTTTTCCGGCTCCGAAAAGATGATGTTGTCAAGAAAATTGATTTGCTCCTGGCTGGCGGTTCCACAGTACCAGTTTACCAGAGCGCATATGAATAATTGATCAACATTGCTGTACATGATCGAGCCTTTCTGTCAGCGTCTCGCGATATACTTCCAGCATAATTTCGGTGACGCGGGTACTCATTTTGCGGGCGATGTTCTTTTCACAGCGTTTGATGTACCCCCGGAGTTCGGCATCGGTGGCGGAATTGGCTACGGCGCGGGTAAATTCGCGGACAACCTCTTCATTTTTGCGGCGCTGTTCTTCTGATATTCTCATTTATGTCTCCTTTCAAGTCTAATTGTCGGTAGCCTGACGTGTAATACTTCTCTTTTGGGATAGATGCTTTCCGTGATTTTGCGGGGAAGTGGAGGGGAGGGAGAATTTCGCGGGAAGGAGAGATGGGGAAATTCTATCTGCGACGTATTATTTTGCGGGTAGGATGAAAATGTGTTGATGTGAAGATAGAAAAAGAACGCCGAAACCGTTATGGAATCGACGTTTTTGGGCTGTTTTTCGGGGAGTATGATTCGAGGGAGGATATACGTTTTTCGGGGAATGAAAATTGGCTTCGAAAATCTTTATCGCCAAATCGCGATGACTTCTGTGTATTTTTCAAATTTACTGGCGCGATTTTTTTAATTTTTCAAAATGGTCGGTTTGGCAGGAGAGGAGATGTGGAGAAAAATGGGGGGTATTTCTGATAGAGGTATGATGGGAGGTTGGATTTTTGGGAGGGTGTGTAGGTAAAGTAGCTATATGGTTTTTTGAAATTGTCAGACAACTTGTAGTTTTTGCCATCCCCCCGTCTGGGCGGCGATCTCGTTGTTTTGCTGTTTGCCGCGGCGGTAAAATGGGAGAATACCGCCTGGTCTGGCAAGGCGATCCGGGGATGCAGCTAGGGGAACGGCGGGAATAGATTTGATCCGGGCGATAGGGTGGAGACAGGCTGGATCTGATGCTTTAAAACCTGATAGAATAGTAGGTTTTAGGGGAATTGTAGCAAAATGGGATACAGAATGCTTTTGTGTTTCTGGAGTGATAGTAAACAAATGTTTACTATTTTTTTGGTTCCTCCACTTATCCACACCCAAAAAACATATACAAATCTTACACTTTGCATAGTTATCCACATACTTTCCACACATCACTAATCACAAATGATTTGTGTCGAACCACGAAACATTATCATATAAAACAATAATATACCGCTATCCCGCATCATTAACACTCATTACGCCGCTAATAGGTCGCATCAATACATCCGCCCGAAGTCAGCACACTAGCCGCGACCGCATCGATCCACCAGGACACACACCCGCCGATCCTGCATCAGCCCGCTGCGCTCTGTCGCTGTCGGTCCCCTAGCTCTACTCCATCAGCCCCGCCGCCGTTGGTGGGGGATTGATAACACCATGTGTTATATATCTATTATCACACCCGATCGCCAGAATCGGATCAGATCCCTCCACTTTTGCCGCGCCTATAGATCTGCATAGGATAAAAGGCGGTATCGAGATCCCTGGGGATGCATCGCACTAGCCGCCGCCGCATCAGCATACCAGGCGATCGCGATCCATCCCGTCAATTTGCACAACGATCCCACAACCACAAGCGATCCCGCTCCAGCATCATATCATAAACGATATAAAAACACGGTAAAAAAACGCCGATTTATACAGCGCCGAAAAAGTGTTGTATATTTTGCACAACCGATCCCGGGTCTGGTAGCTGTCGCCGCAGCCGATCCCGTTCTCAATTTTCCCTTTAAATAGAAGAAATAGGATCGCTTTTCAGCTTTAAAAAGTCCCGCGGATCCTTTAATATCAAGGGTTTACACCTTTTCGTCGGGGATGTATTCTAGTAGGTCGCCCGGCTGGCAGTGTAATATATCACATATAGAGTTTAACGTGGCAGCACTGACAATTTCCCCTTTTCGTATTTTTGACATAGTGCCTTCCCCCATTATTTTATCATCGCGCAACCTTTTAGGATAATAGCCGACGGACGTCAACGCCGCCATAATATCAAATCTATATCTAATCAAAAAAATACTCCTTTTTAAAAAAAAAGTGTTGACAACCACAGAAAACTGTGGTAATTTTTAGATACACCACAGAAAACTGTGGTCGAAAAACTTATTGACTTATCTATTATAGCATATCCAAGGAAGGAAGAAAAGACTATGAAAAAGAATGAAAAAAACGTCAGCGCAACTATCGACCAGGCAACCGACAGCCAGAAACCAGCGGCAACCAAGAAACCGGCACCGGCGATCAAGACGGGGGACGGCAAGATCTCTGTTGTCGTAGTTGAGCGCGACAGCTTAACCTATTATAAAGAGGTCAAGGCGCCGACGATGATCCTTAGATCCGATGATTTCGGGGCGCTGCTTAACGCCACCCTGATCGCCCGGTATGCCGACGAAACCCTTGTTAAGCTGACAAAGTCGCGGAAAACCCTTGCAGACGCGGAAAAAGCCTTGAAAGAGTATGCCGGATCTGATGAGGGCGAGATCGCCGCTTTAAAAGCCAAGATCGCCGCGGCTCAAATTAATGTCAAAAAATTTGCCGCTCTGGACGCTGAGATCGCAACAGCCCGCCCGAATATAGAGTCCGAAGCTGCCAAGGTCGGGAATGACGTCGCGACGGCATACGATCCGATTGTAACGTTGTTTAGCTTGTTTTACTCCACCACCGCCGGGATCGACGATGGCAAGATCAAAATGTACGTTGTTAGAGGTATGCATGATCTCTATGCGGCTTGCACACACTATGCGGATCAGTACGAAAGCGATGCGGCGATCGAATGGGACGCCACCAGAAAAGAATCTTTTGCATCCATCCGGGAAAAGCTGACGGTGATCGGATCACGGCTCAACGGCGCGGCGGACGCATACCGCAAAGGCTACAATTTTGCGGCGGCGCCAAAAGACGCCACACGGCTGATCGCGTATGTTACCAGATACGATAAATTTGCACGCAAAACTGGCAAGATCGCGGACTCGCGGAACAAGTTGGCGGCATTCCAGGCGGTTGTCTTGGCTACCTGTTTCCGCCAAAAAGCGGTTGACAGCTCTAGCCGGTATGAGGTGGAATGTTAAGCTAATAGTTCGATCCGTTCTGGTAGGCGCCGCCCGTATGGGGGCGCGGGAACGTCGCGGTGGTTGCCCGTATGGGGATCACGCGGTGATCGCGTCGGCTGAGCGACGTTAAACAGGCTTCAGGCTCAGCGCGTCCGCGTCAGTAATGGCGCGGGGTAGCATCGTTTCCGGTTCGCCGGATACCTGCTAGTTCCGGGATCTTTCTCGGTTCCGTACCATTCAACAAAAACCAAGTTCGATCCGTTCTGGTAGGCGCCGCCCGTATGGGGGCGCGGGAACGTCGCGGTGGTTGCCCGTATGGGGATCACCGGGAATTAGTGACAGCTTGAGCCGCCCGTATGGGGGAAATATCGTGATAGATAAATCCTAACATGGCGCGGCTTTTTATATTTTCAGGGCGGTTCTGCTGATGCAGGATCGCCTTTTTTAGATCGCCGTCCTGGTGGCGGCGGGGTTGATACGGTGGCGGTTCGCGGCGCGATCTGTTTTTGCGCGGCGGCTGACAGCTGAGAAAAGAGGCAGAAATGATAGATAAAAAAGGGATCAAAAAATACACCCATGAAATAACGGTGCATTTGTTCAATCGGGACGCAAAAATTCATGGGCGCGTTGTACGGGCGGGATCTATCCTTTTACAGGATCGCTATTACAATTCGTTTTCAAGCGGTTGCGATCTGTATATATGCGATAGTTTGCCGCGATTTTACAAGGGAAACAATCCGCGGCTGCGCGTGTCAGTTTGGACGGACGGCGGTTTTTGGGAGTCCGATCTGATCCAGAATGGCATATCGCGGATCATCTGGCGTAAGTTCGTTGAATGCGGACGGCGCCAGACAAAAGTGGATCCGTTATCATTGACGGACGATCAAGCGCGGGATCTAATGAAACATGAACGGCGCAAGAAAAACGGCGGCGGCGGTTCGCGGATTAGCACGTCAGAGATCAATGGGGCGCTGGCGTTCCGGCAGGTAACAGAGCTTGCATATTGGGAAAATCTGTATAATGCAAGATCGGGCAACGCTTCGGTAGTCGCGGCAAATATCCGGCGGTAAAAGCGAAAACAGAATACAGAATCACGCTAGGGATCTGTCTATTTCCGGGCAGGTCTTTTTTGCGTGTAGAAAAGAGGGTTTTATAAGAGACGAACGGAAAACGTGTGCGGGTTGCGTATATTTTGACGTGTGCGGCGACAGCGACAGAACAGAATCATGTGCAGGGCGCAAGACAAAACGGAGGTATATTGTAAAGCGCTTTCTTGCGACGGCTGCAGTTGTGCGGATGTGCCGGGCGGAACGGTTCTATACCTGCGGCACGACTGAGGACTATGATAAAATGCTGGCGCTGGTGGATGCATACGGAAACACCGGTAAACTGGCAGATGTGCAGATCGGGGATATCGCGGAAGATATATATAATCATTCCGATCAAACGGAAACGGAACTTGTGGACGTGTATAACGCTTTATTAAAGGCAGAGCAGCGACTTGTATTAATTCGCGAAGAATAAGGGGGATCACTATGTATTTTGATAAAACAGTCCCGGATTTTCGGGTAGATGGAAAGTGTGTAAGGGAAATGTCGGCGTCGGAGTTCTTCCGGAAAACCTGGGAGGCGGTCAAGCTGGCGCCGGAAGGGAAAGCGGCGATCGATACGTTTGATTATGTAAGCGTGGCGGAATCCGGTTACTTGTTGCCGGGGTGCGATAGCATCCGGTTCACAACGGAAATTGAGCCGGGCGGAAATGAGGGTGTGTATCTGGATATAGGCGTGTGCTATACGCTTGACGGAGAAAGCGAAATCAAATTGCATCTTGCGATGGTTAAAACGCTGGACGATGGCGCGGGCGGATTTATGAATATGGGAATCGCGGCGGGCTTGTGGTTGTACTATGCAAACGCGGCATACAACTATTCGTTCGACTGGTAAAGGGAAATATTGTATATACACAGGAGGCAGGAAAATGAGAAAAGTATTGGGTGGTTTAGGACTTGCGGCAATGATCGTCGCGACAGGAATCGGCATGGTTAAGGTATCCGCCGGACATGATGGATATTACAAAGAGTTGTCAAAGCCAAAGGCAAACGGAGAAGTATATGTATGGGTGTCGTTGAGAGTTGAGGACGCGGTCTATGGCGGCAATGGCGTATTCCAGACGGCAGACGGAAACGAATGGATTTACTATGCGCCGGAAGGAGATTATGAAATTGGTCGCAGCTATGACCTGGTCTTCGGGGACAACGGAACGCCGGACTATCTGTATGATGATACTATTGAAGGAGTGAGCGAGAAATGAAGATGAAGTATAAAGGTTCGCGGAAAGGGACGCGGTTTGCCGAGATTGCGCGGGCGGACGGCGTAAGGGAAATTGCGAGAATGGAAGAGCTGATCCGGCAGATGGCGGGGCAGAAAGAAAGAAAATTCACAATCAGCGACGGAAAAATGCTGGTGGAAGTGAAAGACGTCGCAGACTATGAAGCGTTCAAGGCAAATTATTTGCAGATGAAACGTGCGGCGATCGTTGTAACGCGGGAACGGCTTGACCCCAAACGGAAAACGCGGGACTACTGGGCGATCATGCAGTGTTGGGGCGGTCAGTGGAAAGAGGTTTGCGCGGAAGATACGTTGACCGAAGCGCGGCAAAGGGAAAAGGAGTATCGACTGAATCGGCGCGACGTGCCGGTAATGATTAAACGCAGAAGGGAGCGGATAGCATGACATTGACGAGAGAAGAAGCAATTCGGATTCACCGTGATATGTGGCGGTATCTTAAAGAGCATGGAGCCGGAAAGGGAACCATTGAACGAGGGGAATTAAAATACGACTATTGTCTGACTCATGGTTATGATTTCAAATACAACTGTGTTTTATGTGAATACGCCGATTCATACGGCGGATGTCGTGCTTGTCCGGCGATTTGGGGCAGCGAAGACGAATGGAGGTCTTTTTTCTGCGAAGGAAAAGGTCATGAGAAAGATGTAGAAGAGGGGCATATTGATTGGCGCTATTCAGACCTAGACGATATTATCAATATTAGAATGAAGGGAGAATAATTATGATCGCAGTATGTACAGAGGGAAATTTAAGTTTAATTAGCGTAAACCGGCGGCTGGTGTACATCGCGCACAGCGCGGAGGAGAAAGGGAAAGCAATTCGGGCGATTTACAGAATGATGAAAGGAGGCAAGTGGCATGGCGATCTCACGGAGGAGGACTTGTGATTTAAAGACCTGCGAGGGTCTAATTGAAGCGTATTGTAAAATTCCCGGCGGCGAGTATCACACATTGCAGGAGGGAGTTCTTGGGCTGGGATTGTGCGTTTGCAGTGCGCCAGGGCGGAAAGTCGCGGTAATAAGGGAAATCCCGTTGAATGAATGGACGTCAATGCATACAGTCCGGTTCTACGAAAAGATGCCGGAAAAATATAGAAGGGAGATTGAGAAATGCGGTTAGATACGAGAGATAAAGCCGAGGTCGGCGCGATGGTAGCGCGGCAGATGCGGCGGGCGAACGCCGAGGGGCTGGAAGGCAAACAGACTGAGCGGGTGATCGGTATGCTCCAGATGTTGATGACGATGGGGATCTCATTTTCGATCGGGTATGATAAAAACACCGGTCGTTATTGCAGGTTTGCGATCGAAAAATATACGTACACCATTTAATACTATATAAATAAGAAGAAAGAGGTATCATTATGTTTGATGAAATGAAGATGGAAATGGTAAAAGAAATGGCAAAGATGATGGCAAAAGAGAATTTTTTAAAGGGCATTCGCGTTGGAGTTCAGAAGAAAGGTAAACGCCCAGAGGTTGATACGTGGGAAACGGAATTTGATGGCATTGAAGGATTCATTTATTCCATGCAACCAGAGACAAAGGGAATCGTCAAGCCTGGATTAGCCGAGATCCTGGGAATGACGCGGGATGAGCTGTGGGAGCGGGCAATGGCGAATATGGCAAAAGAGGCAAACGGCGCGATGATGGGTGGCACAGATGGCTTGATTATGATTAAGCACGATGGAGAATACGGCGCCGGAATTGTTTTATGTAAAGATGTTATTCGAACGGTCGCGGAGGCTGCTGATTGGAAACGGGTTGTGATGTTCCCATCTTCCGAAAGAGAGATTATGCTTGCTGATTACGATGCGGATGGTAGAAATATTGACGAGCTTGGCAATGTGGTTAAAATGGCAAATGAGTTTTTCGTGGACAAAGATAGAGTGCTGGGCGACCGGGCATATCTGATTGAATTTTAGTGAATTAAATAGGCAAACAGAGAAAAAGAGATCAAAGGGAAACCGGAGGTCTCTTTTTTTTAGAAGGAGGAATTTTGATGAAGAGGTTAATCGTCGCGACATTGATGGCAACAATGATTCCGGCAGCCCCGGCGCTGACTGGCACGTATGCAAAAACGGCTGTGGTAAGCGAAATCGACCAGGCGGCAGATGTGGTTCACGTGGAGACGCCGAGCGGAATTAAGTATGGATTTTCCGGGCGCGAAGATTATGAGCTGGGAGATTTTGTGTCGCTACTCATGGACGACAAGGGAACAGTAGATATCCGGGACGACGAAGTGTTGGTGGTTACATATGCCGGATACTCTATGATGGATATGATTGATATGAGAAATGTATTATGTATCGAGGATAGCGGCGAAGGCGTGTTAATCACGACAACGGACGGCGGCTATTACTGGGAGCGATAAAGGGAAACGAAGGAGAATATTATGAGTACAGTTAATATTGCAAACGTAGGAGAACTTAAAGGATTATTGGCGGCTTCACGGAGCATGGGGATGACGGTTGTTATTCTGAAAATCCCGGTGCGGTTATTTGCGATTGACCCGCGATATCAGACCCCGAACAGAACGGAAAGGGATTTAAACTATCTGATCCGGAACTGGGACGAACGGAAATTACTTCCACTGATCGGCGTGCCGCATGACGAGGAAGGGCTGATGTACATTGTGGACGGTTTCGGTCGCTACAAGGCAAGTCAATACATCGACCCAGAGCGGTATGAGTCGCTGGATGTGATGGTAATTTTAAATGCGCCGAAGGATCCGGCTGAACGCCTGCGCTTTGAGGCTGAACAGTACGCCTACCAGAACAGAGACGTCGCGAAGATGCGCCCGATTCAGAAACACGGGGCAATGGAAATCCTAGACGATCCAGCGGTCAAAACGCTGGACGAAATGAAAGAGAAATATGGATTCAAGTTTGCGACGACAACCGGGCAGCGCGGCGAGGCAGTGCTTGGATCTTACGCGAAGACACTGGATATTATCCGGATGAGAGGACGCGGCTGTATTAACTGGATCTTTGAGGTGTGCCGGGAAGCAGGTTTTGGGCGAAAGGCAAACGGGTACTCGTCATATGTTATGGTGGCGCTGCGGGATATGTGGACACTGTATGAGGACGATCGGGATGAAATCCGGCACTTCCTGGGGCAGGAGTTACGCAAGATGGAACCAATAACGTTAAAGGCAAACGCGGTTTCAACTTATCCGCTTTTAAGCGTGAACCTGGCGACGTCGCAGTATGTAGAAGATATGGTGACTGCGAGTCTGGCGGTTAATCATGTGAGAAAGGTATATGGAAATAGAGTTGTGAGTATCGCGTAGAGAGGAGGATTTGATGAGGGCGACGCAGTGGACGACGCGTGAGTTCCGGCAGATGTTAGAGCAAAATGGTTATTGCCTGATTCGCGAAAAGGGAAGTCATTTCTTGTATAAGAATGCGGCGGGGAATACGATTGTAGTCAACAAGGGAATTAACCGGATGGTCGCGAGACGGCTGGTTAAAAAATATGACTTGAGAGTAATGGATGAGAGCATGGTGCCGAAGCAGCAAACAGGCGACGGAAAAGCTGGAAAGCCTTAAACGGGCTGCCAGCATTCTCATGGATACGCTTTCAGTCCGACGATGACTACAGCGGTGGAACGATCCATAAGGGAGACACCATCACGCTGCAGAAACGCAGCGCCGGTTCCCGTACTATCTGGAGCGACGGACATTACCGCTAGCCAGTGAAACTGATACCGACCGATTTTACGGTTGTTAATCATTAAAAAAGGAGAAAATAACATGGATAGAATTTATGTCAGAGAAGCAGAAACAGAACTGTTAGAGGAGATCAATGAGCGTCTGGAAGAAGCTGGAATCGAGTACGACTTCGACAGTAATAACCGCTACATGGTCGATGAGTTCGATACAGACGAAGCATTGGAGATCATGGAGGATATCGGCGCAGACGCGGAACTGGTGTGATCTTTACCGCGATATATCTGCAGGAGCAGCGCAGGAATTCGTTGTAGGAGGATAGTATGACAGAACAAGAAAGATATAATGTTTGGAGAGAAGTTGACAAGGAGTTTCTTCGGAATACGGCGGCTGATATGGTTGAGGATTATTTTGACGGAATGTGTCGCGAAGATATTTTGGGAGAACTTGGATATAAAACCTGGGATGGGATGCTGGAAAATTTGGCAATAAGATTTGAACTTATGCAGGATGCGAACGTCGCAAAAAACGATACTTGGATTTCGATAATTGAGCAGAGAAAGGAGGAGACATTGAAGTTGGCAAAGGCAAAGCCGGAAGAGAAGATAAAGCGAGAGATGCGTTGTGCCCTTTGGATTTGTCATGCATATAATGAATACATTCATAAGCACGGGAAAATTCCAGGAGCCACAGAAGACGACGTTACGAATATGCTCATCGAAGCGGTGCGGGAGTTTGAATCGGAGGGGAATTTGAATCAGTTACCGATTACAGACTTTGCTATTAAGAAATTTGATGCCGAAATGCGGAGACGCAATCCGATAAAAGAAGGGGTGATAGTAAGGGTTGCCGGAGAAGGCAAACCGTTCGCAGATCTTGACTGGGTTCTTGATAATGTAACTGATCGGGAACAGTTGAAGAGATGGATTGGCGCAGTAATCGGAAAACCGGAGAGCTATTATATACTTTACACGGTGCAGGAAATCGTCGGAGACAAAGCTTTGTGTAAACCGGCAAATGATGACGCGATTGTTTTCGAACTTAAAGATTTGCGAGCAACAAACGCGAAGGGAGATGAATGATGGGTGCGTTCTGTTTCATTTGCTGTGTGATCGCAGCAATTATGGATTTGAGGAGGTAGTATGTTTTACGATTTTTACTATTATGACGCGCCGCCGGATGGTGATGTGTGGAACACGGACAACGGACTTTGCTGGCGCGAAACATCTGGATTGAAACTTCGGCTGGTGTAAGGGAAATCTTGCGGGTGTTGCGTGGATATGGTATAGACATCGCGACAGATGATGTGCGGCTTTCGATAGACACGCCGCGGATAGAAATTTGCGAAAAGAAAAGCGGGCAGCCATTGGGCGTGCTTGTGATGATTTAGGAATCGGGTTTGAACCGGTTCCTTTTTTAAAATAGAAGTATATATCAGGAGGGATTTATGAAAACGGTGATGATTAAAACGAATAGTGATAAGTTTCCGGTGTTACAGGCGATCACGCCCAAAATTCAGGAAGCACTGGAAAAGATTGAGGAAGAGCATTGCCCGGAAGCATGGCGGCGGATTTCAAATTGTGCAACGGATGTAATGAATCGGGTTTTCAAGGAGTGTCCGGATAAAGGTTTGACCGAGTGCCGGGTGGGGAACGGAGATTTGTTTGTTGATATACTGTTTTTCTCACTGACTGTTCCAGAGTCATTGCTGTGTGGAGACGATGTGGTGGCGCGGCTTTATTCGAAACTCTCTGAGCAAATGGATTTTGAAGAGTACCAGGAGGATTTTGAGTTCCGGGCGTTGGAAGCACTGGAATATGTAGGAAAATTAGTGGAGGTGTGATTATGATTCAGAAAGATGAGGGAGGAAGCTATGAGTTTGTAAGCGAAAATGGTTATCACTACGAGCTGGTGGAGGGATTCGCTATTCGCGATGATGATTTGCGGATCCCGGACAAGGTGTTTATTAAGGAGCCGCGGGAGGTAACGGTGCTGGGAGAGGTTATTGATAGTCTGTATGATGTTGAACTCATTCGCGATGGAAGCATGAATGCAGTCCTGCAGGAGATTGCTGCTCAATATGAAGAAATACATGAACTCAAACGGCGGCGGCATTTTGAAGTGATCGAGGACAATGCAGGTAGATTGTATTTGTTTGTTTACGGCGACGATGGCGATGTTGTATACGCTGCCAGCGATTTTGAATATGTGCCGGGAAACTTGGCGGAAGCAATGAAAGCGCTGTGGAATGGAGCCGATCCTATTGCAGACGGCTGGGACATTCAGTATAAAGACCCGCAGGAATTTAGAAATGGATTCACAGAACAGTCGCAGCGAAATGGAGGCTGGGAACTCGTCGCAGATGAAGATGGCGTCTATGAATTGATGAGCGGCGCGGCGTTCAAAAGGGAACTGGAAATTTTGAAAAGAAAATAAGGAAATGAAGTTACCGCCGAGCATCGACACCCGGCGGTAAGTTTGCTTGAGAGGAGAATGAAGATGCAGAACGCACAGATTTTAAAAATGATTGAAAATGGGGAAATCGAGGAACTGAAAAGAATACTAAGAGACGAGATTTATCGGGACAGCTTATCGCGGAATCCAGATGTGAAAAGCAGATATTCGGCGATGAAGCGCTTTTTCAAATATGTTGACAGCACATTACCGGCGTTCAATTTTCCGTGTGAAAATGTTGTGGTTCAAGGGAAAACATACACTTCTTTCTGGATGGTTATTGCTTCGCATTGACAACGGAATTTCTCGGTGATTGAGCCGTTTGATGCGGAGAAGGCTGGAAGTTCATATCCCAATGTGAGCAAATATGTTGGTAGCAATGCGTGGAAATCGGGAAAAATCGATCTTTCCAAAGCGATTGCAACGGCAAAGGCAAAGGGATATTCGTATAAAAAGGATGAGGTTACAGACAACTGGATATATTCATTCAGTCTGTATGATGGCTTTTTTAAAGTAGGACTGGTTGATAAGGTGTTTAGTATTATTGATGATGGAGAACCGGCGGAATTTTATTATGCGGGACCAGTATCACTGTTTTTAATCAAAACCAGTATTGGTATCGGTGGGATTCTTCCATTCAAAAAGATGAGTGGTTACAACAAAGAAGGAAAGGAAATTGCCTTTGTTGATGCGAACGAGATGATTGTGACGTTGTGGCAGTAGGAGGATAACATGAAGCACGATGGTGTAGAAGTAAAGATCGTCGCCGGAATTCATAAGGGAAGGCGCGGAATCTTGACGGGGATGTTCTGGGGAGCGGGCGTCGCGGCAGTCAATGTATGCGGCGAGGAAGTATATGTCGAAATTGAGAGGCTTGTTAAATGCAGAGTAAATGATATTTCATTAGGAAAGGAGTAATAAAAATGGCAAGGACAAATTTTGATATTATTAGAGGTTTAATGATTGCTGATAATACTCTTGACTCTTGGATTTGCGAAACAGAAGCAGAAGAGAAAAGAGATTTGACAGCAGAAGAAGAGAATGCATATATTCAGAATATTGTGGATATATGCGAAGAGATAATGCAGGATTTGTCTTGCAGTTTAGTGGAAGCATATAAAGAGATTTCATTGTGAATGGATATTTCATAAGAAGGAGGATAGAATCATGAAGTACAGATTAGGTTGTTATAACACAGATGGAAGTTTAGAGTGTCTTCGCACTGTAGATAATAAAGAGAGTGCAAAACTTGCATACAAACATCTGAAAGAGGAATACGGGTGTACAATCTGGGTTCAGAAGATAGAGTTTGTTGATCCAAAAGAGGAGTTTAAAGAAGCATAATAAATGCGTGATTCCTATGAATTGGAGGTAAGAGAAATGATTGGAAATAGATATGAATTAAAGCGAAACGAAAAGGAACTTCTTGAAATAGAAAGAGATTTGGCTAAATATCTTGGAGTCCCTTTTGTTAGATGCAGTTATGATAGTGTGAATAGTCATAAATACAAAGACAAACATGAAATAAAATACAGAAAGAAAGAAGCAAAAGAAACTGGATTATGGGGTAGGTGCGATTTCATAATCAACTACGAAAAATATGAGACAAAAGAGGATTATGAAACAAATGATGGTGGTTATGATGGAGAGGTATATGAATTACTGTACCTCAAAGGTAACGGAAACTACATTGTAATTACTGAATGTGTAGAGTAAATTCGCATTTCGTTGGTTTAGAAAGGGATAGGTAAATATGTATAGAGTTGAATGGTTAGATATTGATGGAGAACAAAAAGTAATGAGGGGCTTTAAAACCAGTGAAGAAGCACATGAGTGGATTAGAACACATCATTTTGATGATTCTGAGTTCCCTATGGTGTTTTATGATGAAGAATAATAAAAATTACTTTCATTGGAAGGAGTGATACAAAATGAAGAAAATTTTGGATACCAGATTTAAGGTGAACGGAAACTTATTTATCATACATCACAATGACAAGCGTAGTGAATACGAGGGAAAATACAAACTGATGATGTATAACGAGCAGGTTGACTCATGGATGATAAAAACAACAGATGATTCATTGCGATTCTTAAAGAAGTTTGCAGAAGAAAACGCAAAATTCTGGTAGTTAGAAATACGTGTTTCAAGAGAAAGGCAAATATATGAAAGTAAAAGAATTTTTAGAAAATTTCACAGGAGACAATCATATTAAAATTTATGATATGCATAACTTTGATACGCATAGATTTAATAATGCAAATGAAGCTATAAGACAATTTGGTTATTATACAGTCAGAGAATGGAAAATTATTGATAATGTCTTAAAAATAACTATTAGAACACAATTCTAAATAAGCAAATGAAACTAAGATTTCCAAGGAAGGAGCAAAAGTAAATGTATAAATATCTATTAGAACATAAGAGACGGTATAGATTGGAAAAAGGCATGAGAATATGGGCTGATGCCCCATGTGCAGGATGGAGAGTTATAAGAAAAGAAAGGGTTAAAACTAGATTAAAGGCAGTCAGGAGAATAAATACCTAGCTGCCTATTTTATTACAAGAAAGAGAGGTTGATTTTATGAGCACTTATTATGAATATCAGGATGTAGGCGTAATGATGGCACATAAACTTATGGCAATGGACGGATGGAAAGTGTTCGGATATCATGCAGACCATAGTGATATGATGACAGATTATTATGATCCTGCTTGGTGGGGTGGAATTGCTACAAAAAATGGATACACATTAGTTGTAAATCGTAGCAGTGAAGCAAAGCCAGAAGAGATACGCAAATATAATTATGATGGAACACTTCAGGATAGAAGTATTTCAGAAAAGATTGCAAAGCTTGAGCAGATGACAATGGAAAGAGGAGCCAGCGAACAGGAAGAAGAATCAGCAAAGAAAATGATTGAGAAGTTACGGAGTAAGGCAAGTGAAACTTCTGAAAAATATATTGTAACTGGTATCATTCCTGGACATATGGCAAACCCACCTAGAATGAATTGGCATATTGAAAAAGATGGTATCTATGTAGCAAAGGGAAACGGAATCTTAAAGTTTGCTCATATTGATAGCTATTATAGATATGAAAGCTACATGAAAGATATGCAGAATTTCAGAACTATGAAGCGAGAAGAATATAAGAAATCTTTGATAACAACCTATATGGGTAGATGGAATGATGATGAAGAAAGTGCAGCACGACAGGCAGATAGTCACATTGAATCAATGGAAAAAGATAAAGCACTTATGGATCAGTTCGAGGCGTTCATCAATAAAATTGATGCTACTTGTGGCGGATTGCTTGGAGAAGGCGATCGGGTTGTGTATGAAAAGGTAAAAGTGACTGAATATAAGAAGGAAAATAAGGCGGTTGAAACGGAAAGCGGCAGCATCAGAGATGGTCAGTGTTTCATTCTGAAATCGGCATTTAGTTATGGGAAAAATCGGGGGTATGTGTACAGGATTAAAGAAACCGCATATGAAGACGGAAAGAGCTTATATCACGCATACAAGCTGAATGGAAAGCTCACGAAGGAATGTACGGGTAATGCAAATCAGGCAAATCACTGGTACATTGGGACTGCGACGGATAGATTTATGAAATGGATCAATGAAGGCGCTATTGCGTGGTGTGAGATTAAAGAAGTGAAGGTTCCTTATGAGGTTGAGAAGGTTGTAAAGAAAGTAGTCAAGGGAAATGCGGCTAAACCCGTCAAAGAGACTACTGTGTCGGAATCTTCAGATGTGACCAAATATACCTATGAAGTAACCGAAGATATTGATACGAGAACAGGAGATAAGATTTATTTGGTAAAAGTGGTCGAGAAGTTAAGTCGTGACGAATATGTAAAGGTAAACCAGTACATCAAATCTCTTGGCGGATATTACAGTAAGTTCAAGCACGCCTTTTTATTCAAAGAAAATCCCTGCGAGAAGTTAAACGCGGAGATAAAAAAACCAGAGTGTGAAGCGGCAGATGAGGCGGAAACGGAACCGGAACAGAAGATGACATACACGGTTACAGAAGAAACGCATTCAAAAACTGGTGAGAAGTTGTTTGTGGTAAATCCTACGGTGAAATTATCGAAGGAAGGATTTTTGGATGTGAAACGGAAATTAGCGACGTTGCAGGGCTTTTATAGTAGCTTTAAGAAAGGCTTTATATTCAAGTATGATCCGACAGAAAAATTGAGTGCGATATAGAATATGGAGGCTGGGATATGCCGCCTTTGCAATGAAAGGAGTGGAGAATATGTTTACTAATAATTCAGATTTTTACCCTACACCAAAAAATCTTATAGATAAAATGCTCGATGGATTGGAATGGAAAATGATACATACGATTCTGGAACCGTCGGCAGGCAAGGGAAATATTGTTGAGGTATTAAGGGAAAAACAGAAATTTAATAATAAATGGTACACGACGATTAAACTTGACATTGACTGCATTGAATCGGATGAAAATTTGAGAGCTATTTTGAAAGAAAAAAATATCAGAGTGGTGCATGATGATTTTCTGACTTATGACACAATGAAGGAATACGATTTGATCGTTATGAATCCACCGTTTTCGAATGGCTGCAAACATCTTTTGAAAGCATTGGAATTTCAACAGAGAAATGGCGGCGCAGTTGTTTGCCTGCTCAATGCAGAAACCTTAAAGAATGAATGCAACAACGAAAGAATAATGTTAAATCGGATGCTTCGGGAATATAACGCAGACGTTCAGTATATCCGGGATGCCTTTGTGGACGCAGAGAGAAAAACCGGTGTAGAAGTTGCGCTGGTAAAAGTAAAGCTTCCAGATATACATAGAGAGTCTGTTATTTTCGATGGTTTGGAAAGGGCAATAGCTCGGAAAGAGTGCGTATATGATGCTGAGAACACACAGGTCGCAGAAAATGATTTTTTTAAGGCGATCGTTGAACAATATAAAATGGAGGTTGAGGCTGGTGTGAAATTCATCAGAGAATATTATGCGATGGCTCCGCGGATTTTATACCGTTTTAAAAAGGATGAGAAAACAGGGAAAACTGTGCAAAGCGGCGGAAACATATTAGACCTGCGGATCGGGCGAGATAACGCGACGATAAATGAGTACATAAGGGAAATTCGTGGGAAATATTGGTCGGCGCTATTTGATAATCCAAAGTTTATTGGTCAGCTCACATATGATTTGCAAAGAGCATATTATAACAAGGTTGAAGAACTGAAAGATTATGAGTTTTCATTGCATAACATTTATGAGTTGAAAATTGATATGAGCAAGAAGGTCGTAAAGGGAATTGAAGATACAATCATTTCGCTTTTTGATGAGTTGAGTAGTAAATATTCATATTATGATGAATGCACCAACAACATTCATTATTTTAATGGATGGCGAACTAATAAAGCGTGGATCGTCAATAAAAAGGTAATTATCCCGCTTATGGGATGGCGAGATTTAAAGTATTCCTGGGGCGGATTCAAGCCAACAAATAGAGACGTGATCGGGAAATTGAAAGACATCGAAAAGTGCTTCAATTACCTTGATGGTGGTTTGACTGAGGCGGTCGATTTGGAAAAATCTTTGGAGTTTGCCGAAGAGTATGGAGAGTCGAAAAACATTGTGTTGAAGTATTTCAATGTGACTTTTTATAAGAAGGGAACTTGCCATATTACATTTACAAATGAAGAGCTGTTGAAAAAGTTCAATATCTTTGGAGCACAACATAAAGGATGGCTACCGCCTTCATATGGAAAGAAAAAATATTCTGATATGACATCAGAAGAAAAGGCAGTTGTAAACGACTTTGAGGGTGAAGTTGAATACAACAAGGTAATGTGTAACACAAGTTATTATCTGGCAGATACAAACAGTATGTTGATGCTGGATATGGCAGAATAGGAGTGTGATTGTATGGCAAAACAAATATATTACTTGCATAGTTGCAATGAATGGAAAGAGTATTCCAGTATGAGACTTTTATTCATTGGTACATCTCAACAGAAGTTAAAGATGAAAATCTCGAAAGAGATTGAAGAAGGCAATATGGAATATAAACCCGTTACTACAAGATGCGCTTATGTTGATGGAGAATTTAAGTTAGTTGACAAAGAAAATACACCAAAAGAGCAGGCAAAACTATTTAGACAGGATTGGAAAACAGAAACAAGAGCTATCATTAAGTCTGAATTAAAATATGGAGATTTTGATTATACATATAATAATGAAGAAATGTAGGTGTAATAAATATGTCATATGAAAAAATGATGAAAAGAACAAATGGACACAAACATGATAAAGATTGCCAGCCAATATTATTTGCTATGCAAGGAGAACATATAGAAAGTCTTGCTTCTATCGCAAAAAGAACAGCAGAATCTTGTAACGTAAGAGTTAGGAATGATATTAATGAAGATTTTATACAAATATCAAAAGAGTTTCAGACGGAAGATGAAGCGATTCAGTATTGTATAGATAATGACTTAGATAATAAATACAAATGGATTAGAATTTATTCTGATAAAGGATTGCATATTAGTGGTTGGTAATGAAATTGTAATTTCTTGGCACGATAATTACAAGATATAGTTTAACAAATATGTAAAGGAGATTGCAAATGAGTAATACAGATTATGTAAGACAGAGTGCAGATAAATATGGGTGGGAAAAATATTATTCCACATTGCGTCCTGTGAGTATGGGAACGCAACCAAAAGAGGGATTTATGGATTTCATCAATTATGATGACAGAACGGAAGTTGATGGAAAAATGGTGTGGGCTGAATTGTATTACAATAGAGAGCTAACAGATAAAGAAATGAAGGATTATGATTTAGTTAAATAGAATGGAGGTTGGTTGATATGGCAGATAAAGAATACAGATACTATAAAGATAACGGAAAGCTTATGAGACTACATATTGAACAAGATAATGATCCACTCAATCCACGATACGATTGGGATGGAAATATAGGAAAGATGATGTGTTGGCATAGAGATTATAGACTTGGTGACTATAAAGAAAATGAGTTCTCTGACAATGAAGATTTCTTAAATGACTTGGTTCGTAATAATGTGAAAGAGAAATTAATCATCAATTATGTGAAGGCAAAAAAAGCTTCCAATGGTCTTGAGTTAAAATACGATAGACATGAAAAAGTGTGGCAGTTATGGGGAACTTATTATTGGTTTCCACTTGGAAGTTCTAAAGATGCAAAGTTCGGTATTATTGAAGACAATGAGAGAATTGATTGGCTTATTGATGACATTATTGAAGCACTTCCACAGATTGACAAATGGAAATTACTTGAAAGATATGCAAATATAGTATTCCTTCCATTGTACTTATATGACCATGGCGGAATCACAATGAATACTGGTGGATTTAGTGACAGATGGGATTCTGGACAGGTTGGATGTATTTACACTAAAAAGAAAACAATTATTGATTGCGGTGGAAAAATTAGGAATGAAAAAGGGAATTACGTAAAAATCACAGATAAAAATTGGAAGAAGGCTGCATACCAGTGGATGCAAGGCGAAGTTGATGAGTATGACATGTATTTAACTGGTGAAGTATATGGAATTATCACGGAAGAATACAATGCAGAAGATGATGACTGGGAAGAGAAAGACAGTTGTTGGGGATTCTTCAATGATAAGTGGGGAGATGAGTTGATTAAGGAAATAGCACTCAATTTTGGTGTAAACGAAACACTGTATGAGAAGATGGATGAAGTAGCATAAAGGCAAAGAAGTAACCGTTTTATCAGAAGAAAGGAAGGTAAAAAATTATGAAAACAATAATTGATAAAAGTAAATGTAAACCATTAAGTAACAACATCGAAGGAAAGCTTGTAGTTATTGATAGTAAGTTTTTTAAGCCAGAATTTAGAGAAGCGAAATATCAAATTGTACTTGCAACTGGAGGTTTTGGCTGCGATGCAAGTAAGATGGGAAATGCAGTATTTGTAACGGAGTGTTGTGAAAATCCAGAAGAATATAGACAAGAAAGATACAACTTGATTGGCGAACCTACAGAAGAAATGATTGCTGAATGGAAAGCGAAGTACGGAGATTTCAATAGGAAAGTACAAAAAGCATTAAAGGGAGAGTGATTAGTATGAATAGAATCGTAGGAATTGTAATGGAACATGGAGATAATGATTTTGGTTACTGGGAAGGATTTTATCTTACTGAAACCGAAGAAAATGCAATCTGGAATATTTTAAATAAACATGATACAGAAGGTTGTTCTTTGAGAGGAACACGAAAAGAAATTGCAGAAGAGATTGAGAGTGATTAAGATGTGCAAACGTAAACCAGAAAAATCTAAGAGAATTTGAACCGATCCTTAAGGCGAATGGATATCACGAAATCAGAAGTCGTGGTAGTCATTTTATGTATGGGAATGGGAAGAATCATATTACGGTAAATAAGGATTTGAATAAGATGGTGCAGTTACGGTTGATAAAAGAGAATAATTTAGTGAGGTGAAATAAATGGTAAATCAGTGGGGAGGAGAATGGATGGAAGAAAAGGATTATAGTACATATCCAAAGGGAAAATGGTGCGATTACGATTATATGGCTGCATGGATTAGAGAGCAGAAATACGAGCCAAAAACATCAATGGAAAACTTGATCACGAATATTTTCTTACATTATGATTGTGAAATTGAAGAAGAGTTAAGTAGTTATAATACAGAGAACGGAAATTTTGAAGGAACATATATTGAAGCTGTACAGGCATATGTAACTGATACAGGATTAAGCGAATTTGATTATGAAGTATAGATTGGAGTGATGGAGATGAGATACAAAAATATCAATGCTGACTTTATTGATACAGATTTTCTTTGTTTTACGAGTGGTGAACACGAAGGAAATATTGTTCTTGTGGTAACTGATGAATTGATTGATATTACAAACGAGATTAGAAAGAAGCATGGATACACTGATTTAGTTGGAATCGAATATGAAAACGAAGTATATTATAACTTCTATCTTATGTTTGATACTGAAAAGAAAACAATCGGTATTCAAGCCGTATGTAATTATGGAGAAAAAGATGACGAGGTTTGTTATGAATTACCTATGACAAACGAAGAGAAGGAAAATTTGAAATGGAGACTCATAAATATGCTTGCAACAGAAATTTATAATAATTAAGAAATAGCAATTTCAAGTGAAGATTGGAGGAATAGAAATGACGGTAGGAGAATTTTGCAGAAGTAAAACGCAGCCGGAAGAATTATGTGTTATTAGGCAAGATGGATGGATAAAGGCGACTGCATGGATTGATTATGAAGATCTATTTGCAATTCATCCTGATATTAGAGATAAAGAAGTTAAATCAGATGAATGGGGAACATTGTCCATTGTTACGCAACACGGAGATTCAATTATTGTTCCTTGTCATTATATTGATTGTTAGGAAACGGAAATTTCAAAAGGATGGTGATAATAATGTTAGTATCTGAGTTAGTAGAAAAAAGTAAAAAGGATGCAGTTATTCAATACATAAAACTTTTAGGACAAAAAAATCCAGAAAACATCGTACAAGAAGGCAATGGTGTATACTCTCATACTAATACAAGAGGAAAGAAACGGATTTTAATACCTTGCCCTAGGTATTCTGAGTATAAGAGAAAAGCAAAAGAATATCCAAAAAGCAGAATGCAAAAATGCTTGGGATATTATGTATTAGAAGTAATACAATGAAGAGCGCGTTTTAAAATAAAGGAGATATTTATTATGAATAAAAATATACATTGGTACGAATTATGTTTCTTTGGTGATGAAGGTTCAGAAAGTGAAAATTTCGATGCAAGAAAGGCGTGTAGCTATGTGATTAAAACAGAAATTCCACCGGTGATTGATGATAAGGTTGCATTGAAAATTCTGTTTGGAAAAGCAAGGGATTCGTGGAAAAAAGAACTTATGGAAAATTGTACTTGTGTTATGGAGATATCAGAAGATGAAGCTAAATTTTTCGATGTGGAAGGGCTTACAAAGAGAGTTGAAAGTGAATACGGTGTATATTATACAAGGCGATGAAAACAGTATTTTGTAAAAGAAAGGGCGTAATAGTATGCAGCTTGGAGATATTTATATAAATAAAAAAGATAATAGCATCATTCAGATCGATAGTTTTGCGACTCATATGGGAAAATTTCAGAAACCCATCATTATCATCTTTAGACACCTTGAAGCAAACACCGATGACATTTGGAGTTGTCCAAGCTTCAATGGATATGGCTCACAAACAGAAATTGAATCCGAGTATGATTTGCTGATTCCATACGAAAAGCTTAATGAAACAACTTGGGAAGAGGCGTTGAAATCCATAAACAGTGCGGATGTGGATAAAAATGAGAAGGGAGACAGGAAATGAGCAGAAAGATTAAAACGTGGAGAGATCCATACGGCGAGGGGTTTAACATTTGTAAGAAAAGGGAAATCGAGATCGAGCCGGGACTGACGGTTTTGGTTGGCTGCAACGGCGCGGGCAAAACGACGATGCTGCATAACGTCGCAGAGGAGCTGAAAAATGAAAACATACCGGTATTCCAGTTCGATAACACGCGAGATGGTGGTTTGTATTCCATCGACGAAAGTATTGCAACCGGGAGCTATTCTTTCGGGGTGACGGCTATGTGCTCCTCTGAGGGCGAGAACATTAACCTGAACCTCGGCAAAAGTGCGGCGAAGTGGAAGCGATTCATTGAAACCGGGGATAATGGAGATAGAACGCGGCGGTTAGTTAAGGCTGTTCGGAAGGCAAACGGCGAAGAGGATGATGAGAAGGAAATTCCGAACGAGCGCTGGATTCTCCTGGATGCAGTAGATTCTGGGTTTTCGGTTGACAACGTAGTCGAGATGAAGGATTTATTCCGGCTGGTTATGGACGACGCGGCGGCAAAGGGAATCGAGCTGTATATTGTGGTGTCGGCAAATGCATATGAGCTGGCGGCGGGCGAAAATTGCTTTGATGTTATCGGCGGGAAGTATGTGCGGTTCGGCGGTTATGATGAGTACCGGGAATTCGTACTTAAAACCAGAAAAGAAAAGGATAAGAGATACAAAGGGAGATGAGTGATATGCGGAGTATAGTGTGCATGTCTATCAGTCTTGTGTGTTGGTATTTAGCAATTCATTATGCATCGTGGAAGATATTTGCGGTAGCAGTTGCACTGACAATGTTCGGGTAATAACAAAGGAGGATGAATCATGAAAGCTGTAAATATTAAATGGGATTTAACCGGTGAGGAACTGACGGACAAGGAGAAAGAAGATATTCTGGCTGAGTTACCAACGGAAGTCGAGATTCCGGAAAATATAGACGAAAAAGAGATTGATGATTGGTTGTCTGATAAATATGAATGGTGCTGTTGTTATGATCTAGAGGATGATACTACTGAGTTCATGGAGGATGCGAATACAAAGTGGTATGACGATGACATCGCGAGCGCACTTGAGTATTGGAGCATTCCTGCGACGAAAGAGAACATAGAAAAAGTGGCAACCCCGGAATTTGTTAATTCCTTTCGGCAAACAATTATTCAATTTGGCAATGACCTTTTAATAGATCGAGTATTAAGTGTTTTTCCAATGGAAACGATGTAGGTAAGTGTTTATGAGGCGAAAATGGAAAGAAATCAAGGAGCGGACAGAGGCGTGGTTGGATGAACGCTGGGAAATTGCCAATTATATCCGAGAGAATCCGAGTAAAACGAGCTTTTACTATGGCGCGGTTAAAGCTCTGGAATCGGTAGGGATCGAATGGCGCCGGAATCAGGAAGGGAAACATTCAATATACAAGAATGCTCAATGGGAAGAGGTGTTTTGTATGAAGAGAGATGTATTTAAAAAAATAATCAAGTTGCGGAGTGCTCTGGTCATCGACAAGCGGAGAGGTGACTATGCTTTGCCAAACGGAAAGCGGTTGTCGGATTATGTCAGAAGCTTGGTGGAAAGCCAGATGGAGTTGGACAACCTGTTGATCCGGGAGAACGGAGATTTGTGCGTGGGTTCCGGCGGAACCTGGAATAGGGAAACATCGCGGTTTGATGATTATACTCTTATGCCGGACTTTCAGGAGAACGAGGTCTGCAGTGTTGAAGAAATGGAAAAGCGGATCGCGGCGCTGGTCGAGGAAATAGTTTAAGACGAAGTGAAAATGCATTGTGTAATAGATGTGTATGAAAAAGCATTGACATTACACAATAAATGTGTATAATAAAATTAGGAACGGAGGTGATCGCTTTCGCATGAAGCAAACAGAACTAATCAAGAAACTCGAAGAAGCTGGATTTGTTTTTGATAGGCATGGCAGTAACCATGATTTATATGTCAAAGGCAACATAAAGGAAACGATTCCCAGACACAAGGAAATTAATGAAGTGTTAGCCAAGGCAATTTTAAAGAGAAATGGGCTTTCGTAGCTCATTCCTCTTATTCAAATATATTAAACAAGAAGGAATACATTTAATTGGAGGATTGAAATGAAAAATGTTTATCCGGTGTTTTTTACGAAAACAAAGGATTGTGTATTGATTGAAGTGCCAGATTTCAATATTTTAACAGAAGGAAAAGACATGAACGATGCTTTTGATATGGCGCGTGATGCAATCGAATTAAAGTGTGTAACTATGGAAGATGATAAGGAGATGATCCCTGAGCCATCTGATATTACTCAATTAGAGCCTAATAAGGGAGCTTTTGCCGAAGAAGGCAAAACGATAGTCTCTTTTGTAGATATTGATTCGGCTGTGTACAGAAAAAAGATTGATACTAAAACGGTTAGAAGAAACGTAGCATTACCAAGCTGGCTTAATTATGAGGCGGAACAAGCAGGAGTAAATGTTTCTAGGATTTTACAAGAAGCGCTAATGAAAACTTTAAGAGTAGAAAATAGGATGTAAAATATGAGCATGGAAAATGTCTGATAATGGTCTAAATAAAAATTCTTCAACTATTGTTTACGAAAACAACACAAAAAATATTATAAAGAATTATTAAATATGATGCGAATGAGTGGAATCATATGTATACCAGAGAATGAAGAGAGACTTAAAAAGGGAAAATAAATTAAAATGCAAAGAGAGGTGGCGAAATGTTCTGGTTTGCGGCATTACGCGCATTGTTTGGCATCAAGGATTCGATCAATTCTAAAGTCGCGGATGAAGACCGGTTGAGACAGTCGAAATCTGAATTTTATTGTCACGGAGTGAAGATTGTCGAGCAGATGGATGCTCACGGGCGTCGGTATTTTAACGGAAAGGAAATTCGTGTTGATTCCATCCTTAATAAATATGGGCGCTACGAAGACTGGTATGTTGATAAGAAAAGTGGCGAAAAATTGTTTCCGGTTGACTGGGAGATGATGGAGCTAAGGGAAAAGCAGCGTAAGAAAATGGCGCAGGATGCCAAGGAATATGCCGAAGCCTTTGATGAAATAGCATATCGCGTTGAGGACCGGCGCTTTGGGGATTGTTCGAATGAGGTTGCCAAAGAAATCGCGACGGAAGCGATAATACGCGGCATAATTGCGGTGCAGGATTTCAGAATTCCATGTGGTCCTCCGACGGTTGACAGAAAGTATCCGCCAAAATTAGAGGTGGAGTATTATAAATTTTATCTGGACGATGAAATGTTGAAAAGCCGGGGGCAAATGGTCGGCACGCGGTTATATTTTCCAAGGGAACTGGAGCACGCCGTCGATCCGATTAGGATAACCAAGAACGAGTATGACAAGCTAAAGTTTAATTGTAAAATTGCCGACGCCTGTTATTACTCCGACTCGGTTCAAAACGCGCAGGACTATGATTGGTGGCGGGAGATGCATCCAGATTGGGATTACAATTATAAAAGGTTCAATCCTCTAAAGGGAGCTATGACGCCATTTTTTAAGAATCAGATAGAGCCACGTCGCAACGAGGAAGCAGACGCTTTGGAACAACGCGCTTCGGAGGAAAAGGAAAAGCGGGGCTGGGCGGATGAAATGCCGGAAGAGAATACTCATATTATGATGACGCCGCCGTTTGATTGGCTAGTTACGGGTTGGTGTTATCAATATCAGAAAGATGGATGCTTGTGGAATCATAAAGATGAATTCGGGAATTTTTACGTAGAGGATGTGTTTTTAAGAAGTTGTAAAGCGTATGGAGTTAATGAGCTGGAAATGCGGCGCTTGTTCAGAAAGTGGCGCGAAGAATTAGGAATATGGAGTTAAATCGCAACGGAAATTGGAGCGAGATGTACAGAAATGTATGTCCGCTCTTTTTTTGATCTTTTGAAAATTTAAAAAGAGAAGTAATTATACGAGGAGGAGATCTTATGAAGAGCGAAAGCAAGAGTCGTTATGCGACGAAGAAACCAGGTAAAACAGAGGTTGAACCACTGCGTCGGTACGAAGATATGTACAATCTGATGGAGTATTTCAAGTCACGAAAGATGTGGGATAGTTACCTGACGTTTATGTTTGGACTGTTACTGGGGCGCCGGATTGGGGACACCGTGATGGTAAAGTGGTCGGATTTCTACTATGAAAACGGAAGACTGAAAACGGAAATCACAACCATTGAAGAGCAGAAAACCGGAAAGACAACAATTATCCCGATCAGCCAAGCCGTAAAGGGAGCCATCGCTGTGTATTGTCGGGAAACCGGTGTGGTTCCACAGGAACATCTTCATGAGTATGTGTTTAATACGCCAACAAAAACAGAGTGGTTATCACGTCGCGACGATCCAATCTACCAGGAAAAGAGTTTTAATTTGAATGCTTGGTGCGAAAAAATGGGAAAAGATTGGGGTGTACAGCGCAAGATTTCGATTCTGGAAGCGTTTGAAAAACAGAAGAAATATTCGTCGCTGGGAGAATATCTTTACTGGGTCGTAGAGTATGCGGACATCGTGAAGTGGCAGACGGATGGTTTCCGGCGGAAATTTGCGACGGCGGTTGAGGTGTGCAACGTCGAAGGGAGAGTGTCGTGTCACTCGTTGCGAAAAACCTTCGGCTGGATAGGGAAAATGATTCATCCAGACGACCCGAACGCAATGGAGACTTTACAGGAAATCTTTAACCATGTAGATGTTGCGACGACGGCTCGTTATATTGGCTTAAGCGAAGAGAGAAAGCGCCGGTATTTTGATGATATGGGTGAAGTTGTCGAAAGCATCGAGTCTGGAAACACGGATATTCGGGTCAACAATTCTCCGATCGTATCGCTGAAACATGATGATCTGAGGGAGGTTCTGATGTTCGTGCTGCGGGAGCGCGACGGCGATGATGTCGAGGTGTTCAACCGGGCAATGGATATGATCGAAGAAAAGAAATTGAGAATGATTTAGGAGAAAGCTATGAAAAAGAATTTGTCGTTGGAAGAAGCGGTCAGAATACATCGGAATATGTGGCGTTTCATACAAAAGATAGAGGAGCGTAGGGGATATAAATTAGTCCACTGCAGAGTGATCTTAAAAGAGCAATTTTGTAAACAGTTCGGCTTAGAACTTAGTTGCAACTGCGCTTTCTGTGAATTTGATTCTCAATACGCTAATAATTGCAGTCATTGTCCTGGGCTTTGGGATTATTCGAATCCTGGTAGGTTTGGTGCGTGTATGGGCTTTGAGATCAATTATATGACTTCAGATGCCGGAGAAATCGCAAATATTCCAATTCGGGAGGATGTGGAGTGAAAATCTGGGTCACAAAATATGCCCTGTCAAAGGGAATTTTAAAGATGAGCGCTGGAAGGGAAACGGTGGACGGCGGCATGATTGTCCCGGAATTTAAAGTTCCGTTGAAAGCGGGCGAATGGTTTCCGGATAAATATGAAGCACTGTATGATGCCGAGCGGCGGCGGGACGAAGAGTTGGCGCGACTGTCCAGAAAAATCACAAAAATCGAACAGATGGATTTCAGCCTGGATTTATAGTCGCGACGAGTTGTTGTAATCTACTAGGAAAATGGGATTATAATAGAAATAAGTTGTATATTGTGCCAATTTTAATGCCAGAAATTACCAGTAAAAAACGAACGAGTGTTCGAAATATTGTCTTGACATAATATGGCAACGGCGGTATACTCGAAATGTAAGGACAAAAAAACCTGTCTGCTCGGTGCTACCAACACCATAATGAGCAGACAGGTCAATCCTTACATCGCCACGATATAGGGATAATTCTATTATATCATCAAAAGGACACCGGTCAAGGTATGTCCAGATTTTTTTCTAGTAGAAAATTCCCTAAAAAAAATAACTGAATAACAAGGTTTTTGCATCTAAACAAAGGATGTCTTGTTAAATTTACCCTATTTCAAGAAAAAGGCGGGGTATTTAAGCAGAGGAGGATATGTAGAGATGAAAACGCAGGCATTAAAAAGGGAAAATGAACATTGTCTTGACCTGGAAGCGGAGCTGCGGTTGTTGTCTCCGTACTATGCGAATAATGCATGGAAATTGCGGAGGATCATCAATAATGTGCTTAAAGGAATCGGCGGATTAACCGGCGCAGACTATGATGAGTTCATGAGCGTCGCAGGAGAGGCGTTGACGAACGCGTTGACAATTTTTGATGAGAATACAGGAGATTTCGACGGTATCGCGTATGTGATGATTACCAGAAAAGTGTATACGCAGCTTACGGCGATGAATCGCATTAAGCGTGGAGGTGCCGGGGAAGACGGGCAGGGGAGAGAAAAGGTGTCTGTTCCTATCGACGATTTGGTCGGCGGCGATCTGGTGAAAGCTGGGACAAGTCAAAGCGCCGAGATGGAAGCGCTGGAACATATGAAATGCTATAGCGAGTGCATGACGCTTTATTTAGAGCGTATACCATCAGATTCGAGAAGAATTTTGTTCTTGCTGGCAGATGGCTATTCCGAAAGGGAAATTTCGCGGGTGTTAAATATGGATAATGCTCGTATAAAATCGGCGTTGAGCACGGCGCGGCGATACGAAAACACGAAATTACTGCATAGATAGAAAGAGGGAAACACAATGGCAAAGCGGGCAAAAAAGGTAATGCCTAAAACATATAGTATGAAGGCGTTTATTGAGCAGATGACTGATGAGACAATCCGTTGTGATGCGGATACGCAGAGATATTCGGAACAGTGGTCGACGGCGGAGAAGAATGAATTGATTGTTACGATTTTAACAGACGATCATGTGCCGGAGATCATTTTGGGAGAAGAGAAATTAGAAGAGGGGGTGGCGCAGCTCTGGCTTATTGATGGACTGCAGAGAGGTTCGGTGTGCTCGGAATTTCGTAGTGATGGATACAAGATTACCTCACAGATTGAAGATTCTATCATTGAGTATCCGGCGAAATGCAAAGACGAAAAGGGGCGCATCCAGCGAGACGATGATGGTAATGTGATTTGGGAGTTAAGGACATTTGATATTAAAGGCGAACGGTTTTCGGAGCTTCCAAAGGAATTGCAGACTACGTTTGACGGTTTTCAGTTGAACACGGTTATCCATCAGGATTGTACAAAGGAAGAAATTTCAAAGCTGATTCGTCGGTACAACAACCACAAGCCAATGAATGCGACGCAGAAGGCATTTACGTTCATCGACCAGTTCGCGCGAAAGATCAAGAACATTACGTCGCAGCATAAATTCTTCCAGGATTGTATCGACCACAAAGATAAGGAAATGGCAAAGGGAACTTATGAGCGGGTTGTTTGCGAGGCGGTTATGGCGATCAATCATCTGGATGCATGGAAGAAGAACGGCAAAGCAATGAGCCAGTATCTTAACCAGAACGCGACGGACGAAGAGTTTGAAAATTTCTCGGCGATGATGACCCGACTGGAAGACGCTGTTGGCGAGAACTTTAAAGAGGTATTTGCGATGAAGAATCTGTTTGTCTGGCTGGCTGCATTTGACAGATTCGAAGAGTTTGGACTTCCGGGTGAGGCATTTGCTAAATTTTTGGATGCATTTGAGGGTGGTCTGAACACCAAAGTTGTCGATAATGCGTCCTGGCAGGAGATAGATAAGAGTCGCGACACGAAGAATAAGAACATCATCAAAGCAAAACTGGATCTGCTTTATGCGCTGATGAAAGATTATTTTGAAGAGAAGTATGGTGATGGACCTGAGTTGAATCTGAATGCATGGGTTAGAAACACCGTAAACATGGAACTGACGGACGAAGATGTGACATTCGCGGAAGAAATGTTGGATGACTTAACCCTGAATGTAGACAATAATTCGATTTTAATGGAAAAGGAAAACAGACCGTCACTGATTGCGATTGTAGCGTTTGCGACAGCCAAGGACATTGATCTGGATACGTGGATTGTGGAGTATTTTAAGAAGACTCATTTATATCTGCCAGATCAGGCAAGAAACTACCAGTTAATGAAAGAGGATTTGAACGCGTTTCTGAAAGGCAAATCGCCGGATGAAACGGAGAAGAATATGGTAGACGAAAATAATGCGGCGTAAAGTCGCTTTATATATAAAGAAAGGAAAGTTGAATGATGGAAAGACGTTGTGAAAATTGTATGTTTGAGTATCTGTGCGACTGGAAACCCGCGGGCGACGAGGACGCCTGTGGCAGATGGGTTAGTGAAGGGAAAGTCGCAGATGGAAAGGAGAGTAAATGCTAGAGGCTTTCGATCTTGTAAAAGAGATAAATCCGCGCACTGGACTGGGCGAGGGCGTGCTTTATATGGTTATAGAGGTTAAGCCTGGGTCGCCGACGCTTTACGGGATTGGCGGTGCAAATGCAAGCGATCAAATTGAAAAGTGGTTGCCAGAAGAGAAATTGGAACAGTGGGTTGTTGAAGCGGTTCGCGCCGGAAGAGATAAACTGGTTAAGTTGGATGCAGTTGTTGTCGCAGATGATAAAACCGCGTTTAGTGGAATTTGCCCGAAGTGTGGGCGAATTGTGTCGTTTGATTTTGGCGTTGTTGGATACTGTAATCGCTGTGCCCAGTGCATTGATACTGAGCCGGAGCATTATTTGAATGGAAAATATACAACTTTAGAGGAGGCAAAAAGTGACATCAGAAGAACTGAAATTATTAAGGAGCTTTCCGGGAAGCGTGGTAAATAGCAAGGGAATGTTTGTCCCGGAGCCGGATGATATCGCGGGATTTTCGCTGATGGAAGAGTGGATGGGACCAGAAATTAAGTGTCGCGTGCTGGAGCGTTTGAGTTGGGCGGCGGCGTTCGCCATGCCATACGGAGACCGGCAGAAGGATCGGGAACTGCGGGAGTTCTACCGAAAGGGAATTAACACGTACCTCGGAACGGAATTTTCCCGCGACGATTTGAAACTGGTTTGCAAAAAGCTGGGGAATGCAATCAATCACGGGCTGACGCTGCGCTTCGTGATGCATGGATATGACTTGACATTATTGGAGGAGGACAGATGGTAGATTTCAGAAGGGAGATTGAAAAGCCGGAATACGACTTTTTACGAGAGAACGATCATCTTGGCTCAAATGTGTGTCTGCTTACAGTCGGCGGCAGTCATGCTTATGGCACAAACGTGGAAGGGTCAGACATCGACATTCGCGGTTGCGCGTTGAACTCGGCAATGGAAATTCTTACCGGAACAGGGTTTGAGCAGGTTATCAACAATGAAACGGACACGACAATCTACTCATTCAATAAACTGGTATTTCTGTTGACCGGATGCAATCCAGAATGTTTTGGAGTTGTTGGGGTGTCTGCCGGAACATTATCTGGTTCTGGATCATGTTGGAGAGATGCTTGTTAAACATTCAAAGCTGTTCTTATCGCAGCGGGCGGCATATACATTTGGCGGCTATGCCAACGCGCAGCTTCGGCGGCTGGATAACAAAGCGGCGCGAAATGTAGGACAGGCAGCGCGGGAAAAGCATATTCTGAACAGTATTAATAATATGTCAGTGAAATTCCGGGAGAAATATGCGGAATATCCGGACGATGCGATCAAACTTTATATTGATGCGTCGCAGAAGGAGGAGATGGAAAGCGAAATTTTCATGGATGTTACGTTGCACCATTACCCACTCCGGGATTATAAATCGCTGTGGTCTGAAATGAATAATGTCGTTAAGGACTATGCGACGATCGGTAAGAGAAATGCGGTTGCAATCGCAAAAGGGAAACTTGGCAAACATATGATGCATTTAGTCCGGCTGTATTATACGTGCTTCGACATTTTGGAGCAGGAGAAAATCATTACATACCGCGAAAAAGAACATGATTTACTGATGGATATTCGTGCCGGGAAATATCTGGACGAGAATAGTCAGCCAATCCCGGAATTTTTCGAAATGGTCGATGAGTTAGAAAAGAGATTGGTATATGCAAGGGAAAATACGTCGCTGCCAGTAAAGCCGGATTTTCGACGGATTCAGGAGTTCACGGCGGATGTCAACCGCGACGTGGTCACAGGGAGGGCAGAATATTGGAGGTAAGCAAACAGATTATCGAAGTGTTGGATTATCTGTGTCGGAAGCTCGGTGTAGTTGTTGATTGGAGTCAAGGAAACGTAATGCCGTATGTCCAAGATCTTTATCGTAGGTTTGTTGTGTGGCAAATAGCAACGGATGTGTTCCAAATTGTTTTGACGTGTGTGATCGCATCCGTGTCGGCTGGAATTGTAAGGTGGAGATACAGGTATTATATAAGGGAAAATGAGGAGTGGGGTGATGTGGATTTTATCTGTATAGCAATAGCCATCATGTTTTTTGCAGGCTCCGTGATGTGGTTCGTATGCACCGTGCTGGAGTTGATCGAAGTAGGAACGATTCCGGAGAAGACGCTATTTGACTATGTTTCGTCGCAGATGAGATAGGAGGATTCCATGCAAAAAATTTGGACAACGAGCGGAGGCGGCAATTACCTTTTGACAGACGGAACATCCGAATCGAGTAAACCGATCGCGAAGCTCTGTTTGATTAAGATAGGGTGGTATGTAGAAACCTGTTTTATGCACGCTAATACAATACTGTACCCGGAACCGCAAAGCGAAGAGGAGGCAATGAAGCGTGCGGAGCAATGGGCGCTGGGACAGGCAGAAAAATCCATAGAAATTATCGGGACGATTGCTGCTTTCCTAAAGGGAAATGTTGACGAGACAGATTTCGAAACGGAGAAGAATTTATCAGAGGAGGATAACGATGAAAAATAAGGAAAAATATCGTGAGCAAATTGAAAATATTGTGTTTGCAGGCAGCACTATCGCAGTAACAAAAACAACCGGAGAACCGACGATATGCAATGGTAATATTCGTTGTAGGGAGTGCTTATTCTATGATGGCGTTGACCAAAAATGTTACGAGGCGCGATCAGCCTGGCTCAATCAAGACGCCGATGAAATTGATTGGAAAAATGTCCCGGTTGATACATTGGTTGAGGTTTTGGAAACGGGCGATGCAAGGTGGCGTAAGAGATATTTTGCCGGAAAAGTGAATGGACGACCAACTTATTTTCAGAGTGGGGCAACATCAAAAACCACGGAGTTCTCGCCTGTCCCATTAGATATTGACGGAGTCATGATTATAGCAAGAGACGAAAACGTGTAATCTGCTATCCGAAAAAGAGAAGTGTATTATACAACACAAAGAAAAGGAGATAAAGAGATGAATGTAGTTAGTAGTGGTGCAAGGTATATGATCTATGATGATTATGTGGCGACCTATAAGGAGCTTCCGGCGAAGACCTTCCGAGCAGCGTTTAATAAGATGACGGGACCTTATCTCGTTGAAGTGCCGAACCTTTCAGTCAAAGAAAAAGCGTATGGCGGCTACGACACAAAGGTTGAAAAGGTGATGAAGCGTTTCGGAGAGTTTAATCGCAGCCTTGGCGTTATTCTTTCCGGCAAAAAGGGAATTGGAAAATCCTTCTTTACAAGAATGCTGGCGGATAAAGCGGTTAAATCTGGAATGCCGGTAATCATTGTAGACAGTGCGTTTCCGGGGCTGGTGCAGTTTATTGATTCAATCGAGCAGGAAGTTATGGTTCTGTTTGACGAGTTTGATAAAACCTTTGTTGATTTAGACGATGACGGCGACTGTGATACAAGCATCCAGGATAGCTTGCTGTCGATGTTTGATGGAATTTCTCAAGGGAAAAAGCTTTTTGTCATCACCTGCAACGAGATCGATCGTCTCAGCGAGTATCTGATAAATCGTCCGGGACGTTTTCATTTCCATTTCCGTTTCCTGTATCCGAGTGTAGACGAAGTGGCAGAGTATATGCGCGATAAACTGGATGAGAAATATTGGGATGAAATTGCGGCAGTTGTTAGTTTTACGCAAAGAACCAATTTAAACTATGATTGCCTCAGAGCAATTGCAACGGAACTGAATGCGGGAGAAAATTTTGAGAGCGCCATTGCAGATCTCAATATTTTAAACACCGATCGGCTTTTATATGACATCGAAGTCGTGTTCGATAATGGCAAGATGGCTTGCCAGAGGGATGTTAGAATGGGTTTTGATAGAGATTATGAAAGTTTCACTCTTCGAGATGACGAAAATGGTTATCGTGTTGGCTATCTTTATCTTGATTTAACCAAAGTGACTTACAACAGCAAATTAGGAGTGTTTGAGCTAGATGTCAAATTTGCTAGTTTTAGTCCGGTTGGTTACGACAGTGTGGATGATGTTCAAAGAAAAGACATAATTAAAAGCTACGCAGAAGCCATTCCGACATCCATCAAAATTAAAAAGGTCGAATTTACCGATCAGTATGCGTATGTTTTATAAATTAAGAAAATTTGTTCTGGTGGCGGTTATCCTATTGTTGTGGGAAGCCGCTTCCAGAAGATATAATCCACTTTTTGTTCCAAGTCCGCGCCAGGTGTTTTCAGATTTGGTTTACCTTGTGCGGAACGGAGAACTTCTGATTGCCGCCCGGTATTCGTTTTTAAGAGTAACCGTCGCGGCGATTCTATCCGGCGTCATTGCTTTCCCGGCGGCGCTGCTTATCTATAATTCGCGGATAGCGAAAGAAATTCTTGCTCCGGTCGTGGGCGTCATGAGATATATCCCAGTTACAGCTTTTTACCCACTTCTGATCATGTGGGCGGGCATTGAGTGAAGAAATGAAAATAGCCTTTTTATTTATCGCGACATTTGTATATATGATGCCATCGGTGGTTTTATGTCTGGGCGAGATCAACACTGATCTGATAGACACGGCGCTCACAATCGGTATGAGCAAATGGCAGACGATTTATATGGTTCAGATTCCGGCAATTCTTCCGAGTGTCGCGAATAGTTTTATTATGATGTATGGAATTGGATTTACTTATATCGCGGTAGCAGAGACAGTCAATGCAAAGTATGGCTTAGGCTGGATTATTCAGCAAAGCTCATCTCGTGGGCGAACAGATATGGTATTCATGGCAATTTCGGTTATCGTCGCAATCAGTATTACATTCGACTGGGCGGCAAAGGCAACCGTAAAAAAAGCATTTAAGTGGAGGTATTTGGATGATCGAGCTATCTAATCTGAGCATCGGATATTCGCGGGACAAGCCGCTTTTATCAGATTTCAACTTGTGCTTAGAAAACAACAAGATATATGGAATTTTGGGTGAGTCGGGGCGCGGTAAGACAACACTACTCCGGACAATCGCCGGGTTATTGAAACCACTCGCCGGGAATATTCGAAATGATGATCCGTCGCAGAAGATATTTATGATGCACCAGTCGTATACATCATTTGATTGGCTAAACTGCCGGGACAATGTGACGATTGCGGCAAAGGTAAATGGCGAAAGGGAAACGTCGGGTCGGGCAGAAGAGATGCTGACGGCAGTGGGTTTGGCGGGATATGAGAAAAAGTATCCGAAACAGTTGTCCGGCGGGCAAAGGCAAAGGCTGGCGCTGGCAAGAACGCTGTTTATCAATCCTGCGACGATCCTTATGGATGAGCCACTTTCGGCGTTGGATGATGTAACGCGGCGACAGATGCAAAATTTGATACTTTCGAGACATCAAAAAGAGAAGAATATTATAGTGCTGGTTACGCACAGCCCAGAAGAAGCAAAAAGAATGTGCGATGAAATAATTACACTTTAAAGGAGGATTAACAAATGAAAGCAATGTTGTCACAGCCGATGAACGGTAAGACAGAAGAGGAAATTGTTGCTACCAGAGAAAAAGCAATTAAGGCATTGGAAACGCAGAGGTACGAACTGGTCGATACTTATTTCAATGACGAGTGGAGTCGGAAAGAAAATATGGAGGCAGAAGGAGTTGTACAGATTCCTGTCCGTTTTCTGGCAAAGTCGCTGGAAAAAATGTCTTTATGCGATGCGGTTTATTTTTGCAAAGGCTGGGAGCAGGCGCGTGGTTGTCGAATTGAGCATGAGGTAGCCGTAGCATATGGACTTAATGTGATTTGTGAGGAGTAGGACATGGGTTTATTAAAGAAGCTTCACTTAGTAGAAGAAATTCCGGGAGAACCGGTAGATGATTATGTTCCGGCAGATGAGTATGAGGATATTCCGGTTGAGACTGATGGCGTGCAGGCGGAGAGCTTCGTCCGAGATGTCTATGAAAAGAATGATTTATCCGATCAGACCCGGTCAATTTTCAAGGTCGAAGAGTTGATTAATTCGTTTCCAAAGGAGATGCCAGCCGTGACAAAAAAGGCAAGTGTGCTGGCAACGTTGGGGGTGTTCGCGCTCACGTTGGATGAAGTCGAAGAGGATGCCAAGAAGCGTTGCGATGTTCTGGATGCGGCTTTCACTGCAATCAAAAATGAAAAAGAAGCAGAGATCGCAGAAAATGAAACTGCTATCGAGGCACGCAAAAAAGAAATCGAAGAGCTGGAAAATAAAAATGCGGCTTTGAAAGGCGAAATCAGCGCAGCGAACAATCAGACATCGGCTGAAATTGACCGGATTGATGCTTTATGGAAGTTTGTAGGAGGAAATGAGTAATGGAATTATCGAAGATTCTGCCAGTCGTGGTAATTGTCGTTGTGGCTTTGGTACTAATCCTGTTTCCAGAAGCGAGAGCGTTGCTCAAAGGATTTACGCGACTGTTTATTAAAGATATGGCGCAGACGCCGGACGGCGCGGAAGCTATTTACACTGAAAAGATCGATCAGGTGCAGGATTCCTATTCCCGCGCTGAAAATGCATTGAGAATTGCTTCTGGCAAGCTGAGTAACGCAAAGAGGGACATGGCGGCAAAGAAAGAACGGTTAAAAAAGGTTGAAACCGACTGCGAAAATCTGGTTAAGTCAGGAAAGATCAAAGAGGCGGAAATCAAGTCGGATGAGCGAGAGGAGATTGTCGCTGATATTGAGCGCTTGAACGGATTGATCCAGGTATATCAGAAGGCAGAAGTAACCGCACAGGAAGCATTTGATATGTGTGAGAAGAACCTGCGAAAGCTGAAAAGGGAAAAGAATGATGTGGTTGAGAATATGCGCGTCAAAACGGAAATGCAGAAAGTTTACGATGATTTGGACGACCTGAAAGCTGTGACCGGCGTAGATAAAGCACTTGGTTATGTTCGGGACAAGAACAAGGATCTGGATGCGGCTGTTGAGGGTGCGCGTGTGGTTCACAATAATAAGATGTCTACGAAGATTCAGAGAGCCGAAGCTGAAGCCAGAAAGGCAAATAGTAACGATTATCTCGAATCTTTAAAGAAAAAATATAACAAATGATAAGGAGAAATGAAGATGAGTGCAAAAAGGTTTAAGCTGACAAAAACTGCCAAGGTCCTTCTGATGCTATTGTTTGTCGCGATTATCGGCGGCGGCATTTTAGCCGGAATCAAAACGGGCGTCATCAAAACGAAGACGGCGGCAGCCAAAACAGAGAGCACGTCGCAGAAGAAGGGTGATGCGGCGGTGCCGGATGAAGATGGCAATGTAATCAATACTGACAAGACGGACGAGAAAACCATTAATTTATCACTGGATGAATGGATTGGTTAGTTTCTAGCCCCTTTACATTAGCAATAATGTGATTGAATGCCTCTGAATTGCTGGAATAGGAGTATTTGTATACTCGTCCTAAAGCCAATTACACTACAACGCAAGCATGAAACAAGGCTAAACGTGAAAGTTGCGAAAGCAGAAAAAAGTAATTGGATGGCATATGCTGAAATAAAAGCGCCACATGCGCTGTGGTGTGCTAAGTGCTTTAAAATGGGGAATCAGCAGCCAAGTCCCGAATAGGGAAAGGTTCAACGAGTAAGAGCCTCAAAAGGTCGAGGACAGTGGAGGCACATCTAAGTTTTAGATGGTGATGTACTCTAATCCGTATCGAAAGGTGCGGCGACAAGAAATAATAGGGAAAGGTTTGGACTTGGAAAAATACGTTTACAAAATCACGAATAATATTACCGGGAAGGTTTATATCGGTCAGACAAACAATTTAAAGAGAAGAATACAGGAGCATAAGCACGATAAGCGTTGTAATCATCCGATGTATACCGAAATTCATAAATACGGCTTTGAAAATTTTGATGTGGAAGTGCTGTATTTTGGAAGCAATTATGATGAAGAAGAAAAAAAATATATACGACTCTATCATAGTTGTGACAAAAATTTTGGTTACAACATTACTCCTGGTGGACAGGGCAGTGCTGGCGAATGGAATCCTGCTAGTACAATCACACAGGCAACCGCAGACGCTCTAATATCAGATTTGTTAAATTCAGGTTTGTCAAAAGTGGAACTTGCTGAAAAGTATAATGTAAACAAAAAGTTTATTGACAATGTAAATACCGGTGTGTCGTGGAGAAAGCCAAACATAAAATATCCAATTCGCGAACCAGAAGTGAAACCGACGGATGAAAAGGTGGTAAACCATATCATAGAAATGTTAAAAGATGAGTCTATTACTATTGATGACATTGTTTGCAATACAGGAATTCATCGCAGTGTAATTTTATCCATCAATAAGGGCAAAACACATCTGAGAGAAACGGAAAGTTACCCGATAAGAGAGCTTGGGTTAAAGAAGTGCGATCTGCGTGATATACAAGCCCTTTTACGAGACACCAACATTCCTATAAAAGAAATTGCTGCGAGGTACAATCAACATGTCGGTCAAATATATCGCATTAATAGTGGACAGTCGTGGTATGAAGACTCGCTTCATTATCCTATTAGAAATTTGTCGATCGAGCGTGACGAACTCGGTAAATATAAATGTGGAAACCAATCATCGACGGTAATGGGGGATTATCAACACAGCCAGATTCCATCTACGATGAGCTTGGCATCAAGGTCAACATCAGCATTATTAACGACGCGACGCAGTCCAGCAACGCACTGATCAGTGGAAATCTGGATGCTGCGGGTTACACGATTAACAGAACGGCGTTCCTGTCCAAGAAGTTCCAGGACGCAGGCAAGAATGTTATTATGCCATATATCAGCAACTTCTCCAACGGCGGCGACGGTATCATCGCGAAGTCCAGCATCAATTCAGTAAACGATCTAGTCGGCGCAAAAATCGGCGTGCCGCAGTTCTCCGAAGCGCATTCCATGGTTGTATGGTTTGTAAACCAGTCCGACTTATCGCAGGAAGACAAGGATGCTATTATCAATAATCTGGTATTCTTCGCAACACCGGATGAAGCGGCAAAAGCGTTTTTCGCAGGTCAGATCGACGTCGCAGCAACATGGGAGCCATATTTAACCCAGGCACAGAATATGTCTGATGCTCACATCCTGTTCAGCACAGCAAGTTCTTCCAGTTTAATCATGGATGGAATCCTGTTCGACGCAGATTTCGCACAGAAATATCCGGAAACCGTGTCCGCCTTTATCGAGGGCGCATTAAAAGCGGCAGACCAGTACGATGCAAACACGACTACTATTAAGAAGGTAATGCCAATGTTTGTGACCGCTTCTGATGACGACATCAAAGCAAACTGTGAATCCGCCAAATTAGCTACATATGCCGATAACATCAATCTGCTTAATGGAACCGCAAAGACAATTTTCTCTGATATGTGCGGCGTTTGGGAATCTATTGGAGAAACCGTAAACCACGATCTTCTCAACACTGTTTTCGACGACACATATGTAAAGAGTCTGGCGGGAAAATTTGATGAGCAGGCGGTCACAAAGACAGATGCAAATGTCACGATCACTGAGGAGAATAAGCAGGAAGCATTAGACGCGACCGCACTCTTACAGAAATCTGCGACGGTAAACTTTATCATCAACACGGCAAAATTCACCGATTCTGCCGAGGCAACACAGAAACTTGACGACTTTATCAGCATTGCAAAAGTTCTGGACGGAACCATCATTGAAATTGCCGGAAACACCGACCCAAATCCGTACTCTGATCCGACCGATGCGGCAAACCAAATGCTTTCCCAGCAGAGAGCTGAAACGGTTAAGCAGTATTTTATCCTGAACGGAATCTCGGCGGATAGAATCATCGCGGTTGGAAATGGCTCTAGCAAGCCGATGGTTGCAAATGATACGGAAGAGCATAAAGCGATGAATCGCCGTACTGACGTTTCTTTCAAATGTATCGAATAAAAAGGAGAAGTATATAGTGATAGCGATGAATTTTTTCGTATTCCTGGGAATTGGCGTGGCGGCATTCGTCGCGGGATATTTCTACGGAAAACGAAACTAAGATTAAATGGGCGGTTGTAGACCTCGCCGCCCTTTTAACAGAAAGGATGAATGAAGATGGCATTAAGTAATTTTAAAAAACTGGCAACGACAACTCTGGATGGAAAAGAATATATGTTTGCCATTTATGAAGACGGAGTTGAGTATGCGCCGGGCGATACAGTTATGGTTTCTGGCGTAACCAAGGAAATCACAATCGAGCGAATCATTCCGGTTGAACCGGGCAAAAGGATTACGGCTGAAGTCATTGCAAAAATCGAAAAAGGCGCTATGGCGGCTTATAAACGTCGCGAGGAAAACAGAAGAGAAATGCAATCACTTGATTCAAAGATTGGCAATATGATTGCTCGTATGCGTAAGGAAGATCCGGGTTATGAGTATTATGCGGCGAAAAATCCAGATCTGGCAATTCTTCTGGCAAGAAAGAACTATCTGGATGCAGTGATGAAAGCGGGGAAATAATATGAGATTCGAAGAATTTAGCAAGGCGCTGGACAAACACCTGGAAGAGATGATGAGAAGCGATCGGGGGCTGTTTCAGGTCGTGGTTGATAAGGACGAGATGTATAACAAGTATCTCGACAGCTATCCACTTGAAAGTAACAAAATTTACAGAACCCGCCGGGAGTTTGATTGCTCCTGTTGCCACAGTTTTGTTAAGCGCATGGGGAATGTGGTTGCGCTGATTGACGGAAAGGTAGTTACAATCTGGGGCTTTCATACCGGAGACGCTGTATACCAGCCGATGCTTGATGCTATGGACGCCTATATCAAGGGAAAGACCATCAGCGACGTATTCTTTAGTGGCGACGAAATGATTGGAACGCCGGTCAGCCGCGAACAGCTTGAAGATGGAACTATCGTAAAATGGAACCATATGGCGGTAAAGCTGCCGAAACGATACGTGATTGATAAAAGGTTTAATTCTGTTGAGGCGGAGCAGGGCATTCGTCGCGATACTAGAAATGTGTTTAAGCGTTCTCTGGAAGAAATCAGCATTGATGCGACGGAAACAGTTCTGGAGCTGATCGGTTCCAACTCCCTGTACCGTGGCGAGGAATGGCTGGGAATCTTACAGAAATTCTTAAAGTATCAGAAAGAATATGCTGGTCTTGATGCGACGAACAAAGAATTATACACATGGATGAATGCTTCGGCAGCGGGCATGAGTATCGGTAGAATCAGAAATCATAGTATTGGCACGCTGCTTGTAAATATCAGCGAAGGAATGGATCTGGATGAAGCAGTAAGAAAGTATGAGCAGATCGTTGCGCCGACAAATTACAAGCGCCCAAAAGCAATTTTTACAAAGAAAATGCTGGAAGACGCGAAGAAAGAGATTGAAAAGCTTGGATATATGGATTCTCTGGCTCGTCGGTTTGCGCGCTTAGATGATATTACCGTAAACAATATCCTGTTTGCGAACCGTGATGCGGCGAAGAAGATGGGCGGCGGCGATATTTTTGCGGAAATGGCAGGAGACGTCGCAGTGAATCCGAAGAGATTTTCGAAGGTTGAAGAGATCGGCATTGACAAGTTTGTGAGCGACGTTCTGCCAGGAGCCAGAGAGGTTGAGGTACTTCTGGAAAATCGTCATTCTGGTAATCTGGTTTCTCTAATCGCGCCGGAAAATGTCGATGCGCCATCAATGTTTAAATGGAATAATGGTTTTTCATGGGCGTACAGTGGAAACGTCGCAGATAGTATGAAGCAGCGAGTTAAAGCGGCAGGCGGCAAGATTGATGGCGACCTCAGATTTTCAATTCAGTGGAATGAAGATGGAAAAGACGACTGCGATTTAGATGCTCACTGCAAAGAAGTGGCGACCAACACAGAGATCTATTACGGCAGTTATCGGGGACGAAAAGGTATTTCTCCTTGTGGCGGCAACCTGGACGTTGACATTATACATCCAGGAAAAGATATCGCAGTGGAGAATATCGTATATGCCGACAAGACCAAGATGAAGCCGGGACAGTACGCGTTTTTCGTATATCAGTTCAGTGGCTCGGCTAAGAGTGGATTCCGTGCTGAAATCGAGTTTGGTGGAAATGTCTATTCTTACGATTATAGTAACCGAATGCGAACTGACGAATATGTTCAGGTAGCTATCGTTTCTGTTGACAAAGATCATAACCTGTCAATTACCCACCTGTTGAAAGAATCTGCTTCCGGTCGCGAAGTATGGGGACTCAAGACAAATCAGTTTGTTCCGGCATCGGTTATTATGATGTCTCCGAACTATTGGGACGAGCAGAAGGGAATCGGCAATCGCCATTTCTTCTTTATGCTGAAAGGTTGCATCAATCCGGAAAATCCGAATGGTATGTTCAATGAGTATTTAAAGGAAGAGCTTCTGAAACATAAGAGAGTATTTGAGGCGTTGGGTGCCAAGACGGCGGTCAAAGATGATCCGGAACAGTTGTCTGGCATCGGCTTCTCTGTGACAAAGCATGATAACGTTATCGTCAAAGTAAAAGGCAACACAGAGAGAACCATGAAAGTGATTTTTTAAGGAGGAGAAAGATGAATAAAGAAAAGAATATTTTTGAGATGGCTGCAAGATGCAAATACCGTTTCCCGTATCGTGGTAACATTTCGGTAGAAGATTTATGGGATCTGCCGGTCAAGGCGCTGGACGGAATTTTTAAAACTCTGAATGCCGAGGTTAAGCAGTCGCAGGAAGAAAGTCTTTTAGAGAACAAATCTCCAGAGGATGAAGTTCTGGCAAACAAAATTGCGATTATCCGCCACATCGTTGCCGTGAAGCAGGAAGAGGCTGCGGCGCTGAAAGATCTGCGTGAGAAGAGTGCCAAGAAACAGAAGATTCTCGAATTAATGGAAAAGAAGGACAATGAAGCACTGGAGCAGATGAGCAAAGAAGACCTGCAGAAGATGCTGGAAAATCTGTAGAAGTTGAGCGGCGGGGTGTAATGCTCCGCCAGAAAGGAAAATTATGGCGAAGATTTTAATTGTAGTTGATATGCAAAATGATTTTGTAACCGGAGCGCTGGGAACCCCAGAGGCACAGGCAATCGTACCGAATGTAGTAAAGAAAATGAATGAGTACCGTGAGAGCGGGCGACGGGTTTTGTGTACAATGGATTGCCATTCTAGGGAATGCTATATGAATTCCTTAGAAGGAAAACATCTGCCGGTTCCACATTGTTTATATGGAACGGAAGGAATGGATTTTATTCCAGAACTTCCTTTTGTTGCACCAGATAATCGTTTTCGGAAAGATACATTTGCTTATAGAGACTGGAAAAGTTTTTTGGAAAATGAAGATGACTCTGTAGAACTTTGCGGTGTGTGCTCTGATATTTGCGTGATTGCAAATGCTCTGGCAATAAAAGCGGAATTTAAGAATCTCGAAGTTTATGTGGATGCAAGCTGTTGTGCCGGAACAACACCGGAAAGACACAAAGCCGCGATGGAAGTTATGAAATCGTGCCAGATTAATGTGACGGGAGAAAACGATGGATAAATATTTGAGTGTAATCACAAATTTTGGCTGTCATTACACCTGCCCGTACTGTATCGTAAAAAATAATCACTTAAACATTCCCAAGACGACGGTGGACGGACTGAAAGAGTTGCCAAAAGCCTATGCCGAGAATGGCTGCAACTGGATTTCGGTTTCTGGCGGCGGTGATCCGTTATGGAAATTCAAAGAGCACTTTATATGGTGGTGGAAGTTCTGGACGAAATTACCAACCGGTGCAAAGACTGAGCTTCACACAAGCATTTTCCCACGTTTGGATGGCGGCGTTGTTGATGCGTTGCGGTATGGTGGATTTGACAGAGTTGTATACCACGCCCATACCATTGACGACTTGGAAAAGGTCAAACGCTTCGGGGAAGACCAGATTGTCCGGGTCGTATATGTGGTAGACCAGAATTTTACCGAGGAAATGATTTCAGAAATTGCCGATATTTGCCAGGAATCAGAGGAGATTGATGAGTTGAGTTTCCGGCAGATGGTTGATGGTCATTATCAAGCGACGGATTATTGCCAAGATTTCTTGCGGCAGGGACATAAGAAACGTTGGTGGTACATTGAACAGTGCGACTACAACCTCTACTACTGTGAAAATAAGGTTTATGATGAATATAGAAAGATAGGTGAATCGGATGATTTGGATTGATGGCAGGCAAGTTGAAGTAGAACATTTTCCAGATGGAACACAGCGCATTTCTATTCCGGGTGTGCGTGAAATTGCGCCTTTTGCCGCTACGATATTATGGAAATATGATGATGAGAGCGAATTATCGACGCTGATCTATATTACGAGACATTTAAAAAACGAGTGCCAGATAAATTCATATCTTACAATGCCATATCTTCCGAATGCTAGAATGGATCGTATTCATGAGAGTACAGAATGTTTTACTTTAAGGGCGTTTGCCGATGTGATCAACTGGCTCGGATTTGTTGAGGTAACAGTTTTAGATGTTCATAGCGATGTATCGGCAGCATTAATTGATCGCATCAAGATAGACTCTGCTCAAAGATTTATCGAAGGAGCACTCGAAGAAATGAATGCTACTCCACAGGATACGGTGCTGTATTTCCCGGATGCGGGTGCGGCAAAAAGATATTCTGGGATGGTTCCGGGAATGAAATATTGCTACGGAATCAAGCATCGCGACTGGGATACCGGCAAGATTACCGGACTTCATGTTGAAACGGATGGACTGGATTTGACCGATAAGCGAATTCTGATGATTGACGACATCATCGCATACGGCGGCAGCATGGCATACGGCGCCAGCGAATTGAAGAAAATGGGCGTTTCCGATATTTATGCGTATGCGAGCCATACGGAAAATTCAGTGTTAGATCGCGAGCACGGCACGCTGATTTATTTGCTGGAAAGCGACATTGTGACACGGCTGTTTACGACTGATAGTCTGTTTAGAGGGAACCATGAAAAAATTACGGTATTTCCGTACCGATAATGAATTAAAGGAGTAAATAAAATGATAGACACAAATGCAATTTTACTTTCTGACACATATAAGCAGTGTCATCGAAGAATTTACCCGAAGGGATTGGCGAAGCTGGTGTCTTATTGGACGCCGCGCAGATCGATGTTTGCAGATCCGGACGATGAAATGATTTTCTTTGGTTTACAGGGTTTTATCAAGGAATATCTGATCGGATACTTCAACAAGAATTTCTTTGAGCGCCCGGCGGCAGAAGTCGAAGAATCTTATCGTCGCTACATGGATATTCAGATTGGCGCGGGAAACTACGACCTGGAAAGCGTAATGGAACTGCATGAACTGGGGTTCTTGCCGATTAAGCTGTCTGCATTGCCGGAGGGAACAAAAGTTCCTATGGGGGTTCCGTGTATCCAGCTTACAAACACAGATTCGAGATTCGCGTGGGTAACTCAGTGGGTTGAGTGCTTACTGCAGGCGTCGCTGTGGAAACCGTGTTGTCATGCGACGGTAGGTTGGAAATATCATAAGCTGGCAGAGAAGTATTATAAGGAGACCGTTGATGATTCCGTAAGTCCGTTCGATGCGATGGCAGATTTCGGTATGCGTGGTATGTCCTGTATGGATGAGGCAATTCATGCGTCCGTGGCGTGGCTGCTTTCCTTCAACAAGACAAGCACAATTCCGGCGATTCCATATATTGAACAGATGTATCGGACGGATTGTTTGGCGGCGGGAATTGGTCGCGGAGCTGTGAGCACCGAACATTCGTGCCAAGGCGCAAACTTCGCGGTTGATGGCGATGAGATTACATTTATCAAGCGTATGCTCACCGAACTGTATCCAAACACGTCGTTCAGTATGGTTTCCGATACATATGATTACTGGAATCTGGTAAATAACCTGCTGCCACAGTGCAAAAAAGAAATTATGGAGCATAATGGAAAAATGCTGATCCGTCCGGATTCTGGGGATATTGTCAAAATTTCTGTCGCGACGGTTCAGAAGCTCTGGGAAATCTTCGGCGGCACAACCAATGAGAAAGGTTACAAGGTTCTTGATCCGCATATCGGCATCATCTACGGCGACGGCTGCCAGCTTACAACGGTTGAGACGATCTGGGAGCAGTTAAAAGAACTGGGATTTGCCGCAAATTGTATTACTTTCGGAGTTGGCGCATTCTGCTTCGCGGCGACGATTGAAGAGAATGGCAAAATGATTGCTCTGACCCGTGACACATATGGTATTGCTATGAAAGCTACGCTGGGCGTGGTCGAGGAAAACGGAGCGGAACAGAGGTTCTTTATCTATAAGGATCCGAAAACAGATACGTCGCATATGAAGAAATCCCATAGAGGTTACTGTAATGTGGTTGAATCCAGCGGGAAACTGCGTTGTCTGGATTGCTTATATTATGAGCCGAAAGAAACACTTTTACAGCCGGTGTTCTGCGACGGAAAGCTGTTAAAAGATGAGGATTTTGTGACGATCAGAAACAGAATTTACGGAGGAGAGTAATGGATTATTACCTAAGAGCTAATGCTTCTTATGAACGCTTAGAGCAGGAATTTAAGAAGTATGGCAGGCTGATTTTCGCGGTTGATTTTGATGACACGCTGTACGACTACCATAAAGCCGGAAGAAGCTATGACGATTTAATGGCGCTGCTTCGGCGCTGGGAGCCGTATTCGGAGGTTATCATTTTCACCGGAAATGCACCGGAAAAAGAAGCCTGGATCCGGGATTATCTGGATGCGGCAGGCGTGAAGTATTTGGGTATCAACTGCGACGGATCTGTGGCTTATCCTGGACGTAAGGTGTATGCAAATGTATACATTGATGATCGCGGCGGACTGAGACAGGTCTATGGGGAACTGCTTACATTAATTGAAAAAATCGAGAGAGGAGAAGTAACGTATGAAAACAATTAAGGATTATATCGAAAATACATTCGATGCGATGGCGGAAAAGAATCGTATCGTGGCGTGGATCAAGGAGTTCTTTGCGGAGAATGGTCCTGACTGCAATGCGGTTATCGGCATCAGTGGCGGAAAAGATTCTAGTGTGGTTGCGGCGTTATGTGTGGAGGCGCTTGGACGTGACAAGGTCCTTGGTGTGAAAATGCCATGTGGTGAACAGGCAGATATTGATGCGGCAAATAAACTGATTGAGCATCTGGAGCTGCACTCTATCGAGATCAATATCAAAGATGCGGTTACGGCGGTTATGGATGGTGTTGAAGAGAATCTGGAAGTAGTAACAGATCAGACGAAGATCAATCTTCCGGCGCGTATCCGCATGGCGACGCTGTATGCAGTAAGTCAGAGTGTAAATGGTCGCGTCATGAATACCTGCAATCTATCCGAGAATTATGTTGGTTTTTCCACCAGATACGGTGATTGTGCGGGCGACGCTTCTCCGCTTGGTAGTTCTACTGTCGCAGAGGTTAAAGCAATCGGTCGTGTTCTTGGGTTGCCGGAAGAGCTGATTGAGAAAACTCCGTCTGATGGACTGACCGGCAAGAGCGATGAAGATAATCTCGGCTTTACATACGAAGAACTGGATTCTTACATTACGTTTGGAGTGGCGGAGTCTGGAATCTCTGCAAAATCTCTGGCGAAAATCACCAAGCTTCACAACCAGAACGCATTCAAGCTGGAGACGATGCCGGAGTACAGACGCGGTGCATGGAATAAAGACGTTTCTCGTGGCGTGCTGTGCTAATGAATGTAAATCAAGTCTATAATGTCGATTGCCTCGATGCAATGTCTAAAATCGAAGACAAATCTATAAATCTTATCTGTACAGATCTTCCCTATGCGGTTACCGCAAGAAATTCATGGGATGTTATCATTCCGTTTGATCAGCTCTGGTCGCAATATGAAAGAATCATTGCAGATCACGGAGCAATCGTCTTGTTCGGGCAGGGCATGTTTACAGCTCAGTTGATGACGAGCAATCCGAAGTTGTGGAGATATAATCTGATCTGGCAAAAAACACAGCCAACCGGATTCTTGAATGCGAAGAGAATGCCGTTGCGAAGCCACGAAGATATCTGTGTTTTCTATAAGAAATTGCCGGTATACAATCCTCAGAAGACTACCGGGCATGAAAGAAAAATAAGCAAATCTGAACACAAAATTCATTGTAAAGAATCCCTAGACTATGGAAAAATCAATACTCTGACAACCTACGACAGCACCGAGCGGTATCCGACTTCGGTTTGGACGTTTCCGAAGGACACCCAAAAATCGGCGCTACATCCAACCCAAAAACCCGTTGCATTGATAGAGCAAATTATAAAGAGTTATACGAATCCGGGCGATTTAGTTTTGGATACCTGTGCTGGCAGCATGACGACTGCGATTGCCGCGATCAACTGTGGCAGAAATTTCATTTGTTTCGAGAAGAACAGAGAAATATATAGCGTAGGCAAAAACAGAGTTGAAGAACATATAAAGGAGGTTGAGAATGCCAATAAACAAAGGAGTTCTGACGTCAAGCCGGAGCAATGATGATTTGTATACGCCGTTTTATGCGGTAGATCCGATTCTGAAATATCTTCCTAAAACTTCGAAGATATGGACACCGTGCGATGAGTCGTGGTCGGCATTTCCGCGAAAACTGCGGGAGGAAGGTTTTGATGTGGTGAGGACATCTCTGGCGGAGGGCAAGGATTTCTTTACCTATGAGCCGCCGGAATGGGATGTGATCGTGACAAATCCACCGTTTTCCATCAAGGACGATATTTTAGAGCGACTATATCAACTTAGAAAGCCATTTGCTGTGTTGCTGCCACTCAACTCATTGCAGGGCAAGTCGCGATATGAATTTTTTAAACAGGGAATCCAGATTTTAGCGTTCGATTCCAGAATCTGTTATCATAACCCGGAAAACATGGAGAAGCCGGTGAAAGGAAGTCCATTCGCGACGGCGTATTTTGCCGCAATTTGTTACCGCAGGATTTAATTGTGAAGCATCTGGAAGAGTATGAAAGACCATTGAAGGAGGCATGAGATGATTTATGTAGAAAGAGAAGTTCCGCGAAATAAAGTTGTTTGGGCTGCGGGTTATGTTCCGGCAGATCAAAAGCGATTTCATATGGTTATAAAGCAGAAACCAATACGGGGAATTGTCGCGGGATATGGGGCGGAGTTCTACCCCATAAGAAGAGACGGTTCTGTTTCGAATACTCCTAAGTTTAATGTATATCAGCATATCTTCGCAGATACTTACGAAGAGTGCGTTGCCGAGTATAATCGGTTAGTTCAAGAAGAAATCGCTCGGCTGGAACAGAATATTGGTATTCATAAACAAAATATTATCGCGGAATAGGAGACAACTATGAAAGATTTTGAAAAAGAAATGCTGACAAAAATTGATGCTGGAGAAAAGCTGGACAGGTCAGAGCTGGCGAAATTATGTTATGACTATTCGATCTGCGATGAAGAAGGATATGAGCATCGCTGGGTGAGAGAGATGGAAAGTATTGTTGAGTTAGACGGTAGATATTTTTCTATCCTTTGGATGCGCGGCTTAACCGAATGCCAGGAAAACGAGTTTGAGGATCAGCCAGTCGAGGTTAGAAAACACACCTATGAAAAGACCATTGAAGTAACAGAGTGGATTCCGATTAAAGGAGAAGAGAATGAGGGATAAAGCTAGAATCCACGTCTTCTGTGACAAGCTGGCAGATATTTGGGAGAATAAGTGTCCTGATTGGCGCTTCGGGCAGATGATGATGAATGTTTTGGGAGCGATTGCCAAGGAACGAGATCCTTTTTTTCTGGAAGAGGATGAAATGATGAAAAGAATCGAGGATTATTTCGGAGGCGACGGAAAGAATGTGGATTGATGTTCATGATGCGACGAGAGCGCCGGAGCAGAATAAAATTTATTGGGTAACAATGATATTCTTTGGAGAACCACAGGTAACGTTGGCGAAATACTTTCGGAAACGTTGGTACTTTATAGATAATATGGGTGCAGTTACACATGAAATAACGAGAGATGTTCGCGGCTGGTGGTCTGAGGTGATTGAAGAGCCGGTATGCATGGCGGTCGAAATGCGTAAGCCATATATTGTATTTCCAGAGTGCGAGATTAATACTTCTGGCAACAACGCGAAGTTGAAAGCAAATCTTTGTCCGATGAGCAAATGATGAACGCCGGTTTCGGTGGATTAGAGCGATTGAAAAGTGGGTTTTCAATAGGGTTATTGTGTCGCGTCAGAATATTTCGTTTAATGTATTCATTCCCAAAGAGCACCCAGAAAATTTTCAAATAGATGTACTCGACGATTCATTCGGACAGCCATATGACTACCAGAGTATATTATCGAAACCGACATATGATGAGCCGAATCGGGTCGCTGTGAAATGCTATCAAGAAGTGGAGAAATGTATGGAGCGGCTGCAAAAGGCGGGTATCATCGAGGGACACGTAAAAGGCGAATACATTTAAGGAGGAATTTAATGATTATAAAAGGCGATAAAATTGAGCTGGTTAAGGAAACCCGCGCATTCAAGAAGATTGGCACCAAGTTTGAGGTCGATCGGATCGATGAGGATGGGAATATTACATTCAACTTTCGTAGCTGCGACTCTGAGGTAGGTCGCCCAGGGCGGGCGACCATGACTTATAGAGAGTTTGAAAAGTATTTCAAAATCGTGCCGAAAAGAGTGTGGTCGGAGTGGATGCTTACCAATATCCAGTATTTCGGCTTTATCGGACAGCACATTAATAGAATAAATGTGGTATATCGTACAAATGGGAAGAAAGTGCAGGTTAGACCTCATAGAGTATATTCTCCATCAATTAACCGCTTACGAGGAGAGGCAACCTGCAGTCCATCCGATGATTTCGACGTAAATAAAGGGCTTGCCATTGCCAAAATGCGACTCGCCAAGAAGCTCTCTGATTTTTCTTATAAACGTTTTGAAGAGGGTCTACGAAATTAGAAAAACTCGTGAGGCAAATATGGAAGTAATATATAGGGCGTCAATCGCGGCGCCCATATAAATAGAAGGAGGATACAGTTTGGAAAGCATCAAACAGTTAGAAAAAACGGTGTTCAATACTTTATACGATATTGATACATCGGAACGTGAACAGGTCAAGGAGACTGGCAGAACGTCGCTGAATTACCTGCCGTGGGCGACAGTGTATTCTGAGGTTTGCAAGAACTTCGATGACGTCAAGTATGAGTTCCTGCGCCAAACCAAAGAGGTTGAAGAGGTTATCCATACAGTCGTCGATGAGACCACAACCAGAGAAAAACATATTCGGTACACCGAAGAGTTGCCATATTTTGATACGCCGCTGGGCTTAGAGGTTCGTACCAGAGTAACGATTAACGGCATTTCGAAGGAAATGAATCTGCCGGTTTACAACGCGTCTTATAAGGGACTTGGCTCTACCCCGTATGAGTATGACACCAAAAACGGCAAAGCAAAGCTTCCGGCGGCGCGGCTGGACGATGTTTATAAGTCGATCATGCGTTGTTTCGCAAAAAATCTGAGTATGTGGGGCGTTGGTCTATATATGTGGACAAAGGAAGATGCTGCCGAGTCGGTTCTGCAAATGAATAAGTTACAGGCAGAGTGTATGGAAGTTCTGAATAAGAAATGTGCGCTTTCAGAGAAGACTAAGCTGAAAGTTATGGAGATTTGTAAGGAGGTTCTTCCAGATGAAAATGGAGATCCGCGTCTCTGCGACGACAACGAGAAACTGAAAGAGCTGAAAAAGAAGCTGATGGCAGTTCGCAAGATTGCCTAGCAAATAAATCACATAAAGGAGACCAAATTTTATGAACAAAGTAATTCTGATGGGAAGATTAACTAGAGATCCGGAAGTTAGATACACACAGGGCAACGAGCCAATGGCGATTGCACATTACACATTAGCGGTTGACCGTCGCAGAAAAGCACAGGACGAAGGACAGGCTGCGGACTTCATTTCGTGTGTTGCATTTGGTAAAGCCGGTGAGTTTGCCGAGAAATACCTCCGTCAGGGAATGCGCGTTCTGGTAGAGGGTCGTATTACTACCGGTTCCTATACAAATAAGGACGGGCAGAAAGTCTATACAACCGAAGTTACTGTAGAAAATCAGGAATTTGCGGAGAGAAAGAGCGGAGATAATTCAGTGAAACCGGCTGGAAATCGCCCGGCACAGAAATCTAATGACGGCTTTATGGATATTCCCGATGGTACAGAAGACGAAGGTCTTCCGTTTAATTAAAGGAGGACTGAATGGCGAAACCAAAAGTGTATAAGTGCGGATTTCGCCACTGTCAGCACGAATCCTGCGAGGTATCGCAGGAGGAGGCTGTGCAGGTCGGGCGACGATACTTTCACTCCGACTGTGCGGAAATCTACTATAATATGCAGGAGATTCAAAGGCTGTACCGGGAAAAAATAAGCAATACGGTTGTGATGCCACAACTTCTGTCTGTCATAAACAACATTGTTTTCACAAAACATATCGAATCATCATATCTGTTATTCGCATTAAAATTTGCAATCAATACAAAAATTTCAATTCGTTCTCCATATTCCCTTCACTATCTGGTCGATCGGTATCAGGTCAAGGAAGCCTGGAAGAAGAAACAGTCGCAGAAGGTTAGGGCGGTTAAGTTCGAAGCCGCACCACAGAAAGCGCCGACATTTTCTTTTGCTGCGCCAAAGCAGACGAAAGATATTGGCGACTTATTCGGATAGGAGGGGTTGAGTGGATTTATCTGAGTTAAATGATGTCCAGGCGGAGAGTGGAGTCATTGCAACGCTAGTGTATCATCCTGAATTTATCCTGCATACAGATTATTTGAAGCCGGGATATTTTTATGCGACGGATAATGGCTGTATTTACTGGGCGATTTCAGAACTGTACAAGGCGGGCGTTGAAAATATAGATGCGCTAAATATTTCTAATATGCTCAACAGCAATAAGGCGGTCAAGCAAACAATTCAGAATTACAATCTTCCGTCGCTACAAGAATATATCGACCTTTGCGCCGAAACTGCGCGTGGCACGTTGGAAGAGTACAAGCTACTGGCGCAGAGAGTAGTCACGTTGTCGTACAAGAGGGATTTGATCCGGAATATGAGCGCACTGGAAAAACTGTGCTTTGATAAGGAAATGTCGCTGGGCGAGCTGACGAAGCATCGGAACGACATCATAGCCAAGCTCGACGAGAAATACGTCGTGTCAGAAGAGATTAAGATGATGGGCGACGAGGTTGACGACCTATGGGGAGAAATCTGTTCCCGCCGGACGCCGGATGGTATTTATGGCATTCCGTCGATGTTTCCGGTTTTGAATGAGTGGTTTACATACGAGCCAACAGAGTTGATTCTGATTCAGGCATCGTACAAGCAGGGCAAATCAGTCATCCTTATGCTGGAAGCATTACACAAAATCACAAATGGCATTCCGACTTTGTATATCGACCGAGAAATGTCAGACCGACTCTTTTACGAACGTGTGCTGGCGGCGCTGACTGGGATCGAAGTCAAGCGGATCAAGAACGGCAGATACAACGAGGAAGAGGCGCGGCGAATTGCTGATGCGAACGAGTGGATGAAGAAACAACCATTTGTTCATATGTACCGCCCAGACATCACGGAAGAAGAGCTGTATGCGATCTGTAAGATTCTGAAATATAAGATGGGATTGCAATTCGTGATCTACGACTACATCAAGAGTAACGAGAGTGATTCGAGTGTCAACTACAATGTCTTAGGTCGCATTACCGATTTCTTAAAGAATAAGATTGGCGGCGAGCTGAATATGGCTGTATTATCTGCGGCACAGCTTAACCGCGACGGAAAAATTGGCGATTCGATTAAGATCAACCGATACCTGTCTGTCGGTATTAAGTGGTTTCTAAAAACGCCAGACCAGATCGCGAAGGACGGCGTTGAATGTGGCAATGCTGGTATGAAAATTTATATCAACCGTCTGGGGGCACAGATGCCGGAAGATGATGAGGAAGAATATTTGGATTTTGTGTTTGATGGCGACCGGATGATGATTTCGCAAGCAAAACAGCATACGAAAACGAATGAATTTGATTAAGGAGGAGCTATGAATCCAGTATTTATTGTATTGGTTATTGCGGCAGCAGTTGTTGTATGGTTTCTGTTGTCGATTGCATATATCCCACTGGGGAATTTGATTCTCAAAATTTGGAAGAATGCTATAAAGAAAATTAATAAAGAAGATGAAAGCGAGGAAAAGTAAGATGGGAAAAGGTGCGATTGGAGCGGCAGTTTTAGGTGTTGGTATTGCGGCTGCGGTAGTAGGAGGCTTTGTTTGCTCTGAGCGAATCCCGGCAGGATACGTCGGGGTCGTATACAATATGAGCGGTGGAATTGACGGAGAAGTTTTAACCCAGGGGTGGCATTTAGTAGCGCCGACCAAAAAGGTTACAACATACTCTATTGGAATTGAGCAGTCCTATCTCTCATCTGAGGAGAAAGGAGACTCCCCGAAGGACGAAAGCTTTTCCACTCCTACTTCTGACGGAAAGTCACTGACAGTAGACCTTGAATTTTCTTATAAATTCGATGCGGATAAGATTGCGGACACATTCATTATGTTCAAAGGACAGTCTGGCAAAGAGGTTAAAGATACCTTTATTAAGCCAAAAATGCGCGCATGGACACAGGAGGTTACAGCTAAATATCCGGTAACAGATGTGTTCGGCGATAAGCGTCAGGAACTCAATGAAGCGCTGGATGTCTACCTGAAAGAAAAATTCGAGCCTTATGGAATCCTGATTGATACCGTAAACTTTACCAATATTTCGACAGACAAGGAAACTTCCGCAGCGATTCAGAAGAAAGTAACAGCACAGCAGGAACTTGAGCTTGCCAATATCGAGGCTAAGACAGCTAAGGTCGAAGCAGAAAAAGAGAAGCAGGTCGCAGAAGTAAATGCTGAGAAAAAGAAGATCGAGGCAGAAGGCAACGCTGAGGCGACAAAGATTAAGGCTGCGGCACAGGCGGAAGCGAATAAAGAAATCGCGGCTTCATTAACCCCGGAGCTTATCGAAAAAATCAAATATGATAAGTGGAATGGTGCCCTGCCGGAAGTTCAGGGAACATCAACCCCGATTATTGATATGGCAAAATAAAAGATAAGGAGAATGTGGAGATGCAATACGATGAAGATTTCCTGCGGGAACTCAATCAGAAAGTAAATCTGGCGGATTATGTGGGGAACTTCATCGAACTTTCTCCGCGAAGCAATGGCGATCTGTATGGGAAATGCCCGTTGCACGATGATAAAACACCGTCCTTTTCGGTTAATACGCGGGAAAATCTGTTCTATTGCTTTAGCTGTGGTCGCGGCGGCGGAATTATACAGTATCTCATGAAATATGAGGGACTGTCGATTGATGAGGCGGTGCAAAAGGTCTGCAGATTGGCAAAGATCGATCCAGGAAAACTCTGCACATCGGAAACGGTACGCTTTCTTCGCAAGATGAAGAGAGAAACGTCGCAGAAGGAGGTTAAACACCCTATTCTGGATGAGGCGGAGTATTTGAGGTACGCCGATGAGGTCCCGGCAGAATGGCTTCAAGAGGGAATCAGTGCTGCGACGATGAAAGCGTTTGAAGTGCGCGTGGATAATCGGGCAAATAGAATCGTATATCCGGTCAGAAATCGTGCCGGAGAGCTGATTAACATTAAAGGGCGTACTCGATTCCCGAATTATAAGGAGATGCATCTGCAAAAGTATATCAACTATAAAACGGTTGGTACTATGGACTATTTTCAGGGATTGCATCTGACAGAACCGTTTATCCGGGAAAAACATGAGGCAATCGTCTTTGAGAGTATAAAGAGCGTTATGAAATGCTGGGATTGCGGCATCAAGAACACGATTTCGGCGGAGAAACATGATCTGACACCAGAACAGATCCGCCTATTGATTTCGCTACGTGCTGATGTGGTGCTGGCGTATGACAGCGACGTGTGCTACCAAAACGCAAAAATCGTAGAGGATATCCGGCGGCTGGCAAGGTTCACAAATGTGTATATTATTGAAGATTCGGAAGGTGTGCTGGGCGGCAAAGAGGGGAAGAACAGTCCTATTGATTTGGGCGGCGACATTTTTCAGAAATTATATGAGAAGAGGAGGAAGGTTGGTGTGAAATTTGGGTTATAACGAAATCCTGGATAATATGGAATTTTCCTTTTCCAGGTTGCATCAGTTCGAGGAATGCCCGTATGCCTTTTATCTGAAAAAGATTGAGGGCGAAGAGCTGGACGAGGGCAATTATTATTCTGATATTGGCGGCTATGTCCATGAGATCAATGAGATGATTTTTAAAGGCGAGCTGTCGATTGACGATGCGGCTGATTATTTCATGGAGCACTATGAGGAAAACGTGTCGTATCCGGCGCGGCAGAGTACAGTTGAAAAGAAATATTGTCAGGCATTAGAGTATTTTGCCGAGTTTGACATGGAAAAATTACAGGATTATGAAGTCCTGGGTGTTGAGATGGAAGTGCATTTCAAGATTGGAAAATATTCTATGATCGGGTACATCGATCTGTTGTTGCGGCATAAAGAAACCGGAGAAATTTTACTGGTAGATCATAAGAGCGCGGGCAGATTCTTCGGAAAAAACGGGCAGCCATTGAAGTCGCAGGCAGATAACCTGGCGGCATACAGCAAGCAAATGTACCTCTATTCTAAGGCGGTCTACGATTTATACGGGAAATACCCGAACAAAATCATCTGGAATCATTTCTTTGAAAAAACCATTTCTGTTATCGAATTTAATCAGGAAGATTATGAGGCGGCGCTGAACTGGGCGCTGGAAACAATCGAAAAAATCTATCAGGAAGAAGAGTTTCCGGCAAAGAAAAGTTATATGCTCTGCCATGTTCTGTGTGGCTTCAGAAACAGTTGCTTATATGCGAGCGAGGAGGATGAGGAAGAATAGAAAAGAATTTTACATACATCCACCTACACAGCGACCTTTCCAACGGAGTAACCAATATTGACAGTATTACCAAATATGACGATTACATCGCGCGGGCAAAAGAGTTGGGAATGAAGGCAATGGCTTTTACCGAGCATGGCAGCGTGTTTTCGTGGGTCAATAAGAAACGCCATATTGAAAAGGCGGGCATGAAGTACATTCACGGCGAAGAGTTTTATGTAACAAAGACGATTGAGCCGGGAGAGTATGGCGTGCCGACGAAGATCCGAGACAATTATCACTGTTCGCTCTATGCCAAGAATTTTGAGGGCGTCAAAGAACTGAACCAGCTTTCGAGCGCATCGTTTAACCGGCAGGACGGGCATTATTACTATGCACCGCGTATTACGTTGGATGAGCTGATCAATACTTCGGATAATATCATCGTATCGACGGCTTGTTTGGGCGGAATTCTTCACAACGGTGAGGATGACGTGCGGGAGGTTTTTATCAATTTTCTGATTCAGAACAAGCATCGGTGTTTTCTTGAGATTCAGCACCATTCGGATGCGGCAGGAGAGCAGGCGGCATACAACAAATACCTTTATTCACTAAGTAAAAACACTGGAATCCCGCTGATTGCCGGAACTGATACTCACGCGCTGAACGCCGAGCACATGGTTGGACGTGCGATTCTGCAGAAGGCTAAGAAGGTTCACTTTGCCGATGAAGACTCGTGGGATCTGACATTTAAGGCATATGATGAACTCGTCGCGGCGTATAAAAGCAGAATGCGCTGCCGATGGAGGTTGTGCTGGAAGCAATCGAGAATACAAATCGGCTGGCAGACATGGTCGAAGAGTTTCCGCTTGATGAATCATATAAGTACCCCCATTTATGGGCTGATTCCGAAGGAACCTTTTTGCGGAAGATTGAAGAGGGAATTGTTCGGCGTGGGGTAGACAAATATCCAAACTATCAGGAATATCGCAACAGAATCGAAGAGGAGCTGAAGGCGTACCGGCATAACGGCGCGATAGACTTCATGCTTCTGATGGAGGATATTCTGAATTGGTGTCGGACACAGGATATTCAAGTCGGATATGGTCGAGGATCGGTTAATGGGTCAGTAATCGCCTGGTTACTCGGCATTACTGAGATGGATAGTATCAAGCACAATCTGAACTTTGAAAGATTCATGAATATTGAGAGAGTGTCTTTAAGTGATATTGATACGGATTTCCCTCCATCACGAATCGAAGAAGTTAAAGATTATATTTTTTCCAAGACCGGGTTGTATTGTTCGGATATCATTACTTTCAATACAATCGCGGATAAGGGGGCAATTCGAGATGTAGGTCGAGCATTGGAAATCCCTCTTGATGAGGTAGATGAGATTTGCAAAGCCTTCGAATCGAATGAAGAAAAGTTGCGGAAGAAGTATCCGGAGCTGTTTAAATATGTTGACCTTGTAAAAGGCGTTATAGTATCGGTAGGTTCTCATCCTTGTGGATGCATTGTTTCTCCTGAAAGTTTAACAGATAATGCTGCCACGTTCACAACATCTACCTCGAAATACCCGATCAGCCAGATTTACATGAAAGAGGTTGATGGACTGAACTATGTAAAATTAGACCTACTGCGCCTGGATACGATTGAGCTGATTAATGATACCTGTAAGCTGGCAGGAATCCAGCGGCTAACCCCGGATAATGTTGATATTAACGATGTTGCCGTTTGGAACTCAATGCGAGATGACAGTACGGGAATTTTCCAGTGGGAGTCGGATACTGGCGCGGATTACATCAAGAAGCTCCTGTCGGATGAGAACATCAAGAAATTCCAGGCGGTCGATGAACACGTTGATAGAATGACGCTGCTCACGATCGGAAATTCGGCAATCAGACCGGCGGGCGCATCCTACCGCGACGATTTGGCAGACGGTGTTGTCCGGAAGAGTGGATCGCAGGCTATCGACGATTTCCTAAAGCCCACATTTGGTTATCTGGTGTTCCAGTGTCAGATCATCGAATTCCTGCATCAATACTGCGGTTTTACGATGGGTGAAGCAGACATTGTGAGAAGACACTTTGCCAAAAAAGTCGGAACAGATAAGGATATTCCGGTTATTCAGAATGGCGGCTATATGATAGGTCTCGACGGCGAACCTAAGAAAGATCATTACATCGCGGGATTTACTGAAACGATGAAAAAGAATTATGGTATGTCGCCAGAAGAAAGTGAGAAAACGATTACTGCTTTCCTCCAGGTCATCATTGATGCATCTAATTATCTATTTTCTCTTAACCATTCTCAGCCGTACTCCTATGAAGGATACGTTTCTGGCTGGCTGCGCTATCATTACCCGGTCGAATTCATCACGACGGCGCTCAACATCAACGTCGATAAGGAAGAAAAGACGCTGGCTCTGACCCGATATGCGAAAGCTCACGGGATTCAGATCCTCCCACCCAAATTCCGGCATTCCAAGGCGGTGTATTTCTGCAACGCGGAATCACGGGAAATCTATAAGGGTATTGGTTCAATCAAGTTTATGAACACCCAGGTCGCGGATGAACTGTATGCGCTAAAAGACGAGCAGTTTGAAGACTTCATCGATCTTCTCGTCGCAGTGAAAAAGACCTCCTGCAATTCCCGGCAGCTTCAGATTTTGATCGAGCTGGATTATTTTTCCGAATTTGGCGATGTCAACTTTTTGCTGACAATCAACAACCTGTTCGGAGAAGTATATGGTAAGCAACAAATCAAGAAGGACAAAATCCCGAAGCTGGGAGAATACATCACTGAAATGGATGTTCGCCAGTTCACCGGGAAAGAATCTGAGAAAACCTTTACGAAGGTTGACACGTTCCGTTTGTTGAAATATCTGGCTGCGACGATTCAAGTGCCGCCAGCGACGATTATGGAGCGTATTTCATATCAGAAAGAAAATCTCGGTTATGTGGACATCGTAGATAAGAAGTATGCGGGTCTGGCGCTGGTAATGTCGGTCAATACAAAATGGACGCCGTGGCTCACGCTGTATGCGTTGGCAAATGGCAAAACCATAGAGTGTAAGGTTGATAAACGCGACTACAATCGGCAACCGGTCAAAGAGGGCGACGTCGTTCGAATCGAAGGACAGACCTATAAGAGTAAGCAAAGAAAAACGGAGAATGGTTTCGAGGCGGTCCCCGGATCGAAGGTTCTGTGGATCACCAAGTATAGAAAGGTGGTGGTGTAAATTAAGCGGCATTACACGAAAACGGAATACGCGCAGTTGATTTCCAACATGGTTATTCTGTGTGATACGCGTGAGCAAAAGAATGAGCATATTTTGTCGGCGTTTGAAAAGGCTGGGTTGCAGTATCAAAAAAAAGCTCTCAAAACCGGAGATTACAGCTTTATGATTCGCGCTTGCCCGGAATTGGGATTTGCCTACGACACGTATTTTACGGATGAAATTGTGATCGAGAAGAAAAACAGCTTATCGGAGCTGGCTGGTAATCTTGCCAGTGTTTCTGATGACGGCGAAAGAATCTTCAAGGAATTTAACCGGATGATCAACGTCGAACGGGCTTATCTGGTAATAGAGAACGACGGTATCGACGGAATTTTTGAACACAAGTATCGATCGGAATTCAATCCAGATTCCTTCATCCGGACGCTGATAACGTGGCAGGCAAGGAATAATATGCATATCTACTTCTGCAAAAAAGAAAATACAGCCCGAATGATTTATGAGCTGTGCAAGAACTGTTTGGATGCAAAAATCCTGAAATAAAGAATGGGCGAACCCGCAGAGGTTCATATCAATAATCGAGGATGGGGATTATTGGTCTGGTAGGGAGACGGGTCAGAGTAATAGAGTCAACAATTTTGAGTAAAACTAAGCAAGTAAATGAGATGGAAGTTGCAATATCTGATACCATAGGCATCACCCTTTCAAAAACAGCGTTATACCCCATATGCGAACACTGTATTTGATCGTGGATTCTGACCTGTTAAATTCCTTCGGGGCATTTCTAAATATCATATCACAAAATTCATTGGATTCCAATAAAAATCTAAAGAAAGGACAAGTAGAGTTCCTGGGTTAAAACGCGCGTTACCTACGAAATAAGGAGCTTGGAAAATAAAGAAAGAGCACTGGCTCACATCGAAAAAATTGAGTGGATCAAACCGATTGAAGGCGCAGATAACATTGAGCTGATTGGCGTGTTAGGTTGGGTATGCATCGCCAAAAAGGATGAATTTAAGCCGGGAGACGTCGCTGTATATATCGAAATCGACAGCAAATGCCCGGAGTCAGACGAGCGATTCGCATTTCTGGCAAAAAGAAAATTTAAGATCAAAACGCTCAAACTTGGCAAATTCGGCATCATCTCTCAGGGCTTGGCAATGCCAGCGACGTTATTTCCGGAAGTGACGGGAGAGCCGATCGGCGCCGATGTGACTGAAAAACTACACATCACATACTATTGCCCGGACGACATCGCCAGAAAGACGAATAAAGTCGATCCGAACGCGAAGTACAAATCTATGGCAGCTCGCCACAAATCTCTTGCAAAGAAAAAATGGTTCAGATGGCTGATGAAACGCGGCTGGGGAAGAAAACTCTTATTCGTATTTTTCGGTAAGAAGAAAGACAAGCCGAAAGAGTTTCCAAATTGGATCGTCAAAACTGACGAAACGAGGATCGAGAATTGTCCATTCTATCTCGACAGCGATGAGGAATGGGTGGTGTCAGAAAAAGTGGACGGAACATCCTGCACCTATGCCGTGAACCGACTCAAAAAGAATAAAGATAGGTTCGAGTTTATTGTATGCAGCCGGAATGTGCGGCAGGTAGACAGAAATCAGGAGTGTTACCATGAATCCAATATCTACTGGGAGCTGGCAGACAAATATAACATCGAGGAGAAATTGACTAAGCTGGCTATCACCGGTGGCTATGACAGGGTTGTGCTTCAAGGTGAAGGTGTTGGCAATGTGCAGGGCAACCCGTACAAGCTGAAAGAGAGCGATCTATATGTGTTCAATCTTATCATCGACGGTAAGCGCCAGAGCACGAAAACTATGAGCGAGTATTGTGAAAATCATGGCTTCAAGCACGTACCGGTAGTTGACCGGTAGTTGACTGGAATTTTAAGTTGCCGAAGACGATGGAAGAGATGAAGTTGCTGGCGGACGGCAATAGTTTGATCAATCCAAATGTGAAAAGAGAAGGTTGTGTATATAGAGATCAACTCGGACAGAAGAGTTTCAAAAATGTTTCGAGGGAATATCTCTTAAAAAATTCATAATGAAAGGATTTTGCAATGGATAAACCAAAGCTGTATGTTTTGGTTGGTTTGAGCGGGAGTGGGAAATCTACTCTCGCCGCCCAACTAGCAGAAAGTGACGAAAACACAGTCATTGTTTCTTCGGATGCGATACGAGAGGAATTAACCGGGAAGATCGAGGATCAGTCGAGAAATAATGAAGTATTCGAAATTTTCCACCAGAGGATTCGAAAAAATTTGAAAGAAGGAAAAAATGCGATTGCTGATGCTACGAATCTTTTAATTAAGTCGCGACTGAGAATTTTGAATATGACTCGCGGATTGGACGTAGAGAAAATTTGTATCATATGCGCCAAACCATTTGAAACATGTTGGGAACATAACATGAAGCGAGAACACCCAGTTCCGGAAAGCGTATTGGATAAACAAATTCGAAAATTTCAGATTCCCTTTTATGAAGAGGGTTGGGATGATATTCAAATTCAAAACAAATATCACCTGTACCAGAGCGACCAGACAAGTAAACTGTTACTTGCGATGATGGGTTTTGATCAGAAAAATCCGCATCATGACAAAGATCTAGGTGATCACGCCGTAGAGGTTATGGCAAGGTTTGGCGACTGTGGATATTCGGAATCCTATAATTTTGCCGCGTTATTTCACGATGTCGGGAAGTTGTATACGCAAACATCTAATGATAATGGTGTCGCACACTATTTTGGACACGAATCTTTTGGATCATACATGATGCTGATGAACCTGATAAATCGCGTGAACCTTGACAAGGACACGGTTTTGGAACGCTGTTTTTAATCAATTATCATATGCTGCCGTTTGGCTGGGGCACAGAAGCGGCGCAAAAAAGATGGCGTAAAATTTTTGGCGAAGACAAATATCTGATGCTCACGAGATTTCATGAGTGCGACACAAAGGAGTAAGAACAACGGATGTTATTAATAGCGTAGAGCTTTCTGTATAGTAGAAGATAGCGCTGAGAATAAGCGAAAATGACAATAGACTACAATGCCGCATAGACCATGATAAGTATTTTCAACATGTGACACTTGTGAGTTTGAGGTGATTAGTATATTTCGTGTAGAAAAACTGAAGCTGTAAATGGTTGCGATTGTTGGGGAAGACCAGAATATGACGATGTATATGAAGTCTATTGTAATAACGAATTTGTATGTCGTATGTCAAGTGATCCAACAGTATTAGTTAATAAAATAAATGATATTTTAATCGTAAAAGGATGACCGTATGAAAGGTAAATATAGGGGCTGCGACATGGAAGTAGAACGAGATAGTTCAGAATTTTGACCTTTGCAGTGTTTGATGATGGATACGAAGTCGCAAGTGGATTTTCTGAAAGTAGCGTTTCTATAAGAGATTATTTCAGTTATATGAAAAGTGTTGTAGATGATTATAAAGAACATCCAGAAGATTATGAATAGGAGGATAATCATATGAGTTCAGTTGATACAGATAGCATAAAACAAATGTATCAAACCCATTCCAGGACACATTGAGATATGGAACACTTGATTTAGGAGAATTATATGGTAGATGCTCAAAGATATAGGAAACTTTGGAGATAAAAAATCAATCGCCATTACACATTGTAATGAATATGATTGGGATAATGATAAATTGATTGAGTTATTCAAGGATTGGAATATTTATTACTCAGATGGCGAAACACATAATGATGTGAACTGAGAACAAGAAAGATTCGTTTCCTTTGGAAATTTTAACAGATAGGAGTGATATAAACGAGAGTATATAAAGATAAACAGTATCTTATTTTCGATTATGAAGATGGTCGTACTGTAAAATATGATTTCGCAACAAAGACTGCTATTGGAATTAAGGGCAAGCCAGTAAAGAACTTATGTAGTCAACTAAGTGGGTTTACCTTAAATGAGTTATTTGATTGTTGTGATGATGAAAAGTATACAAAGTTTTTACGATTTATTAGAAATTCAGAAGGATATTCGATAAACAACATAGGAACAATTCTTGATAGAGTTCCAAGATATGATAGATTTGAACAAATCTTCTCGGCAGGATTTGATGACATTATCAAAGATGGTTATCGGTTCAGATATTCTATAAAATGAGATTCCAAAATCTCTAATCAAATTATGTCGTAAATATCCCATCAAATTATCCAACAATACCGTTATATTATAAAGAAAATCAAGATGCACATTACATAGCTTATAATCTTGATTTTCTTAGTTTATCTCCTGATGACATTTATACTGTTTGGAATGCAGAGAGATATAATGGGGATTATGATTATTATTCATTTTTCAATAAATTAGTAAATGAATATGATTACAACGCCAAGGATTTATGGCTGTATTTGGATAGAATCAAGACATTTGAGGCGGTTGAAAATATGGATTTCCTAATTCATGAATTGTACGATTACGCTAATATGATGAAACAGCTTAGTCCTAAATTTGACAAGTATCCAAGACATTTTTTAACTACACATAAGATTGCTTGTAGAAATTACAATCGAATGAAGAAAGAATTCTCAGAAGAGTTATTTAAGAAGAGAATAAATAAACAGTATGAATGTTCTTTTGGTGATTATATATTCATTTATCCAGATTCTACACAAGATATAAAGGACGAGGCAACTATGCAAAACAACTGCGTTGCTTCATATATAGATAAGGTTATTGACGGTAAGTGCCACATTCTTTTCTTGAGAAAGAAGAATAAACCAGATGAGAGCTTAGTAACGATTGAAGTAAGAAATAATCATATTGTACAGGCTAGACGAAGATTTAATGATGATGTAACGGCAGAGGATCAGAAAGCTATTGATGCATTTAACAAAAAGTTTGGGAATAAGGAGGATAAAGCAGCATGATCAAAGGCGATCGAATTAAATTAGTTCGTAAGATGGGTGTGTTTGATAACATTGGTGAGATTTGTGAAGTAACTGATATTCAGGAAGGTGGAGTAATCTGCTTTAAGTTTGGAGGTTGCCATCTTGGTTGTATGTCATATGACGAATACGAGAAGTATTTTGAGAAAGTTGAGACACCTGTAAAGAGGACTTGGAGCAAATGGCACTTAAATGAAATTAGGTTTACAGACATCAACGGTGAGGAAAAAACGTGTCTTTGTCGCTATAGAAACAATGGAAAGAAAATTCAACTTAGAAGTGGTGTATTTAAAGCAGAAACCACATGTTATAAAGATGATACTTTTGACCTTAATAAAGGATTGAACCTAGCCAAGAAAAGATTAATTGTAAAATATCTTGATAAACAGGTTAAATTGATTGCAAAGGCAATGTAAGGATAAGGCTGAGGAATTTTATGACAAGAACATATTGTGATGTATGTAACAAAGAAACCAATTCGGTAGCAGAATATATGTTGCCAAAGCGAGTGCCAAGATATGTGACAGACAAAGCTGGTAATAAAATAATGCCATTCGGAGAAACTGTTGAACCAGTAAAAAGAGAGTTGTGTCCAAGATGCTCACGTTTATTGAATGTGTTTGTAGATGGTTATTTAGCAGCTTTGAGTACGGAAGATGATAAATACACAATTCAATTTAATCTTATTCATGAAAGAGAATGAAGCAATTGAGATTGAGGAAATTCTTGCAGAACATCTTCATGTTTTTGATTGTGCATTAAAAATCATAGGCACACAAAATAGACAATTTGTTGTAGCAGAAGTTTATGAACGAGTAGAGAATAATATATCAGGAGAAAATACAAAGGAGGAAAATTTTGGAAGAGAAGATTAAAGAATTCGAAGTAGCTCTTCTTGCGACGAAGAGAGGGGGGATGGATAGACTGTTAGAGTTTATCAGGAAGAGCGATTTTTATACGGCTCCGGCGAGCACTAGATTTCATTCTTGCCACGAGAGCGGTTTATTAGAACATTCTCTGAATGTGTTTCATGCGCTGACAGCTAAGAAAACAACGGGGATTTGGCAGGAAAAATTAAAAGACGTCGCAGATAAAAGCCTCGCAATTTGCGCCCTGTTGCACGATCTCTGCAAAACATACTTTTATACAACCGACTACCGGAATAAGAAGAATGAGCAGGGTATCTGGGAGCGCGTGCCATATTACACGATTGACGACAAAATCCCGTATGGACACGGCGAAAAATCTGTCATGATGATTGAGGAGTATATCAAGCTTCTCCCGGTGGAACGATATGCGATCCGGTGGCATATGGGCTGGACGGAGCCAAAGGAGAATTACAATGCCCTCGGAACCGCGATGGAAAAATACCCGCTTATTCTGGCGTTGCATGAGGCGGATTTAGAGGCGACTTACTTAATGGAGGAAAAGCAGTAAATGACGGCGAAGGGACTTAATACGGAACCTGACAAAACGTGCAGAACTATCAAGGCTAATTATGCTAAAATAAGTGTCGCAAATTTTGAGAGCACGGGAAGTTGGGGGGGAGACAGGAGTGCGTGATAATTCAAGGATTAGAAAACTGACACCACGAGAGTGTTTTAGATTCATGGGATTTGACGATGAGGCGATTGATAAATTGCTTGCAGTTAAATTTTCAAATACCAGATTATATAAGATGGCGGGAAATTCTATTGTCGTCGATGTACTCGAAAAACTGTTTACACAAATCTTTGTTTCAAATCCAGAAATTTTCCCAGAAGAAAAAGAAATTAAATATTTGAGTCTGTTTTCTGGCATCGGGGCTTTTGAGCGTGCGCTGGAACGACTGAATAGAAAATATAGGCTTGTTGGGTATAGCGAAATCGATCCATATCCGGCAAAGGCTTATTCGACGCTTCATGGTCTGCCGGAAGAGCTTAACTTAGGAGATGTCGCCCAAATCGAAACGGCGGCTCTTCCGGCAGACATAGACTTGATTACATATGGCTTTCCGTGTCAGGATCTTTCGGCTGCCGGGCAGCAGGCGGGATTCTACGATGAGGACGGCAATCATACGCGTTCAGGTTTATTTTTTGAAGCGCTGAGAATCATCCGAGAGAAACGCCCAAAAGTCGCGATTGCAGAAAATGTAAAGGCGCTGACCCAGAAGAAATTTTCCAAAGAATTCCAGATGGTATTAGATGGATTGGCGGCGGCTGGGTATAAGAACTACTGGCAGGTTTTGAATGCCAAGGACTACGGCGTGCCGCAGCATCGGGAACGAGTATTCATTGTGAGTATTCGGGATGATATTGAAAGCCACGAACCGATTTTCCCGGCGCCGATCCCATTGGAAAAATGCATGGAAGATTTGTTGGAGCCGGTTGTTGATGAAAAATATTACATCAATAGCGAAAGAGCCATTCAGTTATGCAGGCGCCTTGATGAAGAAGGTGATGTAGTGGATTTATATAAGTTTTTGACTATTTTCATATCTGATATTGCTGCGTCGCTGGGGCTTACATGGGAATAGAGTTTTTGAAAGATTATTTTGAATTGTTAAAAAATGTTGATGCAGCGATTTGGGGTCCGGCGATCGGACTTATCGTGTCGTTTTTTGTGTGGTGTTAGATATGACAGATGTACAAATGTTAGAAGTTATCTGTGTCGGAGTAATCATCTGGTTTGCTTGTGTAGACTGGGGAATACAGGACTATTGCCGGGAGGACGACGATAACCTTCTGGCGGTGATGCTGTTTAGCGTTCCGGTGGCGATACTCATAACGATATGGATGATGAATATGGGATGGATTCCCTTTTGGTAAGGAGAAAATGTGAACGGAGAAATATTATTTGTAGGAAATGTTTGCCCGACAAGAACCCGTGAAAATCCGAATCAGGGACGGGTATATGACCCAAGAGGATTATGTCCCTGCTTAAATTGCGGTGGGGGAGGGAATCGGCAACCATTTATCATAGAGAGGAGGATGAAGAGTGACAAATTTTGAGAAGTACAAAGACGAGATTTTAGCCATCATTAATGAAGAGGAGAATATTGCGATGGCTAACGGAATTTTGCAAGAGTGCAGAGACCTGGATTGCAGTGATTGCGATTTTGGTAAATCTTCCGGCGATTGTAATTGCAACACGATGAGATGGCTCTATGAAGAATTTTGTCCGTATAAAAGAGGAGAACGGGTGATTCTTACCGTTCCGGGACAACCACCGTTACGATGCTATTTTGCAGAGCAGAAAGGAGAGGGCTATGTTTCGGTTTTTTCCGGTGGGCGTGACGAATGGGGTTCGAACGGAGATACCATGACCTATCCAGAGGAATATATCAAACCGTACAAGGAATGTGAGGAGACGGAATGACATCGGCGGCAAATGAGATTATTCGACAGATGTATAATTTAGACGGAAAGCGCAAGAAAATTTTAAACAAATTAGATACATCGCCCGGAGAGCGACTAGAGCTTGCGTTACTAAACAGTCTTAATGATTGCGAAAGTCTTATGCGATTCTTGAACGAATTGTTAATAGAAATGGAGAATAAAAAGGTGAATATTGAAATTAAATACTTTACTGATGACATGGAGCCGCTTACCTACATCGACGGCAAATCCGACTGGATCGATTTGCGGGCGGCACAGGATATGACCATTGCAGCGGGTACATACGTCGCGATTCCGCTTGGCATTGGCATGAAACTGCCGGTTGGTTACGAGGCTCATGTAGTTCCGCGCAGTAGCACTTTTAAAAACTTCGGTCTACTCCAGACGAATAGCATGGGCGTGATCGATGAGACGTATTGCGGCGATAATGATCAGTGGCATTTCCCGGCATACGCAACTCGCGACACAGTAATACATAAGAACGACCGGATTTGTCAATTCCGAATCATGGAACACCAGCCGACGATCGAGTTTACACCGGTCGAGCATCTGGCAGATGAATCACGCGGCGGATTTGGTTCCAGCGGCATCCGCTAAATTTACATCGCAGATAGAGAGGAGGGCGAATATTGAAACTTGCAAATATCACGAATGTTGATGGATTTTTCAAAGCTGTTGAGGATTGTAAAGGGCGTGTAGAGCTGGTATCCCCAGAGGGCGACCGCATCAACCTGAAATCAAAGCTGGCTCAATACCTAACGCTGGCAAATATCTTTTCGGATGGCTACATCAAAGAGATGGAGCTTGTCGCGTATGAAGAATCTGACGTTTCCAGACTGATTAAATTCATGTACCAGGGAGAGTGATTTCATGGACAGATATTGGGAAACCGAAAAATGCCCCCGCTGCGGTGAAGCACTTGAAACCGAGACATATAAAGAATACCGGGATTCGACGGTGCTTATGCCGATATGGGAAGAATTAACGGTATGGTTTTGCCCGGCGTGCGGCTGGAACGACCGGGATTAAGGTGATGGAAAGGAGTAGTTATGGAGTTAGTCAATGTCAATTTATATGCGGAAGGATATTATAGTGGAGCAACTTATGAGGATAATATTTGGATTAAAGAATCTTCCTACGAAAAACTAAGAGATATTTTTCCAACAGAGATTAGCTGTGGAGAATTAGATGGTAAGCACAGCGAGGTTATGGGAGAAGTCGAAATTCAGAATAATTGGCACACGGATGAGGATTTCGCCAAGGCTGGAAGAAGTGAAGGCGATGGAGATCGTCTCGAATTAGAATTAGTAGATCTTTACAACGAACATGGTCTCGATTGGGATGCGGAGCAGGATGAAATCGACGAGTATTTTGATGGATTAGATATTTGGAAAAACGTGACTATTACTCTTCCGGAGAGTAAAATTCCGATGTTAAGAAAGTATGCCGATTACCTTATTTATAATGACGACGATAAAAATAGCCGCGCATAAGAAGAGGTGAAAAATGTTAGATTTAGCAATTAATCACAAAGAAGAGTTGCAGAAAAGGCTTCGTGAAACATGGTTTACAGAAAAATATAAGTTTGCTCATTGTGATGTGTTTTGTGAAGAAGAAAAAATTGATGAAGACACCTGGAATAAACATCAGTTTGTTTCGTTAGATACGGACGGTAGTATTATTGGTTATATCGCCTACAACATCAGTCGCGCAAAGCATAGTTGCTATGGCTTATATATATGTAATTTTTCTGACAATAAAGCTATTTTTAGTATAGATCTAGGAAATGCTTTGAGGGATATTTTTGAAAGATTCGGGTTCAGAAAGTTGGTTTTTAGTGTCGCCGTTGGCAATCCGATTGAAAAATCATACGACAAAATGATGGAAAGATATGGCGGCAGAGTAGTTGGCATTTTCAAAGAAGAGTTCAGATGTTATGACGGAAAATATTACGACAAGAAGTGCTACGAGATTTTTCGGGACGATTATATGAAACATAGGAGGACGACAAGATGTTAGTTGTAAATCTGTTTGGAGCGCCGGGAAGCGGCAAATCAACTGGTGCGGCATATATTTTTTCACAATTAAAAATAGCCGGGGTCAACGCCGAGCTGGTCACGGAATTTGCCAAGGATAAGGTTTGGGAGAACAATGAAGAGGTGTTCAAAAACCAGGCATATATTTTCGGTGAACAGAGCTTCAAAATGAGCCGGTGCCGGGATAAAGTTGATGTGATAGTAACGGACAGTCCGTTGCTTTTATCTGCCTTATACAACAGCGACGAGATTTTGGGCGAAGAATTTAATAATGTGGTGTATAGAGTTTTTAATTCGTATGAAAATATGAACTTTTTTGTTGAGCGGGTGAAAAAGTATCAACCAGTTGGGCGATTACATACGGAAGAAGAGTCTGATAAAATTCGAGATTCTTTAATGTCTTTATTGACAACCATGAGAGTTCCTTATGAAATCAAAAATGGCGATATAGCTGGCTACAATGAGATAATCGACGATGTCTTATACTACATTTGAAAGGAGAAAAATGGGACAAAAGCATAGTATTACCGATTTACACCAAATGCAGTCGTTGCCGCTTAAAGCAAAAATCGTGATGACAAATCTTCGTATCCAACAATGGGTCGAAGAATATGGAGAAGACGGGGTTTATGTGAGTTTTTCTGGCGGTAAGGACAGCACGGTGTTACTTGATTTGGTAAGAAAACTGTATCCTGGTATCGTTGCGGTATTTGTGGACACCGGGCTTGAATATCCTGAAATCCGCGAGTTTGTGAAGCGTTTTGAAAATGTCGAATGGCTCAAACCCAAAAAGACTTTCCGGCAGGTCATTACCGAATATGGCTATCCTTTTATTTCTAAAGAGGTGTCTGACAAGGTATGTGGTGCGCGACGTTATCTAAAAGAGCTAAAAGAGTATAATGCTCGCGGGGGGGGGCAATGTTCGTTACGCATGGGCGATCGCAGATCTTACCGGTATAGACCGGCGAATCGATCCGAATAATCCAGCATATCAAAATCTCTTACATCCTAACCTAGATGCTCCAACCGAAAATTCTCGCTATCAGCAAATTATAGGCACATATCCCGACAAAAACGGCAAGCCATCATCTTATAATTTCACAAAGTATCAATTCTTCTTGGACGCTCCGTTCGAAATTTCAGCAAGTTGTTGTCGAATCATGAAAAAATCGCCTGTTCATTCTTACGCCAGAAAAACCGGAAGAAAGCCGATGACCGCGCAGATGGCGAGTGAAAGTCGATTAAGAACGTCGCAGTGGCTCAAAAATGGGTGTAACGGATTTAATATGAAGTCGCCAATCAGCAATCCTATGAGTTTCTGGACGGAGCAAGATGTTTTGCTTTACATCAGGATTCGGCAGGACGAATACGATTCAAACTTACGCGACTGTAATCTTGAAGTTAAATGCAGCGCGGACAAACGTCGCAGAAAGATGACGCGAAATTATATCAAGAAGCATAAGCGATTCGAGATCTGCTCTGTATATGGAGACATCGTCGGATCAAATGGCGAGAAAGAATCGCTGCCGAAAAATGTGGCAGATATGGGGGTGCTCGACTTAGATAGACCATTGCTCAAAACAACGGGTTGCGATCGTACCGGCTGTATGTTCTGTGGCTATGGGTGTCATTTGGAAAAGCCGGGAAACGGGCGGTTTGAGCGGATGAAGTTGACGCATCCAAAACAGTATGACTATATCATGCGACCCAGAGAACAGGGCGGACTTGGATACAAAGAGATAATTGACTGGATCAATGAACATGGAAATTTTGATATTAGATATTAGAGAGCGGGGAGGTGATTAGATGACATTTGAAACAAGTCCCAGAATCAATAAGTGGATGCAGGACCATGTAAGACAAGGTTGCATAACTCGTGCAACTGCTGGTGAACAATTTGTTTTTACGTTTCTGCCAAGCGGCATCATAGATTGTCAGACAGTGAAATGTATGTGTTGCGGGAAGAAGTTTACGGATTATGTTGATTGAGGAGGCGGAGATGAATAAACGCGCACGAAAAAAGTGGCTGAAACAACACGGCAAATACGTCGCCCCCAAGGAGCTTTGGAATCTGGATTGCCGTATCGCCAAATTTGTCTTGCCCCGACTGAGAAAGTTCAGGGAGGTCGAAGACGGTTGTCCCGGTTGCGGCGAAATGGATACGCATGAGAAATGGATGGCGGCTCTTGACAAGATGATCCTGGCTTTCGAATATGTTTTAGATCAGAACGACTGGTGGATTGATAATCCCAAATATGATTATACTGACGGTCTGCATATGTATGGCGTGCCGATCGAAGGCAGCGAATTTGAACGCTTAATCATCGAAAAAGAGGATTGGGTCGCTGAGATTGAGGAAAATCATAAGCTGGAAGAACGGCGGCGACAGGAAGTAATCGAAGAGGGGTTGCAGTTGTTCGCAAAATGGTTTCAGCGTTTATGGTGGTAGAGGAGGAAATATGTACCAGAATTGCTGTAGAAAGTGCGGGAGCGTAGCTTTGCACACCGAAAATAAAGGAATTAATGTGGGATTGTACTGCGACGATTGCGGAGCCTGGGTGAAGTGGCTTGGGAAGGACGAGCTTCATGCGTTTGAGTACGCCCAGAAAAAGCGCGAAGAGGTTGATGAGAACAGAATTGTGGACGCCATCAGACTGTTGAGAAGCAACGGTTATTTTGTGGCGAAGCTTTCTGAGAATGAATGAGAGGAGCGACGGTGTGAAACCTATCATATATTTTGATTTTAAAGAAACAGAGGATAAAACTGCGGTTGTAATTGATAAGACCCGTCTGAAAGAGATTTTAGGCGAGGTTTATCAGGCGGGTGTAGCAGACGGTGTAAAAGATGCAAATAACGGTATGATATGGAGTCGGAAACCAGAAGGTTTGCATGGTGGAGATTTTACATTTGATGCTAAATCAATCTTTGATGGGAGGTCTTTATGAAATTTGAGCATACAAAAGTTTATAATCTTGACGGCGCCGTCCGCGGGGTCAGAAATCCAATGGAGAGCTGGGATCGCAGTGACAGCTATCAGTCTGATTTCACAGATGACGGTAAAGGCGGTTTTGTTCTCGGAGCAAATGATCTTGGGTTGATGCAGCGCTTATTAAAAGCATCGATCAAGGAAGGAAGTTCTCACAGTAAATTTATGCGTCAGATCATGGTTTGCGTTGACATCACTGCGCCGATGTACTGGTATTCTGAATTTGACACATATAAAGTTGGAACGGTTGCAAATTCAACCTCAAAAATGCATAAGCTGGCATCTACGCCGATCACAATGGAATGCTTTGAAACGATTGATTACAAGAGGCATCTGGCTAGTACGATTGCCGATGATGATACGCACCCTGCTCTTTTAATACCAGGAAGTATTATTGATTGGTTGGAGTGGCTTAGACAAACTTATCTTAAAACGAAAGATAAATTATATTGGAAAGAGCTTATCCTTTGGCTTCCTGAATCCTGGCTTCAGACCCGCACCGTCACGATGAATTATGAAAATGTCCGCAATATGTACTTCCAGCGACGTCATCATAAACTCACGGAATGGTCGGAACAATTTGTTGCGTGGGTTGAGTCGCTGCCGTATGCAAAAGAGCTGATTATGTATGAAGGAGATACCAATGAGTAAAAAAACAATCTTTCTTGTCGCAGGTAGAAGCGCGGCGGGAAAAAGCAGCCTTGTCCATGCAGTGTGTGAAAAGACCGGTCTCGTGCCGGTCAAATCATACGCAACCCGTCAGCCGCGTCCCGGAGAAACATCCGAAAACTCTGATCACATCTTTATTTCAGAGGAGGACGTCGCAGGATATGAAAATGATATGGTGGCTTACACGGAAATCAACGGCGCCAAATTTTTTGTAACCCACGAAATTCTGGACAAATCAGACATTTACGTGATCGATCCAGTGGGAATCAAGTCCTTGCTGAATACCGTCGGGGATAAATACAACTTCGTTCAGGTTTATATCCGCGTCCCAAACCCTACGGCGAAGCAGCGGGCGGCACAGCGCGGCGATACCGTGTTTGAAGAGCGCCGAAAATCAGAGGATGAACAGTTTAGCCGGTACGAACATGATATGCCGTGGCAGTACCATATTCTAAACGACGGAACCTTTGAAAGCGGCGTGGAAAAACTGGAACGAATCATACGAAAGGAGCGGGAGCGTGCAAAAGCAGAGACTAATTCTTGATTTTGACGGAACAATCACCGATTCAATCGCATCCATTGTTTCTATATATAATGAAGATTTTCGGTATTATGCCGGGTTCACACCGGTAGCGCCGGAAAGCATCAAGACGTGGGGAATGGTAGAGCTAGAGCTGGCAAATCCTTGGTATATTGATACTCTTTGGAACCAGCCGCGATTTTTTGAGCGTCTACAATTTATGCGCGACGGAGAAGAAGTTATCCGTATGTTGTCGTCGCAGTATTCGATTGAAGTGGCGTCGATGTGTCCTCAACCAAACGGCATCGGCAAAGAACGCTGGATCCAAAAACATATGCCTTACATTTCTAAAATTCATATCATCAATCCGGACAAATTTACGGATAAATCCCATTTAGATATGAGCGATGCAATTTTTATTGATGACAATATGAAATATTTGAGCGCGACTAATGCCAAAAAGAAGATCTGCTTCGGCAAGGTTTATGAGTGGAATAAAGGCTGGGACGGGCTGCGCTGCGCGAATTGGAATGAAGTCGCGGCAGAATTACTTTTAGACGATTGAGAGGAGGTGAAAATAGGTAAGTGATAGCAACCGTAGGAATGTTAAAGAGATCTCTCCCTTGTGACGACGATTTCATCACAATCATGATTGAAAACAGGGAATATATTATTGACGGGCTTCGCCGGGTTCCGAATTACACGGAGTCCCCAAGCTCGCACGTATGTTTGGAGTGCCGAAGTTGTGGGACAGGCGAGATCCGAAGATAGAAAGGAGAGGATAAGTTGGCAAAAAAAATAATTAAACGAAATGGCGAAGAAGTCGATTTTGACCAGGCAAAGATTGTGAATGCGATCACGAAAGCAAATAAAGAGGTTGACCGGATTCATCAGATGACCGCATACCAGATTGAAGCCGTCGCGTCATCTATTGCCGAGCAGGTACAGAAGGCGCCGCACGCGGTAAATGTAGAGGATATTCAAGACATGGTCGAAACCGGCATCATGGAGGTACGCGGCTATGAAGTCGCCCAGAAATATGTGCGTTACCGTTATCGTAGAGAGCTGAAGCGCAAATCAAACACGACGGACAATGGCATTCTGACACTTTTAGATCATGTCAACGAGGAGGTTAATCAGGAAAATTCCAACAAAAATCCAATGATTAATTCTACCCAACGCGATTACATGGCGGGCGAGGTCAGCAAGGATTTGTCGGAGCGTGTACTGCTGCCGGAGGAAATTGTTCGCGCACATAAAGAAGGAATCATTCATTTCCATGATAGCGATTATTTCGCACAGAGAGAACATAACTGCGACTTAATTAATCTGGAGGATATGCTGCAGAATGGTACTGTGATCAGTGAGACGATGATCGAGAAGCCGCACAGTTTCTTTACGGCCTGCAACGTGACCACCCAGATCGTGGCGCAGGTAGCCAGTAACCAGTATGGCGGACAGTCTTTTACTCTGGCGCATCTGGCACCGTTTGTGGACATCAGCCGTCAGAAGCTGCGCAAGAACGTGATTGCAGAGCGCACCGAGTGCGGCGAGGCACTGGATGAGGATATCATCAACCGCGTGACCGAACGCCGTCTGCGCGAGGAGGTTAAGAGCGGCATCCAGACGATCCAGTACCAGCTTATCACCCTGATGACCTGTAACGGACAGGCTCCGTTTGTCACGGTATTTATGTATCTGGACGAGGTTCCGGAGGGCCGGACCCGACGACCTGGCTATGATCATTGAGGAAGTGATGCTGCAGAGAATGCAGGGCGTCAAGAATGAAAAGGGCGTCTGGATCACACCGGCGTTCCCGAAGCTTATCTATGTGCTGGATGAGGACAATATTACGGAAGGTTCGAAATATTGGCACCTGACTGAGCTGGCAGCGAAATGTACCGCGAAACGGATGGTTCCGGACTACATTTCCGCTAAGATTATGAAGGAATTAAAGAAGGGCGAGGTTTACCCGTGCATGGGCTGCCGTTCTTTCCTGACGGTAGAAGATTCCCAGATGCTGCCGAACGGTAAGCATAAATTCTATGGACGTTTCAACCAGGGTGTTGTCACGATTAACCTGGTCGATGTGGCTTGTTCTTCGGAGGGAGATATGGTTTCTGGCAGATTCTCGATGAGAGACTGGAATTGTGCCATCGTGCGCTCCGCTGCCGTCATGAGAGGCTGCTCGGCACGATCTCCGATGTGGCGCCGATTCTGTGGCAGAATGGTGCGCTTGCCCGCCTGAAAAAGGGTGAGACGATCGACAAACTCCTGTACAACGGCTATTCTACGATTTCTCTGGGATATGCAGGTCTGTATGAGATGTGTATGCGGATGTTAGGAAAATCCCACACCGATCCGGAGGCGAAGCCATTTGCACTGAAAGTTATGCAGCGTCTGAATGATAAATGCAAAGAGTGGAGAGAGGCGGAGAACATCAGCTATTCTGTATACGGCACGCCGATGGAATCTACGACTTATAAATTTGCAAAATGCCTGCAGAAGCGCTTCGGTATCATTCCGGGCGTTACGGATAAGAACTATATCACGAACAGCTACCATGTACACGTATCCGAGAAGATTGACGCGTTCAGTAAGCTGAAATTTGAGGCAGAGTTCCAGAAGCTCTCCCCGGGCGGTGCGATCAGCTACATCGAGGTGCCGAATATGCAGACTAATATTCCGGCAGTTCTCTCTGTGATGCAGTTTATCTACAATAATATTATGTATGCGGAGCTGAACACCAAGAGTGATTTCTGTGAGAAGTGTGGCTATGACGGCGAGATCAAGATTGTTGAGGATGAGGCTGGCAAGCTGGTGTGGGAGTGCCCGAATTGTGGCAACCGCGACCAAAATAAAATGTCAGTCGCACGTCGTACCTGCGGTTACATCGGGACTCAGTTCTGGAACCAGGGACGTACCCAGGAAATCCGGGATCGGGTGCTGCATCTGTAAAATAAGTTGTTGAATAAAAGAGTCAGAATTTCTGTTCGGCAGCGATTCTGGCTCTTTGAGTATAGGAGAAAGTATGCATTACTGTGCGATTAAGAAAAATGACATTGCCAATGGACCTGGAGTACGAGTCACCTTGTTTGTTTCTGGCTGCGACCATCATTGTAAAGGTTGTCATAACCCTCAGACATGGGATCCGGAAGCAGGACAAATCTTCGACGATGCGGCATATGAACAGATTTTTAAAGAGTTATCGAAGGATTACGTCGCAGGAATTACGGTAAGTGGTGGCGATCCTCTTTACGCGGGCAATATTAGACAGATTCGTCCATTGCTCTGTTTGATTAGGACAAATTTTCCAAATAAGACGATCTGGCTGTATACGGGCTACACATGGGAACAGTTTTGGTATGATGACAAGTTTGATGCGGAGGGCGGGATTGTTGAAAATCAATGGCGTAGGGCAATCACCGCTATGTGTGATGTAGTTGTTGATGGTGAGTACAAGGAGTCTTTTCGCGACCTTAGTTTGGTATTTCGCGGGAGTTCCAACCAACGACTTATTGATGTGGCAAAAACATTCAGTGACGAGGAGGTGGTTTTATGGGAACCGTGATCGGAAGATTTGTCTGGCTGTTATGGACTATTTTGACCGTAATCGTCAGTGTGGCGGTTTCGGTGATAGGCGGCTTGATTTGCGTTGCGGCTGCAATTTTTGTTTCGCCCGCGGCATTGATCGCAAGTTTGATACAGTTCGGAGATAAAAAGAGAAGTATATAGTGTTAGGCGAAAATAAGAAAGGAGATACATATGAGTTTAGTACAGCACAATGTATGCAAATTAAAAGATGGGCGCGAGCTGAATTTTGATTCGCGTTGCAATTATGTGGAGGTCAACGGCGGATTCGCCTGGTTCTATGCAATTAATCCTGAGAACAAACAGAGAAATCTTTTATTACAGGCGGTAAACGTCGATGAGATTGCAAGAATCATCCATGAATTTCCGGCAGATCTCTACGATGAAATTATGAAACCGCAGTCTAAAATCGCGGTTCCGGAGAAAAAGATTATCACGCCGTAAGGTTTGATATAGCAACTATTAACCCTTGTATAAAGGAGGTTTCATGAAAAAGGCTTTTATCGTCGCGGCGACGATTGCTTCACTGTTTGTCATGCCTGGCTCGGTACAGGCAGGGGAGATGAATATGAAACCGCTGTTGAAATGGCGGCACAGGACGAATTGGAAACAAAAACAATGTATGCACATGGCGCATTTGAAATTTACGCCGAACCGGATACCACTTCCGAGGTAAAGGGCGTCGCGATGGAAAACACTTCATTTGACGCGGCATTCACCGAAGATGGCTGGACAATGATCTTGGCGGAAGATGGTGTGGCTTTTATCGAGGCAGCGAATCTTTACGAGGAACCGGTGAACCATAACTATTCCGACTACGACTTATATCTTCTGGCTCATCTAATCGCCGGAGAAGCACAGCCGTGTGATGATATGGAACAAAGATATGTAGCTTCAGTAGTTCTTAACCGGGTAGCGGACAGTCGCTTTCCAAACTCATTAGAAGGCGTTATTTTCCAGAAAAGACAATATGCCTGTATTCCAGATGGTAATTTTTACCGGCAACCGACCGAGCGGAACTGGGTGAATGCCAGATGGATTCTTGAAAATGGTAGCATCCTTCCGGGAAATGTGGTGTGGCAGTCCGGCGGGAAGCAGGGACGCGGCATACACCTAAAAACACCGTGGCATTATTTCTGTTACTAAAATATGGAGGGCGTTCTTCTGAATGTCCTCTTTCTAAACTTGAGAAAGGCGAGCAATGACAAAAGAATCTGTACCTATTTGGGAGAAGGCGGCACTGACATTGGAGGAAGCCGCGGCTTACACCAGCATCGGAATCAATAAGTTAAGAGAGCTGACAAATAATCCTCGATGCGAATTCGTTATCTATGTGGGAAGAAAAAGGTTGATTAAAAGGAAAAATTTAGAAAAATATCTGTCAGAAAACATTGAATTGTAGACTTTTGGTGCTTCATGTGCTAACATAATAGCACATAAGGCTTTTCTCATTTAAGAAAGGAGTTTTAAATCGTATGGGAAAAGACCTAAAGGGAAGGAGCTTGGCATCGGCATAACCAACGAAAGATGGGTATTACGTGGGCGATACACAACCTTTAGCGGAAAGCGGAAGCAGAAAATTTTAAAAGTTTCAAGAATGCAGAAAGTGGGTTGCGAATGCAGAATATGACGACAAACACCGCAATCTCAATTTTCCAGATGAAATATTGGTTTCCGAATGGTATAATTATTGGATCGGGATGAAAAAAAGGAAGCTTAGAATTTCAACAATTAATACTTATGAAACCAATTATAAGAATTATATCAAACCTGTAATCGGCGACAAAATGTTGGCTAAGGTAACATCTATGGATTGCCAGTTAATTTTGAACAATATGTCTGATGCCGGAATGAAAACAGCCTCTATTAAAAATATAAAGATAATTTTGAAAGACCTATTGGAATACGCCGTACAAAATGATGTTCTTTCAAAAAACCCTTGTGGTAAACGTATTGAATATAAAATTGGACAAAAATCCAATCCAAGAAAAGCGTTGACCATTGATGAGCAAAAAACTTTGTGCAAGGGCATTATAGGCAACGAATTCGAATATGTATATGTTTTAGCCCTACAAACCGGATTAAGAATCGGGGAAATATCCGGGCTGCAATGGAGCGATGTCGATTTGAAAAATAAAGCCATACATATTCGCCATTCGCTGAGTTATGATAGCAAAATACAAAGTTGGAGAATTGGAGATCCTAAAAGTGAAGCTGGCTTTAGAAAAGTGCCTTTAACTGCGGAAGCGATAAGAGTGTTGTCGCTGCAAAAAGAAAAAGATAAACAAATTGAATCGGCAGAGCAAGAATGGGAAAGTTACGTATTTCTGCGTAAGAATGGTACGCCTCTGATTATGGGGAATGTTGATTCAGCTTTGCGAACTGTGTGCCGCAGGGTTGGGATACGTGAAATCTCAATGCATATCCTCAGACACACATTTGCTACGCGATGTATTGAAGGCGGAATGTTACCAAAGACGTTGCAAACGCTCTTAGGACACGCAGACATTACTACCACAATGAACCTCTATGTAGACACCACAGAAGACCAAAGTGAAAAAGAAATTTACTTGGTCGAAAGTGCTTTATCAGTAAATGGTACATAATTGGTACATGATTAACATGATAAGGCGAAAAACATCGTAAAATCAATATTTTTTTGATGTTAATTTGGCAAATGTAAAAAACTCATAAAAACTCTTGAAATAGATATTAATTATTAAAAAAAATGAAAAATACAGAAAAACTCTTGCTATTATACGAAAATCGTGTTACAATTCTTACAGGTTAGGATCGAATTCTAATTTACGATAAAGGCAAAGGAGGTAACTGGTAAAATGAGCGTTCAATTACTGGACAAAACTAGAAAAATTAATAAGTTATTGCACAACAACCATTCTCATAAGGTTGTGTTCAATGACATTTGTGAAGTCCTCAGTGACATACTGGAATCCAATATTCTCGTAATCAGCAAGAAAGGTAAAGTACTCGGAGTTGCGATTCATGAGGGTGTGGATGAGATCGAAGAGTTGATCAAGGATCAGGTCGGCGGTTTTGTTGACCGTATGTTGAATGAACGCCTTTTAAGCGTTTTGTCAACGAAGGAAAATGTCAACCTTGCCACATTGGGATTCGCCGAGGAGAACGTGAAGAAGTATCAGGCGATCATCACGCCTATTGATATATCCGGTGAGGAGACTGGGTACTCTGTTCATCTACAAATCAGATGCACAGTACGACATCGACGATATCATCCTGAGTGAGTACGGAACCACTGTTGTCGGACTTGAGATGATGCGTTCTGTCAACGAGGAGAATGCAGAGGAGACAAGAAAGATCCAGATCGTTAAATCAGCGATCAGCACCCTGTCCTTCTCCGAACTGGAAGCCATTACCCACATCTTCGATGAGCTGGATGGCAACGAGGGCATTCTGGTAGCCAGCAAGATTGCAGACAGAGTCGGCATTACCCGTTCCGTTATCGTCAATGCACTCCGCAAGTTTGAGAGTGCAGGTGTTATTGAGTCAAGGTCCTCCGGTATGAAGGGAACCTACATTAAGGTTTTAAACGATGTTGTATTTGACGAGTTGAAGCGTTAAAAGCGCAGAACAACCGTCCGTCATCCAATGTATAAAAACATATAAGACATTTTAAACAAAACAAAAGTTTTGACAAAACGTGAAAAGTGTGAGGGATAAAAAGGACTCGGTGAGGCCCTTTTATGTAATAGGAAATTCCTTGGATTCCCTATTACATAAAAGGCACTAACGTGCCAATGATGCGCACTCACGCGAAGCAGAAACATGTCGCAAGCGACCGCGGCGCTAGAATGTGCCAAGGCACATTCTTTTATTTGCACAATATTTATTCTAATGCATCCTTAATCTCCCCATCCGGCACATCCATCGGATAGTTTCCGGTGGCATGCCGTACAGAGCGGCAGTCCGCCTGCCATCTCCTCGGATCTTCAACCGGCATATATCCAAGCGAATCCGCACCGATCTCCCGGCAGATTTCTTCGACGGAATGGCTGCTGGCGATGAGCTGTTTATTGGATGGGACATCGGTACCGAAATAGCAGGGGAAGAGGAATGGCGGAGAGCTGACGCGCACATGGACTTCCTTCGCCCCAGCTTTTTTGAGCATGCGGATCAGGTTTTTCATCGTCGTACCGCGCACGATGGAGTCATCGACGAGGACAATGCGTTTTCCCCTGACAGCCGGTTCCAGAATATTAAGCTTGATACGGACGCTATTTTCGCGTTCTTCCTGGGTCGGTTTGATGAAAGTTCTGCCGACATAGCTGTTTTTATGGAAAATAATCTCATATGGAATGCCGGATGCCTTCGCATATCCCATCGCGGCGGTCAGGCCGGAATCCGGTACACCGGCGACGAGGTCGGCATCGGCAGGGAAGGAATGTGCGAGAGCCGCGCCGCCGCGCAGCCTAGCCTCATAGACGCTCACATCATCGATGTGGCTGTCGAGGCGGGCAAAATAGATGTATTCGAAAACGCAGTGCGCCCGTTTTTCCTGCTGCAGGCTTTTATCAGAAAAAACGCCGTCGCGGGTGATGGTCACGATCTCACCCGGTTCGATATCACGGATAAATTCGCCGCCGACCGAGGTGATGGCACAGCTTTCCGATGCCATGATCCAGACATTTCCCTTTTTGCCGAGGCAGAGAGGACGCAGACCAAATGGGTCACGAACACCGATCAGCTTGCGCGGGCTGGAGATAATCAGGGCATAAGCGCCACGTGTTTTTGCCGCGGTCCGTTTGATTGCCTCTTCGGCGGTCGGGGCAGCCAGACGTTCTCTGGCGATGTGGAACGCGATTACCTCTGAATCCATCGTCGTCTGGAAGATTGCGCCGGTTTCTTCAAGCTGGCGGCGCATCTCAAACGCATTTACCAGGTTTCCATTGTGCGCCAGACAGAGTGTTCCCTTAAAATACTTAAGTACCAGTGGCTGTGTGTTTTCGATGGTAGAAGAACCGGTTGTGGAGTAGCGGACATGACCAACTCCCAGATTGCCGCCGAGGCGTTTTAACGTCTCCTCATGAAATACCTCATTGACAAGTCCCAGCCCTTTGTAGCAGTTGACAACGCCCTTTGGGCCGTTCGTGTCACAGACTGCGATGCCGCATGACTCCTGACCGCGGTGCTGGAGTGCGCTGAGTCCGTAGTACATATCTCTGGCAACATCGCCGCCCTCCAGGTCAAACATTCCAAATACGCCGCATTCCTCACGAAGCCCGGTTTCGTATGTGAGTGACTCCCTCATGATATAAACCTCCTTTGTATTCAAGATACCTGAATGATAAGAAAATAACAGGGATAAGAACCCAAAATTGACTGCAAAATATCAGTATAAAAGACAATATACCAATATTTTGCAGCCAAATCATAACACATTTTTCTCGATTTTTCAATTAAGTCATAATATTGACATGTCAGATTATACGGAGAACAGCAGTTCATCGTAAGTCGGATACGGCAGGAAGGAATCTGGAATCAGGGCTTCTGCGGTATCAACGCTGCTTCTTAAGTCATCCATCTTGGCAAGAATCGTATAGTGGAAATATGCAACCTTCTCGATATTATCTTCCATGGATTCTGCCGCTTTTTCAGCCTCTGCCAGTGCTTCGGTTTTCTCGGAAATCTCGGTGTAGAGACTGGACAGCTTCTCAAGCAGTTTGCTCTCGGCGCTGATCGGTGCGTCCGGCAGGATTGCCTTTGTCTTTGCGGCGGTTTCAGCCAGCTCCTTGCAGTAGGAGAGGACGGACGGCAGGAAGGTCTTCTTCATCATCGAAAGCATCGTCTTTGCCTCGATGTTGATGGTCTTGATGTAGTTCTCTTCCTTGATTTCGTAGCGGGAGAAGAGTTCCTCCTTGGTGTAGATGCCGTGTTTCAGGAACAGTTCTACGTTTTTCTCAGCAATCAGGCGCGGAAATGCCTCTGCGCAGCTCGGCAGGTCGAAGAGTCCGCGTTTGTGAGCTTCCTCTACCCATTCGCTGGTGTAACCGTTGCCGTTGAATACGATGTGGCGGTGATCACGCAGCACTTCCTTTAAGAGCAGATGGATTTCTGCCTCCAGAGCCTTGCCTGAAAGACCTTCCAGACGGTCTGCAAATTCGCCTAAAACTTCAGCTACGGCTGTATTGATGACAATGTTCGGTTCCGATACAGAGAGAGCGGAACCTGGCATACGGAACTCGAATTTATTGCCGGTAAAGGCAAACGGAGAAGTGCGGTTGCGGTCGGTCGTATCTGTGTGGCAGAACCTTTGCGCCCGGCTTCATCGTCTGGATTTCTTTTGCCTCAGACTCCAGATCTTTTTCCACAATATTGAGAACTGCTTCCAGATCATCGCCGATAAACATAGACACGATAGCTGGCGGCGCCTCGTTGCCGCCCAGACGGTGGTCATTTCCGGCAGTTGCAACTGATACGCGGAGCAGATCGCCGTAGACATCGACTGCCTTGATCGTTGCGAACAGGAAGAGAAGAAACTGTAAGTTCTTTGCCGGATCACGGTCCGGATCAAGTAGGTTTTCGCCGGTGTTGGTCGATAAAGACCAGTTGTTGTGTTTGCCGCTTCCGTTGATGCCCTCAAATGGTTTCTCATGGAGCAGGCATACAAGACCATGTTTTTCTGCCACACGTTTCATGATTTCCATAGTGAGCTGGTTATTGTCAACTGCCACATTGGTAGTTGTGTAGATGGTGGCAAGTTCATGCTGCGCCGGAGCTACCTCGTTGTGTTTGGTTTTTGCCGGAATACCGAGCTTCCAAAGCTCTTCATCCAGTTCTTTCATGAAAGCGGAAACTCTCGGACGGAGAGCGCCGAAATAGTGGTCATCCATTTCCTGCCCCTTCGGAGCCGGTGCGCCAAACAGAGTTCTTCCGCAAAATTTCAAATCGCTTCTCTTATTAAACAGTTCTTTATCAACCAGGAAATACTCCTGTTCCGGACCAACGGTGGAGACAACGCGGGTCACATCTTCATTTCCGAAGAGCTTCAGGACACGCAGCGCCTCGCGGTTGATGGTTTCCATCGAACGCAAAAGAGGGGTTTTGGTATCAAGTGCCTCGCCGCTGTAGGAACAGAATGCGGTCGGGATGCAGAGTGTATCGTCTTTAATAAATGCCGGGGAGGTTGGATCCCAGGCTGTATAACCTCTTGCCTCAAAGGTGGCACGAAGTCCGCCGGATGGGAAACTGGATGCATCCGGTTCGCCCTTTACCAGCTCTTTGCCGGAGAAATCCATGATAACTTCGCCATTGCCAACCGGGTTGATGAAACTGTCGTGCTTCTCAGCAGTGATGCCGGTCATCGGCTGGAACCAGTGTGTGAAGTGAGTTGCACCATTTTCAACTGCCCATTCCTTCATTGCAACTGCGACTGCATTTGCAATATCGAGATCCAGATGGCTGCCATTTTCAATCGTTTTGCGGAGTGCCTTATAAACATCTCGCGGCAATTTGCTTTTCATGACTTTGTCGTTGAATACAAGACTTCCATACAGTTCAGGGATGTTTTTTTTCATAACTCATGTCTCCTTTCAGGTTTTATGTCTGCGATTTTGTGATGATTAAATCTACGTAAGATGAATGTGCTCTGACACATTTTACATAAAGAAAAGGGCACCTCGATCATCTCGAAGCGCCCTTGCTTTTATGTGTAGTAGTATACACGAAAAATTCTGAATGTCAATACAATTTGCACACGAATTTTGAAAAAATGTTTCAAGGGAGAATATTGTACAAGATTTCTTCTATATTAAGTCGAACATCTGTGAGACTTGGCGCGTGATACTGGTCAGCGAAGCTGACCTATTCCATACAGAATTACTGCGTGAAAAAAAATTAAAAAACCTCTTTACAAACTCAGAAAAATAGTTTATAGTTTGAACATAAAAAATTGAATCCAACGGGGTGGGCAAGGATGCCATGATAATCATGGTATTCGTGCCCACTTTTTTAAAAGGCAAAGATGGAGACTCTGTTTCGAAGAATCCGACAGAAAGACGCGGTCACCGGCTGAGAGCCGTGTCAGGAGGGAGCGGGACAATAGGGAACACTCCGGAGCCGGATGACTGAGAGCGACACTGGACACCCCGCCAGCCGCCGCAGGTAGGTCATCACGTGACTGCGCGTTAAGCAGCGAAAGAGTAAAAAGAAAAACAATCGTTTCTTTTAAATGCGGGTGGTACCGCGGGAATATCCCGTCCCGGAATGATGTGAGTGAACGTCATTCCGGGATTTTGTGTAATAGGAAATTCCTTGGAATCCCTATTACACAAAAGGCACTAACGTGCCAATGATGCGCACTCGCGCGAAGATGTAGTTTGTCGCAAGCGACCGCGCTCGGCGCGAGAATGTGCTAAGGCACATTTTTCATTATTCCGTCCCGGACATATCAAAAGCAGAGAAAGAGAGGAAACAGCGATGGAATTTATGACAGGTAAAAAGGAAAAAGAAGTGCTGGATCTGGCAGCCGTGTTTGCAGACGGTATGGAAGGACGGGAAGTAAAGGTAAACGGCGCGATCATGAGTGTCCGCAACATGGGCGATATCGCATTTGTGATTCTCCGGAAACGTGACGGCGTGCTGCAGACTGTCTATGAAAAAGGTGTGACCGACGCGGATTTTGCTGAATTAAGAGAAGAAACATTCGTAGAAGTTTCCGGTGTCCTCCGAAAAGAAGAGCGGGCGCCGAGAGGCATGGAACTTCGTTTAAAGAGTGTTCGGATCCTCTCGAAACCGGAAGAACCGATGCCGATTGCCGTATCAAAATGGAAAATGAGCGCATCCCTGGAAGCCAAACTGGATATGCGTTCTCTGACACTCCGCAACCTGCGGGAGCGCGCACGTTTCAGAATCCAGGAAGGAATCGCACGGGCATTCCGGGAGTACCTGCATGGAGAAGGATTTACGGAAATTCATTCCCCGAAGATCGGAGCAAAAGGAGCCGAGGGCGGAGCAAACGTCTTTAAACTCGATTATTTTCACCGCCCGGCGGTGTTAGCGCAGAGTCCGCAGTTTTACAAACAGATGATGGTCGGCGTGTTTGACCGTGTGATGGAGGTTGGTCCGGTGTTCCGTGCGGAGAAGCATAACACGAAACGCCATTTAAACGAATATACCGGACTGGATTTTGAGATGGGATATATCGATGATTTTACCGATATCATGGCGATGGAAACCGGATTTCTTCAGCATATGGTGGAAATTTTAAAGAAGGAATATTCCACGGAGCTGGAAATCCTTAAAGTCAAACTTCCGGAAGTAGAGAAGATTCCGGCAGTGACCTTTACCGAGGCGAAACGCCTTGCCTCCGAAAAATATGGAACCCAGATCAAAAACCCATACGATCTGGAGCCGGAGGAAGAACACCTGATTGGACGCTACTTTAAAGAAGAGTACGGCGCCGATTTCGTGTTTGTCACCCATTATCCATCCAAGAAGCGTCCATTCTATGCGATGGATGACCCGACAGACCCGAAAGTAACACTCAGCTTTGACCTTTTATTCCGTGGACTGGAAGTCACAACCGGCGGACAGCGTATCCACAGCTACACCGAGTTGATGGAGAAGATTGAAAAACGCGGTATGGATACCGAGGGAATGGAACAGTATTTAAGCACCTTCAAACACGGTATGCCGCCTCACGGCGGACTCGGTATCGGTCTGGAACGTATGACGATGCAGCTGCTTGAAGAGGAGAATGTCCGTGAGGTTTCGCTCTTCCCGAGAGATATGAGCCGTCTGGTACCGTAACGTGACAGGACGCAATTTCCTATGAAACAAAGAGCTTGCCCATAACACACATTATAATAGGAAGGAACAGAACTTATGGCAGTGAAAATAGACGATGAAATGATTGATTATGTTGGTATTTTAGCAAAGCTTTCCCTTTCCCCGGAGGAAAAGGAGGCGGCGAAAAGCGACATGAGCCGGATGCTTGAGTATATCGATATGCTGAATCAGCTTGATACTTCGGAGGTAGAACCGATGTCGCATGTCTTTGACATTCACAATGTGTTCCGCGAAGATGTCGTGGAAAATGGAGATGAATCAGATGCGATGCTTTCGAATGCACCGGAGCAGAAAGAAAAACAGTACAAGGTGCCGAGGACAGTGGAGTAAAAAGAATTAGAGATACAAGCAGCAATATGGAGGAAATCAGGATGGGAATTTCAGAATTAACAGCGCTGGAGCTGGGAAAAGAAATTAAAGAAAAACGAATCTCCGTCCGGGAGGCGGTACAGGCATCTCTGGAACGGATTCATAAATATGAAGATACAGTTCATGCTTATGTAACGCTGACCGAGGAGGCAGCACTGGCACAGGCGGATGAGATCCAGAAACAGATTGACGATGGCATCCTGACCGGACCGCTGGCGGGCGTTCCGATGGCGATCAAGGATAATATTTGTACAGAGGGAATTGAGACAACGTGCAGTTCCAAAATTTTAAGGGGATTTGTACCTCCGTACTCAGCGGAGGCAGCGCTAAACCTCAAAAAAGCCGGTGCAATTCTGCTTGGCAAGACAAATATGGATGAATTTGCGATGGGAAGTACGACCGAGACATCCTGGTTTGGACCGACGAAAAACCCGTGGAATACAGAGCATGTACCGGGCGGATCTTCCGGTGGCTCGTGTGCGGCTGTCGCAGCGGGAGAGACCTTTTTTGCTCTTGGTTCAGATACGGGCGGTTCCATCCGCCAGCCAAGTTCCTTCTGCGGCGTGACCGGCATCAAACCGACCTATGGAACGGTTTCCCGGTATGGTCTGATCGCCTATGGTTCCTCGCTGGATCAGATTGGACCGATTGCGAAAGATACCGCAGACTGCGCGGCAATTCTGGAGACGATCGCTTCCTATGATAAAAAGGACAGCACCTCTGTCAAGCGGGAGGCGTACAATTTTACCGCTGCCCTGACCGGAGAGGTAAAAGGGATGAAGATTGGAATCCCGTCCGATTATCTGGGCGAAGGACTCGATGAGGATGTAAAAAAAGCTGTTCTGGCGGCAGCTGATGCGTTAAAAGAACGCGGGGCAGAAGTGGAGTTTTTTGATTTGGGCATGGTTGAGTATGCGATTCCAGCATATTACGTCATTGCATCGGCGGAGGCAAGCTCCAACCTGTCCCGGTTTGACGGTGTGAAGTACGGTTACCGCACACCGGAATATGAAGATTTACATGAAATGTATAAAAAGAGCCGTTCCGAGGGCTTTGGACCAGAGGTAAAACGCCGTATCATGCTCGGTTCGTTCGTTTTGAGTTCCGGCTACTACGATGCATATTATCTGAAAGCGCTCCGCACAAAAGCATTGATTAAACAGGCATTTGACAAGGCGTTTGAGAAATACGATGTCATTCTGGGACCGGCAGCGCCGTCCACGGCACCGCTGCTGGGCGACAGCCTTTCCGATCCGATGAAGATGTATCTGGGCGATATTTATACTGTTTCGGTCAACCTGGCAGGTCTTCCGGGCATTTCAGTTCCGTGCGGGCTGGATTCGAAGGGACTTCCGATCGGGCTTCAGATGATCGCAGACTGCTTCCAGGAAAAGAAGCTGTTTGGCGCGGCATCTGCATACGAAAAGGCGAGAGGTGCATGGAAACTTCCGGTTATGACAGACAAGGAGGGCAGATAAGATGAAGAAAGAATATGAGACAGTCATCGGCTTGGAGGTACACGTAGAGCTGGCGACGAAAACCAAGATTTTCTGCGGCTGCTCCACCGAATTTGGAGCAAAACCAAATACTCATACCTGCCCGGTTTGTACCGGTATGCCGGGTTCTCTGCCGGTTTTAAATAAGAAGGTCGTTGAATACGCGATGTCGGTCGGTCTGGCGGCAAACTGTGGTATCAACCAGTTCTGTAAATTTGACCGGAAAAACTATTTTTACCCGGACAACCCGCAGAACTACCAGATTTCCCAGCTGTATCTCCCGATCTGCCACGACGGTTATATCCCGATCGATACGCCTGCCGGTGAAAAGAAAATTCGTATTCATGAAATTCACATGGAGGAAGATGCCGGAAAGCTGATCCACGACGAGTGGGAAGACTGCTCGCTGGTTGATTACAACCGAAGCGGCGTGCCGTTGATCGAGATCGTTTCTGAGCCGGATATGCGGAGTGCTGATGAGGTTATTGCCTACCTCGAACGCCTGCGCCTGCTGGTACAGTATCTGGGCGCATCAGATTGTAAGTTACAGGAAGGTTCGATGCGTGCCGATGTCAACTTATCGGTCCGTGAGGTGGGAAGTGAGACATTTGGTACAAGAACCGAGATGAAGAACTTGAACTCTTTCAAGGCGATTGCCCGTGCGATCGACGGCGAGCGCGCCCGCCAGATTGAGCTGCTGGAAGAGGGCAGGAAGGTCATCCAGGAGACGAGACGCTGGGATGACAACAAGGAATACTCCTATGCGATGCGTTCTAAAGAGGATGCGAAAGATTACCGTTATTTCCCGGATCCGGATCTTCCGCCGGTCTGCATCAGCGATGAATGGCTGGAATCCGTCCGCGCCGCCCTGCCGGAATTGCAGCCGGAAAAAATGGCACGTTACCAGAGTGAATATGGTCTGTCTGAATATGACAGCCGCATCCTGACTGAGTCTAAGAAGATGGCGGATATGTTTGAAAAGACCACTACCATCTGCCAGAAACCGAAGAAAGCAGCAAACTGGCTGATCGGCGAGGCAAGCCGTCTGCTCAAGGAAAAAGGACAGGACGCTGAAAGCCTGTGGTTCTCCCCGATGCATCTGGCACAGCTCATCGATCTGGTCGATGCCGGAACGATCAATAACAACACGGCAAAAGAAGTATTTACAGCTATTTTCGAGCAAGATGTCGATCCGTCCGCCTATGTCGAAGCACACGGACTTGGCATGGTCAATGACGACAGTGCCCTGGAACAGGCAGTTTCCGATGTGCTCGCCGCAAACCTGAAGACGGTGGAAGAGTATAAGAGTGGAAAGACAAAGGTACTTGGATTTCTGGTTGGTCAGGTGATGAAAGCGATGAAGGGCAAGGCAAATCCGGGTAAAGTGAATGAAATGATGACGGAGAAGCTGAACGCGTAAAACGCCTTTTTATAAATGAAAAATTATAATTAGCTTTTAAAGAAAACTAAAAAGAAACTGTCTACAGATGCTGGCTTTCTGGATGATTCGTGATTTGTAATCGGAATTACCAGAAATACCATCTGTAACAGTTTCTTTTTTATAATCGTGTTATAAATGATGCGATGTGATTACTCTACAATATCCAGCTCCTTGCTGAAGGAGTTTAGAATCTCGCATCCATCCTCAGTAATCAGCACCAGATCCTCGATTCTCACGCCAACTTCGCCTTCTACATAAATACCTGGTTCGATGGAGAAGATATTGCCAACCTCAGCGACCTTGGTGTTCGCAGAAGAAACATCGCCGTACTCATGTACTTCCAGACCGATGAAATGTCCCAGCCGATGGGTAAAGTTCGGACCATATCCGGCATCCTCGATGATCTGGCGGGCAGCTTTATCGACTTCGCAGAGCGGAACGCCCGGTTTCAGAATTGCTTCTGCGGCAGCATTTGCGCGGCGGACGGTCTCATAAATAGCGCGGTGCTTCTCAGACGGTACTTTTTTATAGAAGAAAGTACGTGTCATATCGGCACAATAGCCATCCTTCCTGCATCCAACATCAAACAGGACGGTGTCGCCCTCTTTCAGAACAGTATTGTCCGGACCGTGGTGTCCAAGCGCGCAGTTTGCACCGAAGCCAACCAGTGGTTCAAAGGAATATCCGTCTGCACCGAGACTCTTATAAATATCTAACATCTTGGAAGCGATCTCTTCCTCAGTTACGCCCTCATGGATCAGACCGCGGAACTGTGCCATCGCCTTATCATTGATTGCGGAAACCGCACGCATTTTTTCACGTTCTTCGTCATCCTTGCACGCACGGACCTCATCGACGCAGATGGAGCTGACCTTGTAGGAGGAAGCGCCCGAATGATCGATGACCGGAATCAGGAAACGGGCAGCAAATGTTTTATCAATACCGAGCGGTTTGCCTGCCTCAACACAGTCGCACAGAGGAGTCAGGTAATCGTCTGTATCCGAGAAGCGGAATTTCTCTACGCCCAGATCTTCCGGAACGGTAAAGAGGTTATTGATAAAGATCTTATTCTTGCCGGACTGGTTAATGTAAAGTGCCAGCAGACGTTCACCCGGATCAATAAAACGACCCGTCAGATAATAGATCGCATATGGATCGGAAATAATCATCTGCTCGAGTCCCTCTGTTTCCATTTTCTTCAAAACTTTCTCAAGTCGCTGTGTGTTCATCATGATGTCCTCCTTATAAGTAAAGTGGCTGTAACTGGAAGATGCCAGACAGTTCACGCCGTAAATTATCTACCCTTATTATAAAACGCGCCGGGAAAAAGTCAACGATTAAAAGAACGCTTGAAAAGCGCATGGAAAGGGGGTAGAATAGTATCAACTGACCAGCCTTCGAAAAATGAAAGGACTTTTATTTTTAAGATACGAAAGGATGAAAAACATGGCGAAATCCTATGAAATGGATATGTGCAATGGTCCGATTCTCGGAAAGGTACTTACATACTCCATTCCGCTGATGCTTTCCGGTGTGCTTCAGCTTCTTTTCAATGCGGCAGATGTGATCGTGGTGGGACGTTTTGCAGGCAGCCAGTCTCTGGCAGCAGTCGGCTCGACCAGTTCCCTTATTAATCTTCTCATTAACGTCTTTATCGGTCTGTCGATCGGTGCGAACGTTCTGGTGGCACGCTATTATGGCGCGAAGAATGACCGCGACATGAGCGAGACAATCCATACGGCGATCACGGTCAGCCTGATGAGCGGGCTGTTTCTAGTCTTTTTGGGTTTGTTTACCTCACGTTTCTGGCTGGAACTGATGGGGACGCCGGACGATGTCATCGATAAATCGACGATCTACATGCGGATTTATTTTGCCGGTATGCCGGCAACGATGGTGTACAATTTCGGAAGTGCAATCCTGCGCGCGATCGGCGATACGAAACGTCCGCTGTATTTCCTGACCGTGGCAGGTGTTATCAATGCAGCACTGAACATATTCTTTGTTACCCAGCTCCAGATGGACGTAGCGGGTGTCGCGCTGGCAACCGTGATTTCCCAGTGTATTTCCGCATTTCTGGTTATCCGCTGCCTGATGCGTTCAGATGGCGCGATGAAGCTGTCGCTTTCCAAGCTGGGAGTCAACCGGAGAAAACTTCTTCTTATTATAAAGGTAGGTCTTCCGGCTGGTATCCAGGGGGCGATTTTTGCGATCTCCAACGTACTGATTCAGTCGTCTGTCAATTCCTTCGGTTCGATCGCGATGGCAGGCAACACGGCATCGCAGAATATCGAGGGATTTGTGTATACCTCGATGAATGCGCTGTACCAGACCAATTTAAGCTTTACGAGCCAGAATATCGGAGCGGAGAAATATACGCGGATCAAAAAGATCCTTGCCACCTGCCAGGGCGTCGTTGTGACAGTAGGACTGGTGCTGGGATTTGCAGCATACCTCGGCGGTCCGTGGCTGTTGCAGATATATTCAGAAGACGCCGACGTTATTTCCTATGGACTGCTCCGGATGTCGATCATCTGTACGACGTATTTCCTGTGCGGCGTGATGGATACGATGGTCGGAAGCATCCGCGGACTTGGGTATTCTATCCTGCCGACGCTTGTCTCTCTGACCGGCGCCTGCGGACTGCGGGTGATTTGGATCTTTACCATATTTGCAGCGCAGCGGTCGCTGGCGATCCTGTATCTGTCGTACCCAATCTCCTGGGCGGTCACAGCGACGGCACATATGATCTGCTTCTGGCGGGCGGCGAAGAAGATGCCGAAGGAAGATGGCCATCCGGTGCGGGGATAGAATTTGAAAGAAAACGTTACTGTTCACGCATACGTGCCCAGTAACGGAATTTGCCGTGGCTTCGCATTTAAATACGGCAAATTCCTGCTGCCACCACGTTTTCTTACGGCACTTTCGGTTCCAAAAGTGCCTACCTGTGAACAGTAACAAGAAAACACAAATCTCATTAGTGTAAAGAAAAAATACTTGACACCAATTAGATTATCGTGTATGATAACACAGGTGATGAGGAATGGAAAAAATTGTTGAACAGGGTCTTTTGTATGATTTCTACGGAGAACTCCTGACAAAGCATCAGCAAAGTGTATATAAGGATGTGGTATTTAACGATCTGTCCCTCAGCGAGATTGCAGACGAACAGGGCATTACCCGTCAGGGTGTGCATGATCTGATCCGGCGCTGTGACCGTACACTTCTTGGTTATGAGGAAAAGCTTGGATTGATTGCCAAATTCCAGAAAACCAAGGAAAAAGTAACTGAGATTCATCGGTTGACGGAAGAATTCAGCCAGACACAGAATCAGTCGCTGATTGAGGCAATCGGGCGAATCTCAAACGAGATATTGGATTTATAATGCAGGAGGTTTTTGATGGCATTTGAAAGCTTGGCAGACAAACTGCAGAATGTGTTTAAAAACCTGACAGGCAAGGGACGACTCAGCGAGAGCGACGTAAAAGCCGGACTCAAAGAAGTCAAGATGGCCCTTCTGGAAGCGGATGTAAGCTTCAAGGTAGTAAAACAGTTTATCAATTCTGTACAGGAGCGGGCGATTGGAACCGATGTTTTAAATGGTCTGAATCCAGGACAGATGGTAATAAAGATTGTCAACGACGAGCTGGTCAAGCTGATGGGCTCCGAAATGACAGAGATTGCCTTAAAACCGGGCAATGAGATTACCGTCATCATGATGGCAGGTCTTCCAGGGTGCTGGTAAGACGACCACGACGGCAAAGATTGCCGGAAAGCTCAAGGCAAAGGGAAGAAATCCATTGCTGGTAGCATGTGATGTCTACCGACCGGCGGCAATCGAACAGCTGCAGAAAAATGGTGAAAACAGGGTGTTCCCGTATTTGCGATGGGAACGAACCACAAACCGGTCAATATCGCAAAGGCAGCGCTTGAGCACGCGGCGAAAAATGGCAACAATGTGGTTATCATCGATACAGCCGGTCGTCTCCACATCGATGAAGCGATGATGGATGAGCTGGTTGAGATCAAAGAGAATGTAGATGTTTATCAGACACTTCTCGTTGTAGATGCCATGACTGGTCAGGATGCAGTCAATGTAGCGAGCATGTTTAACGACAAAATCGGCATTGACGGTGTGGTTCTGACAAAGATGGATGGCGATACACGAGGCGGTGCGGCCCTTTCTATCAAGGCAGTAACCGGAAAACCGATTCTCTATGTCGGTATGGGCGAAACTTTCTGATTTGGAACAGTTTTACCCACCGTATGGCTTCCCGGATCTTGGGCATGGGCGATGTTCTTTCCATTATCGACAAAGCATCTGCTGTGATCGACGAGGAGAAGGCAAAAGAACTCGGTCGCAAGATTAAGAAGGCAGAATTTGATTACAACGACTTCCTCGATCAGATGAACCAGATCAAGAAAATGGGCGGTATGGCGAGCATCATGAGCATGATGCCGGGCATGGGACAGCTTAAAGGTCTGGATTTAGATGAGAATGAGAAGACGATGGGACGCGTGGAGGCGATCATCCTCTCGATGACAGCCGAAGAGCGGCGCAACCCGGATCTGATGAATCCGTCCCGCAAGAAACGAATCGCACAGGGCGCAGGCGTGGATATCGCAGAAGTCAACCGCCTGGTAAAACAGTTCGGAGATATGAAAAAGCTGATGAAACAGCTTCCGGGCATGGCAGGCGGCGGAAAACGCAAGGGTCTTGGCGGACTCGGCGGTATGCTTGGCAAGATGAAGCTGCCGTTTTAAACAAGTGTTAGTAGATGCAGTGTGCATTAGCTATATTTTATAATTCAAGGAAATAAGGAAAATTTCAGGAGGTAATTTAAAATGGTAAAGATGAGATTAAGAAGAATGGGTCAGAAGAAAGCTCCTTTCTATAGAATCGTTGTTGCAGATTCCAGATCCCCGAGAGATGGCAGATTCATCGAGGAGATCGGTATCTACGATCCGAACACAGAGCCGAGCACTCTGAAATTCGATGAGGAAGCTGCTAAGAAATGGTTAGCAACAGGCGCTCAGCCGACAGAGACTGTTGGTAAACTCTTAAAGATCGCTGGTATCCAGTAAATCAAGCATACTGACCTGTGAGGTGCAAAGGTATGAAAGAATTAGTAGAAGTTATCGCGAAAGCACTGGTTGAGAACCCGGACGAGGTAGTGGTTACAGAATCGGTCAAAGACGACGAGACTGTAATCGAGCTTTCCGTTGCACCGGCCGATATGGGTAAGGTAATTGGAAAACAGGGTCGTATCGCGAAAGCGATTCGCTCGGTTGTCAAGGCGGCTTCATCCAAGGAAGACAAGAAAGTTATTGTAGAGATTCAGTAATACAGACGAAGCTGAAAAGCCGGCTGCCTGAAAGGGTGTCCGGCTTTTTTATATCACAGGAAATTCAAGAGGATGCCAACGCAACCGCACCCCGGCGCGGGAATGCAAGGCACGTTCTATTTCATACAGGAGGATTATAGAATGGTTGATTATCTGAGAGTTGGTGTGATTACGTCCCCGCATGGCCTGCGCGGAGATGTGAAAGTATTTCCTACCACCGATGATGTGAATCGTTTTAAAAAATTAAAAAAAGCATATATCGACACTGGAAAAGAAAAAATGCCGGTGACCGTGGAACAGGTGCGTTTTTTCAAAAATATGGTCATTCTTAAATTTAAAGAGATGAATCGGATTGAGGATTGCGAGCCGTTCCGTAATAAGGATATTCTGATTACCCGCGATCAGGCGGTGAAACTGAATCCAGATGAGAATTTCATTGCCGATCTGATTGGTCTGAAAGTGCTGACGGACGAAGGCGAGGAGTTCGGTACGGTGAAAGATATCCTTCAGACAGCGGCTAACGACGTGTATGTGATCGAAGGACCTGAGGGCAAAGAATACCTATTCCCGTCCATCAAGGAATGCATCCTGAATGTCGATCTGGAGGCTGGCACCGTAACGGTTCATATCATGGACGGTCTGCTGGATCTGTAAATGGAATGAAAATCCTAAAATGAAAGTACCGTTGTGAAAGTGCTGTATAAATATAGGAGAAACGGATGAATTTTCATATTCTGACCCTGTTTCCGGAGATGGTAATGGGGGGACTGAACACAAGTATTACGGGGCGTGCGATTGACAAAGGGCTGATCTCGGTTGAGGCGGTCAATATCCGCGATTATTCGAAGGACAAACACCATCATGTAGACGATGCGCCCTATGGCGGCGGCGCCGGCATGGTGATGCAGCCGGAACCGATTTACGATGCATATGAAGATCTGGCGGCGCGCACCGGAAAACGTCCGCGCGTGATCTATCTGACTCCGCAGGGGCAGGTTTTCAACCAGAAAATCGCGGAAGAACTGGCGAAAGAAGAGGATCTGGTGTTCCTCTGCGGGCATTATGAGGGGATCGATGAGCGCGCATTAGAGCTGGTTGTGACCGACTATCTCTCGATCGGCGATTATGTCCTGACGGGCGGCGAGCTTCCGGCCATGGTCATGATCGACTGCATTTCCCGTCTGGTGCCTGGCGTCTTAAATAATGACGTCTCCGCGGAGATTGAGTCATTTCACGACAATCTGCTGGAATATCCACAGTACACCCGCCCGGTTGTATTTATGGATAAGGCGGTCCCGGACGTACTTCTGACCGGGCATCACAAAAATATCGAGACCTGGCGCCGTCAGAAATCGATCGAACGGACGCTGGAACGCCGCCCGGATCTTTTAAAAGATGCGGTTCTGGATAAGAAAGAGAAGAAATATCTGGAAGAGTTGATTCGTCAGAAAGAGGAAAAAGAAACAAAAAAACTCTAAAAAAGAGAGCAGAAAGTCCTTGCAAATCAAGGATTTCTATGATAAAATCATATTCTGTGAAATAAAGAGATGTTCCGCTGTTACAGGAAGCACGTTTTTACGGGATAAAGGATCGTATTAAGAACATCAAAGATTTTAAAGGAGGTTCACAAAGATGAACGAGATTATTAAGAACATTGAAGCAGCTCAGTTAAAGGAAACCGTTCCGAGTTTCAACGTAGGCGATACAGTACGTGTATCTGCTAAGATCAAAGAGGGAAACCGCGAGAGAATTCAGGTTTTCGAGGGAACTGTTATTAAGAGACAGAACGGCGGCGTTCGCGAGACTTTCACTGTTAGAAAGAGCTCCAACGGTGTTGGTGTAGAGAAGACCTGGCCGTTACATTCTCCGTCTGTAGAGAACGTTGAAGTAGTAAGAAGAGGTAAAGTAAGAAGCAAAACTGAACTACCTGAGATCCAGAATCGGCAAGGCAGCGAAGGTAAAAGAGTTAGTAAAATAATTTCTGAAGCGGATGGGCTGCTGTACAGGTCAGCCCGCTGTGTATCCGGATATGCGGTTATGTGTGTCCGGCGCGGCGGGAGGAGCTGTGCAGCTTTTTCGATCCAGGGAAGGCTGGGCACCAACCACATACATGAGCGTTGATGAAATTCGTGCGGCTGGCGGAAAATCAGCCACAAAAGCAAGTGCAAAAAGACTCCGAGAGTACATTGGATAGAGAGGGTGACATATGGAGCTGAAAGAGGATAAAAACCGCATCCGTCTGGTGGTTGGATGGATCGTGGATATCGCGGTGGTAATTTCGATCGCGTGGTTCGCCGTGTTTGCGATGGGGACACAGATACGGGTGAGCGGTCAATCAATGGAACCGGTGTTGTCGCAGAACGAAAAGGTTCTGATGAACCGCCTGAGTTACCGCGTGATGCGCCCAAAGCGCTATGACATTATTGTATTTGAAAAAGAAACGGGAAATTACAATATAAAACGCGTCATTGGACTGCCAGGTGAGACGGTGCAGATCAAGGACGGTTATATTTACATTAATAATGAAAAATTAGACGCCCCGAACGACTTGGGTAAGGCGGCTCTGGCTGGACTGGCGGAATATCCGATTAGTCTGGATAAAAACGAATATTTTCTGCTGGGTGACAACCGCTCCGGCAGTGAGGACAGCCGCTTTTCCAATGTGGGAAATGTGAAGTTCCGGCAGATCAAAGGAAAGGTCTGGCTGCGGATCCAGCCGGTTAGCCGGTTTGGGTTGATTTCGTCGAGATAGGTTCTAAGAAAGGAAGAAAATTTCATGCAGATACAATGGTACCCTGGACATATGACAAAGGCGAAAAGAGCCATGAAGGAAGATATCAAGCTGATCGATCTGGTGATTGAGCTGGTGGATGCGCGCGTGCCGCTCGGCAGCCGCAACCCGGATATTGATGAGCTTGCGAAGGGAAAGGGACGGATTGTCCTTTAAATAAGGCGGATCTGGCGGACGACGGCTGTACAGAGCGCTGGATCGCATGGTTTAAGGAGCAGGGCATCCATGCACTCCGCATCAACGCGCAGCGGCATGGGAATGAAGCAGATCCAGCCGCTGGTGCAGGAGCATGCAAGGAGAAAATTGAGCGTGACCGCCGCCGCGGTATCAAAACCGCCCGGTGCGGACGATGGTAGTCGGCATTCCGAATGTCGGAAAATCGACCTTTATCAATTCCTTTGCCGGAAAAGCCTGCGCCAAGACTGGAAATAAACCGGGTTACCAAGGAAACCAGTGGATCCGCTTAAATAAGACACTGGAACTTCTCGATACGCCGGGAATCCTCTGGCCGAAATTTGAAGATCCGAATGTGGACTGTGCCTTGCATTTATCGGCTCGATCAACGATGAGATTCTGGATAAGGAAGAGCTGGCAGCCGAGCTGATCAAAAATATGTCCGGACGTTACGGAAAGCGCCTGGAAGAGCGGTATGGTGTGACGCTGGTTGAGAATACGGCTGGGGACGGCGAAGATACAAAAAAAGCCTGGGAAATTCTGCGTGAAATCGCAAGGGCACGTTCCTGTCTTTTAAAGGGCAGCGAGCTGGATACGAAAAAAGCGGCTGGCTTCCTATTAGATGACTTCCGCAGCGGCAAACTGGGGCGCGTGACGCTGGAAGTGCCGGAGGTATAGGAAAACATGAGAAAACTAACAGGAGAAAAACTGGAAGCAGAACTGGCGCGTCTCGAAGGAATGCGCGCCTATGAACATCAGTACGAAAGTGCAGGGATCGTCTGCGGCATTGATGAGGCGGGCAGAGGATCCATTAGCCGTCCGGTGGTGGCGGCGGTCGCGGTACCCGAAAGACTGTACGATTATGCGGCTGAACGATTCCAAAAATTGTCGGAAAAATGCCGGGAAGAATTATTTCTGGAAATCAAAGAAAAGGCAGCTGCCTACGGAATTGGAATTGTAAGCCCGGAGGTGATCGATTCCATCAATATTTTGCAGGCGACCTATGAAGCAATGCGTCAGGCAGTCGCACAGCTTCCGCAGGAGCCGGATATCTTTTTAAATGACGCGGTCATCATTCCGGGGATTTCGGAGGAAAAGCAGATTAAGATTATCAAGGGCGATGCAAAAAGTGTCTCGATCGCGGCAGCCAGTATCCTGGCAAAAGTGACGAGGGATCATATGATGATGGAGTATGATAAAATCTATCCGGAATACGGGTTTGCGAAGCATAAAGGATACGGAACCAAGATGCATAACGAGGCAATTTTAACCTATGGTCCATGCCCGATCCACCGGAGAACCTTTTTGAAGAAGCTGCTGGGCGAGGAAGCCGCGATGCAGGGGATGAAATAACAGAAAAGGAGCTGAATGGGAGAAAGAAACTTTCATCTTCATGGAAATTCATTCAACCGCCGTGCCATCGGAACTGAATATGAAACCCTGGCGTGTGAATATCTCACCCGGCACGGTTACCAGATTCTCTGCCGGAATTTCCGCTGTCGCCAGGGTGAGATTGATATTATCGCAAGAGATAGAGACTACCTGGTTTTTATCGAGGTCAAATACCGCCGCGATGAACACGAAGGCGATCCGGCGGAGGCAGTGGATGCCCGCAAGCAGGCGAGGATTCTTCATACCGCCCGGTATTATATGACGCGTTATCATATTTCCGAGGACACGCCGTGCCGGTTTGATGTGGTGGCGGTGCTTGGCAGTAACGTGAGATTAATTCGGGACGCGTTCTGGTGCGGATAATTACAAATGAGAGAATTCAAAAACTGCACAATCAGATTTGAGCAAGAGACAGAAAAAGGATGTGACAATCATGGCCCTTACCTATATACAAAAAACAGTTCATCCGGCACCAATTACCCTTCATGAGTCAAACGGAGTGGCTTATTTTACCTTTCCGCTTTTAGAGCAGACCAGGATAGTGCGCCACGCATTTTCTACCCGGCTTGGCGGAGCGAGCAAGGGGTATTTCAGTACGATGAACTTTTCGCTGACGCGCGGCGACAACCGGGACGATGTGCTTGAAAATTACCGGAAAATGGCGCGGATTCTGGGAACGGATGTGTCAAAGATGGTGCTCAGCCATCAGACACACACGACGAATATCCGTCTTGTTACGGAAGCGGACGCTGGAAAAGGAATCTGGCGGGAACGCGATTATGAAAACATCGACGGGCTTATCACAAACGTGCCGGGGCTGACGCTGGTTACATTTTTTGCGGACTGTGTACCATTATATTTTGTAGATCCGGTGCATCGTGCGATCGGACTGTCGCATTCCGGCTGGAAGGGAACCGTTCACCGGATGGGACAGAAAACGATCGAGGCGATGGGAGAGGCGTTCGGCACGAAGCCGGAGGATCTGTGCGTCTGCATCGGACCGAGCATCTGCCGGGACTGTTATGAGGTCAGTGAGGATGTGGCAGATGCATTTAAAGAAGAATTTGGAGCAGAAATCAGTCAGGATGATTCAACATCCTGTTATTCCTGGAATGGGAAATCGATTCTCATGAATAAGGGGAATGGCAAGTACCAGCTTGACCTCTGGGGCGCGAACCGCCTGGTGCTTCTGGATGCCGGAATTTTGCCGGAGCATCTGGCTGTGACGAATGTATGTACGAAATGCAATCCGGATCTTTTATATTCACACCGCGTGATGGGAGATAAGAGGGGGAATCTGGCGGCATTTTTATCGCTAAAGTAAGTATACAATCTGTCTGTCAAACAAGTGAATGAATGTTTTGCAGAAAAGAACAGCAGCATGATTGAAAATCGGTCGTTCAAGTCCGGTTTTGTCAATCATGCTGCTGCCGTTTTTTTCGCCGTTTCAGCGAAGATTCAGAAGAGCCCTACGATGCCTTATTTACCAGCCATCTTTTTTTCCTGTTCCTCAATCATCTTTTTGACCATATAGCCGCCGACGGAACCAGCCTGTGCGGAGGTCAGGTTACCATTGTAGCCCTCGCTTAACGGAACGCCAATCTCATTGGCAACCTCCATCTTAAAGCGGTTCATCGCTTCCTTGGCTTCCGGTACATTGGTTTTGTTCGTGTTGTTGGAACTAG